>OGYL01000333.1_pt1 | contig 36504 bp, 25 predicted proteins | sample 1576541 | NCBI WGS metagenome assembly OGYL01 (sample SAMEA3541551, study PRJEB24748) | human gut metagenome | biome: human gut; feature: human-associated habitat; material: faeces | place: China | collected 2012 | reverse complement strand
GCAGAAGAGAAAAGACTGGAACGGCCTTATATCTGGATTCAAGGCAAGTGACCTTATGTTTCTGGATGAAAGCAGATGCAATACGGATATGACAAGGCGGTATGCCTATTCGCTTGGAGGAAGCAGAGCTGTTGATTCCGCACCACTTTCCAAGCCCAAGAACACGACCATTCTGTCATCGATTCAGTTGGATGGGACACTACGCTATACGACTTTCTCAGGCGGAACGACTGTGGAGAGGTTTAAGCGGTATCTGGAAACTGATTTGCTGCCTCATCTGAACGGAAATTCTGTTCTCATAATGGATAATATGAAGTCACACCATGCAAAGGCAGTAAAAAATTTGCTGGACAGCTCGGAGATTCGATACATCTATCTTCCACCGTATAGTCCTGATCTGAATCCCATTGAAAAACTTTGGTCGAAGGTGAAGTCTTTCCTTCGTAAATTCAAGGCACGGACCCTGGATGCTCTTCCGAACACGATACAATGTGCTTTTCAGACAGTTTCGCCTTCTAACTGCTCAGGCTGGTTCCATTCCTGCGGCTATCCGCCTTATTTTTGAAAATTGCTATAATCACCTTTCGCCACTTTAGCACTTCCCATGTCGTGTGCATAGCATAACAAAAGCCTCCCATGTAAGAACATTATTTCCTGCATGAGAGGCTTTTTCAGCGCTTTACCTTATACTATCGTTCTTTCTTGATTTTCTTCTAATCAACAGCAGGAACAAGAGGAATATAGCAACTACTAAAAGCGGTATTATAATCCACTCTCCACTCTTCTTTTGTGGTTGCTCATCCGTTTCGGCTTCATCCAAATTCCTTGTTTCCATGATCCGTACAAAGTCATGTTCTTTTTCACCACATCATCCTTAAAATCCCATTGCTCTTTCAAGTCAATGTCAGAGTACCAGCCTTGAAACTGATAACCTTCTCTGCTCGGACTTTGTGGTTCAGCAACTTTTTCTCCATACTGAACCTGCTGGCTTGGAATTTCATCTCCGCCGCGTGATTCAAACTTGACGGTGCATTCCGTAGAAACCACTACTGTCACTTCATTGGCTTCACATGGATAGCCACCATATCCGTCCTTTTGTGATACCAGAAAGTCATTGCTAACAATTTTTGCAGCGCCGTTCTCTCCAATCACTCGCAACTGTATGGTGCCCAGCTGTTCGGTTGCATTCCACTGCGAACCCCCGCTCATGGAAAGGAAGTTCATGTAGAATTCTCGTGATGCGTCTGTGCCGGCAATATCCGCTGATGTAATACCTTGCTTCAGGGTTGTTCCGTCTTGGACAAGCTCAAAGAAATTGCTATCGTACTGTATTTCATCTTGCACCGCATACATTGTATAGGGCACATTCTGGTCTGTACGCTTTAATTTTAGAACAACCGTTATGATATCGCCCGTTGTAGCTTCAATGCTCTCTTCTCCGTTAGCTGTCAGCTCAAATTCAAAACTTGGGTTCTCTGTTTGTATTTCCTCAGCATGAACCGGAATCAAGCATATCATAATCAACAGCAGTGATGTTAATATTGCTGTACACTTTTTTCTGAATATATCGCCGTCTTTTATTTGCAATTTAATCATATCCTACTTAATAAAGTTCAGCAGTTTTAATTGGCTTTACCGGAGAGAATCTTATTAATAATCACCTCAGCATCTTTTACGTCAACTTTATTGTCACCGTTTGCATCTGCAGCACCGCCTTCCTTGGTGACAGTTTCCAGATACTGCTCGGTCAGCTTCTTCAGACCGCGCTCATCCAGCTCAGGATCAGCAATGAACATCAGTTCGTACTTATGCGCAGACATCACCCACCTCCTTCGGACTATCGGCCATGGACCTTCCATGGCAGGAGTGTGTATGCGTGCTGCCTTCAGGCATCGATAAGTCGCAATGAACATATGGATACGATTGATGGCAACTTGTACAGGCTACCCCGACGCCGCGACGTATCGAAACGGCGTCTGCCGGGCGCGAAATCACGTGCGGAGGCAAGCGAAAAGCCCCGCTCGCAAGCGGGGCTTAATCGCAAAGAATCGTAATAAATCCTGAAATGTCGCGAGAGCCGTATGGCAATCGCGCGAAATATCAGGCGTAGATGTTGCGCGGGCGCATGTCTTCGGGCAGGCCGTTGAGCAGCGTCGAAACGGAGCCGGATTCGAACACGGAGCGGATGCCGGCGGCCAGCAGCGGGGCCACGGACAGGACGGTCATGTTCGGCAGGCGCTTCTCTTCGGGCACCGGAACGGTGTCGGTGAGGACGATTTCGCGTGCGCCGCAGTTCTTCAGGCGTTCCACGGCCGGGCCGGACAACAGGCCGTGGGTGGCGACGAGCGTCACGGACTTCGCGCCGGCGTTGTTCAGCGTGCGCACGGCCTCGCAGATGGTGCCGGCGGTGTCGATCATGTCGTCGACGACCACGCAGTCGCGTCCCTTCACGTCACCGATGATGCCGTGTGCCTCGGCATGGTTCGGGCGCGTGGTGTCGCGGGTCTTGTGGATGAAGGCGAGCGGCAGTCCGCCGAGCTTGGCGGCCCACTGTTCGGAAACCTTGATGCGGCCGGCGTCCGGGGACACGATGGTGGTGTTCTCCAGCGGCATGCTGTTGCGCACGTAGTCAAGCAGGATCGGCATGGCGGTGAGATGGTCGACCGGGCCGTCGAAGAAGCCCTGCTCCTGGGCTGCGTGCAGGTCGACCGTCATGATGCGGTCTGCGCCGGCGGAGCGGAACAGGTCGAACATGAGGCGTGCGGTGATGGGCTCGCGGCCCTGATGCTTCTTGTCCTGACGGGAGTAGCCGAGGAATGGCGCGACCACGGTGATGGAACGTGCGGAGGCGCGCTTCATGGCGTCCACCATGATGAGCTGCTCCATGATCCACTTGTTGATCGGCTCGGTATGGGCCTGCATCACGAAGGCGTCGGCGCCACGGACGGGCTCGGTGTAGCGCACGTACATCTCGCCGTTGGCGAAATCGTATGCGGTGGTCTCAAGTACGTCGGTTCCCAGGTATTTTGCGGTTTCCTGAGCCTGCTCGGGGTACGCGCGACCCGTCACCAGAGCCAGTTTCTTATCCGGAGTGCCTTCGAGAATCGCCGACATGCTTGCCTTCCCAATTGTTCGATATGTGAAAATAAGCCAAACTCCAATATAACAATGCGGGTGCCCACGGCACGCGGCCGTTGCGGAAGCGTTTCACCATACCGCTCCAAACTGCCGTCGGCAACATCAAAAAATCCCCAAACCATCGACGCAGAAGGCACATACCAACGCCAATGGTTTGGGGAAAACCGGATTACCGGACTATTCGGCGGACGCGAACGCCTCGCGGATCTGCGCCGCGTTGCCGTAGGACGCCTGCGCGCCGTAGCCGGTGGCCGCGTACGCCGAAACGTACGAGGCGAGTTCGGCGGATTCGGACAGCGCCAGTCCGGACGCCAGACCTGCCAGCACGGTGCCCATGAAGGAATCGCCGCAGCCGGTGGTGTCGACGGCCTTGACGCGTACCGGGGCGATGCGCTGGACACGGTGTTCCGGATCGTCCGCGGTGCCGTCGAGTACCACGGAACCGTCGCCGCCAAGCGTCACGATCGCCTGTTCGAAGCCGAATCCGCGCAGTTCGTCAAGCGCGTGCCACCAGTCGAACGAATCCCAATCGTCGTTCTCCGGCTCGTCGATGCCGAGCAGTTGCGCCATTTCATGCTCGTTGACGAGCAGGATGTCGGATGCTTCGATCAGTTCCGCCGGCAGGGACGGGGTGAACGGCGAGTCGTTGAGCAGCACCTTCACGCCTGCTTCGTGGCACATGCGTGCGGCCGCGGTGACGGTTTCGATGGGGCTTTCCAGGCACAGGCCGAGCACTGTGGAGTGGGTCAGCGCGTCACGCACGGATTCGACGTAGTCGACGGTCACCTGCGCGTTGGAGCCGGGCGAGTACACGATGGTGTTCTCGCCGTGCGCGTCCACGGTGATGACGGTGGTGCCGGACGGGCCGAGCACGCGGCGCACGTGCGTGGTGTTGACGCCCGCTTCGCCGAGCGCTCCGAGCAGGAAGTCGGCGTTGTTGTCGGAGCCGACCGCGCCGAACATCTGCACGGTGGCGCCGATGCGTGCGGCCGCCGCGGCCTGGTTGCCGGATTTGCCGCCGGGCAGCAGCTGTAGCGGGCCGCCGGTGATGGTCTCGCCCGGCCCGGGCAGTCGCTGTGCGGTGACGGTGTAATCCGCGTTCATCGAGCCGATTACGGACACCGTGCCGTGGATGCGGTCCAATGCGGAGAGAACTTCAGTCGCACTCATCTTTGACTTCCTTACATTAATTAAATAAAAAGGAGATTTGCGGAATATTGTTTTTCAGTATTCGCAATTATCGCAAATCTCCATTGTTTATATTGAGGATGTTATGTGCGATTATTTAGCCGATTCCTCGGTTTCCAACGCATGGTTGCCTTCGTAGATCTTTTTCTTGAAGACGAAGAACACGATCAGACCAAGCAGTGCGGTACCGGCGGCGATCAGCAGCAGGTTGGAATAGTTGGCGGCGTCACCAGTAGCACCGGTGATGGAACTGCCTGCGAGGGCGTTGGAGCCGAGCAGGCTGCCGATGATGGCAATGCCGATGGACGGAGATACGTTCATGGCCAGATCGTTCATGCCGACGCCACGGCCGGATTCGTCCTTTTCAATGGTGCCCAGCACGGTGGAGACCACCGGGGAGTACATGAGGCCGCAGCCTGCGTAGAACACACATGCGCACAGGGTCAGCACCACGAAACCGGAGTCCACGCAGAATGCCGCACCGGTCCAGCCGAGGAACATGAGGGTGCCTGCGGTCACGATGCCGGCCTTGATGCCGATCTTGCGGATGATCATGCCGGAGCAGGTGCCCACCACGGCGGCGACCACGAAGGCCCACACAATGTGCAGGGAGACCTGGGTGGTGGTCATGCCGTAGATGTTGGTGCCGATGGCGTTGAAGATCGGGCTCAGTGCGTAGTTCACGAAGTAGAACACGAGGATGAGGCAGATGGCGCGCAGCCAGCGGGTGTTCTTGAAGAACGCCGGGGTGATGAACGGGTTGGAGGCCTTGTTGATGTAGAAGGCGAATGCCACGAACAGCAGCAGGGAGACCACGAGCATCCACCATGCCATGTACGAGAAGAACAGGGTGAGGAATGCGGTGGCGAAGCCGAAGATCACGAAGCCGAATGCGTCGACCTTCTGGCCGTTGCCGCTCTTGGACGGCAGGGTCTTAAGCAGGATCGGCAGGAACAGGATGGTGACGGACGGGATCAGGAACAGGAACTGCCATGCGATGGAGCTGAGCATGCCGGCCGCGAACACGCCGATGGATGCGGAAAGCTGGTATGCGGCGGTGAACAGGCCGAAGAAGATGACCTTCAAATCGTTACGCAGGTACTTGGTGGCCACCACCAGGAAGGCGGAACCTGCCACCTGTTCGCCTGCGGTCTGCAGCACGCGTGCGATGATCACGGTCCACAGGTTTGCGGCGAAGAAGTAGTTTGCCACGAAACCGAAGATGGAGCCGACGAACAGCGTCACGAGACCGACGGTCACAAGCTTACGCAGGGAGACGAAGTCGCCCAGGGAACCGTAGATGAAGCACACGATGCCGAGCACGATGCTGGGGAATGCGGTGATCAGGGATGCCTGGTTCGGAGCGCCGACGTCGGCGCCGACCTGCTGGAACACGAGGTTGAAGCCCTGCAGGCACAGGGTGCCGAGCACGAAGGTGATCAGCAGCGGAATAAGGGCGCGGACGGCCATCTTGTTGCTGGTCACCGGATCGTCGAATGGATCGGCGGATGCGGTGCCGGTCACAGCGGTTGTGTTGTTAGACATAATAAAAATCCTTGATTCTCTCGAATTGCGCGATATGCGATACGTAATATGCGAGACGCGATTGCTTGGCCGGTTACGCTTATTCAGCCTTGGCTGCGAGGCCGGAGATGCGGGTCATGAATTCGTTCAGGAAGCGCGGCACGTCAACGCCGACGGCCACCTTCATGGTCTTGACAGGGTCGTTCAGGCGAGTTTCGTCGCCGATGGTGCGTCCGCGGGTCGGGCCGTCCACATCGACCTTCATGTTGATGTCAAGGGTGGTGACGAGGGTCGGGTCCACCGCCACGCCGACGGCGAGCGGATCATGCAGACCGCAGCCGCCCAGGTGCGGGGACGTAGTCTCGTAGGCCTTGATGTAGAAGTCGGTCATGTCCGCGAGGAACTTGCCGGCCTTGGTGCCAAGGTCACGCCACTGTTGGGTTTCCTTATAAGTAAGCAGGGTCTGCAGGGTCACGTCGAGGCCGATCATGGTGGTCGGGGTGCCGGAGCGGAACAGGTAGTCGGCGGCTTCCGGATCCTGGGAGATGTTGGCTTCCATGCAGGCGTTGCAGTTGCCCGGTACGGTCAGCGCGCCGCCCATGAGCACGATGCGGCCGATTTCATCCTTGATTTCCGGTGCTTTCTTGAGGGCCGCCTCGATGTTGGTCATCGGGCCGGTCGGCACGTAGACGAGATCCTTGCCATAGGTCTTCACTGCGTCGATGATGAAGTCTACCGCGGATTCGGTTTCGACGGAACGGCTGGAGTCGGGGATGTCCACATCGCCGATGCCGTTGTCGCCGTGGATGAATGCGGAGATCGGCAGCACTTCGAAGTGGTCGGTGGTGCTGGAGTGCGGCAGGCCTTGATACACCTTGACTTCCGGATGGCCGAGCAGGTCGGTGACGGCGAGCGCGTTGCGTACGCCCTGTTCCACGAGCACGTTGCCGTAGGTGCCGGTGATGCCGATCAGTTCGACTTCCGGGCTGCCCAGCGCGTAGGAGATGGCGAGCGCGTCGTCGACGCCGGTATCGAGATCAAGAATCATCTTTTTCATGTGTGTGCCTTTCCTCTTTGACGGGCCTGACGACGGTCCGCCACCATACGGGTGCGTCGTCAGTTACACATCGAGCACATTCTCGATTGTGTTGTGTTGACAAGATTTATGATAAAGCGTTTTATCAAGAATGCAAATTCTTCACCTATACACGGCGTGTTGCCTTTATTTCCAACGATTACAGCATATTGGAGATGCTTACGTCACCACATACCGAGATTGATCTGCACCACCCGTTTTGCACCAGTCTGCAGCATCTAAAAATGGCGGTTTACGCGCAGGCCGCCTGCACCAGTTTCGGCGTAAGCACTTCAACCTGCGGATCGGAAAGCCACGGACGGGCATCCCCTGATTCCGTACCGGACTTGGCACGAACCGCAACATCAATCCGCTTACGCAACATACCCCAACAGGCGGCGGCCAAATCAGCCACGCTCTGCTCAACGGTGGTCATACGCCAACCAAGACCGAATCGTTTGAGAATATTGTCGTAACCAATCACCTGCATATCCTCAGTAACGCGCAACCCACGTTCCGCCATACGCTGACGGAAACCAAGCGCCATCACATCGTTGCAGCAGAACACGGCCGTCGCACCGCCATCAATAATCTGATCCGCAGCATGATAGCCACTACCGAAACGGTAATCCCCCTCAACGCATAGCGACGAATCAAAACACTCCCCCGCCTGCTCGACGGCATCCACAAACCCACGACGACGCTCCGCAGCACTCGACTCCGCAGTATCGCCAGTCACAATGCCAATACGAGTATGACCACCCTCCAACAGATAACGGGCAGCCAAACGACCGCCAAGATAATTGTCAAAACCAACGGCATCGCACCAACCGCACTGCGTCAAACGATCAATCAACACCACAGGGCACGACACAAGCGCCACATCCTCACGCAACCGCTCAGCAGCATCGCCAGCGCAGGACTCGCGCGCCGGAATCAGCATCACACCGTCCACCCCACGAGCCGGAAGGCGCTGCAACAACTCATGCTCCGCAGCACGCGAATCATCGGAATTGGCCACAATCAGCGAATACCCCTGCGCGGCGCACTCATCCTCCACGCACTTGGCAAGCGCCGCGAAAAACAAGTTCTCAATATCAGGCACGATCAGCGCAACCAGCTGGGACTGCTTGGTCACCAAGCTTCGCGCGCTCTGATTCGGCACGTAATTCAGTTTCTTTGCCGCGTCGGCAATGGCCTTGCGCTTCTCCTCGGACACGCGAGCCGGTCGATTATTCAACACCAGCGAAACCGTCGTCACAGACACCCCCGCGGCAGCGGCCACATCCTTCAGTGTCGCACGATACGCCATCAAACCCCCTTAAAACGTTTCTCCCTCCAGCATAAATGCCATGCGATCCTGACGCGCCCAGCATCGCAATCACAAACAAATTCCTTTCACAGCAAAATAATCCGCATTATTTCCAGCGGTAAATCGTTTCTCGGAAGTGTTTTTTGTATACTCGCAACGTTTTGTCTGAAATGAGAGCCACACAAGAAGAGAGGAACCACCATGCAGCCAACCATGCAGAAAAACAATGTGAAACAGCGCAAGACCATCGCCATCATCGCCATGATCGCAGTAGCTGCCATCGCGCTCGCAGCAGTCGCCATCATCGCAGTCTCCAACAAGCGCGAAATGACACAAGCCGCCAGCGACACCTGCGCGTTGAATGCGAAGGCGCTCGCCACGCATCAGGAGAGCTTTGAAGAAGCGCAACAAGAAGCTGAAGAAGCAGCGAAACTCACCGTGAATGACGTGGCGGACGGCACCACGCTCGAAACCCTGAAGGATGCGATCACACTGGCCAAAGCCGTGGAAAGCGCGCCAGCATGCCCCGCAAGCGGCAATGCCAGCGACTTCACCAAAGCGACGGACGACATTCGCAAATACGCCGACAACCTGCGCAACATCACCAACGAACTCGACGCGGCCGCCAAGTCGGTGGTCGCCAGCCAAGAACTCAAACTCGAGTCCGCCAAGTAAGTCAAGTAAGCCGCCCCGACGGTTAGCGCCGACGTCAGCGCCAAACCCTACGTTTAACGGGGCCAAAGTCATCCAAGTCTGCAACTTCGCCCCCATTACAAGCATTTTCGCACCACATCGGGCTTATATATGGCAGATTCGGAAGGTCGCCCGGAGACATTTCGCTTATATATGGCAGGTCATTCCGGAAAGACCGCAGTTAGAGGGTACAAAATTACCCCCTAACTAGCTTGTTTCAAAAACAGACTGCCATACATAGGCGAGATGCCTCCGTACAAACCCCAAAATCTGCCATACATAAGCGAGATATGCCCATGAATTACGCATCTATGCTGTGCAGGCGCGACCTCGCGTCGCTTAGAGGCTTGACAACACCTTCCATTTGACAAAAGTTGTCAGTTGCCACGCACCAGGAGACGCAATAGGGGCCGCGCCTTCGAGGTGCGGCCGTTTTTCATCCTTCACCAAACTTGGATCTGCAACTAAGGCTAGCGAACAAAATGTACGCCAAACCACACATCCATTCCCCGGCGAGGTTGACTCGCCTGCAACGCGTCTCCTCGATCACCGCTTACCGAACTTCAATTGTCCGGCTTGCGCCACACGAACCGAATTCTTACTGGCCTTGGGCGCGGTAGCGGGCTTCGGTGGCGGCTTTGGCGGGCTCCCACCAGGCGCGGTTGGCAGCATACCAAGCGATGGTCGCTTGCAAACCGGCTTCGAAATCGGTGTGTACGGGCCGCCAGCCGAGTTCGGTACGCAGCTTATTGGAATCGATCGCGTAACGTCGATCATGCCCAGGACGGTCACGCACCCAGTCGAATGCGTCCTCCGCACACCCCATAAGCCGCAGAATCATACGCATTACAGCAATATTGCTCATTTCGCCATCTGCGCCAATCAGGTACGTTTCGCCGATCCGCCCGCGTGTAAGAATCTCCCACACCGCAGAAGAGTGGTCTTCCGTATGAATCCAGTCGCGCACGTTCTCACCAGTGCCATACAGTTTCGGCCGCACACCCTCCATGATGGATGTGACCTGCCGCGGAATGAATTTCTCCACATGCTGGTACGGCCCGTAATTGTTGGAACAGTTGGAGATCGTGGCGCGAAGCCCGTACGTGCGAATCCACGCGCGCACCAGCTGGTCGGACGCCGCTTTCGACGCACTATACGGACTCGACGGCTTGTATGGCGTACTTTCGGTGAATTTGTGTGGATCGTCGAGCGCGAGGTCACCGTACACTTCGTCGGTGCTGATGTGGTGGAATCGTACGTCGTATTTACGCGCGGCCTCCAACAGCCGCATCGTGCCCTCCACGTTCGTGCGGATAAACGGTTCCGGGTCGAAGATGGAATTGTCGTTATGTGATTCCGCCGCGAAATGCACGATGGCGTCGCAGCCGGGCACGATGCGTTCCAGCAGCGACACATCGCAGATATCACCGATGACAAGTTCGACCTGCGATTGCGGCAGCCCGTCGATGTTCGCCGGATTGCCCGCATACGTCAGCTTGTCAAGCACGGTGATGTGCACGTCCGGATGATTGCGCGCCACGTACCGCACGAAATTCGCGCCGATGAACCCGCATCCGCCTGTTACCAGAATATGTTTCGGTTTGAATCCCTGTTCGCTCACTGTTTCAGCAACCGCCTTCCCGATTCCAACATTACGAATGCAAACAAAGGCGCATAAGGAAGGAAATACCTGAATTGCATACCGTCGACTCCGATTAGCCCATCCGCATCGTATTGCAGCCACAAGGCAAGGTAAATCAGTAGGATATCTCCGATACAGACCACCGCGATCAACCATGCGTATGGTAAGGAAAGCACACCGCATGCATTTATAGAACCATTGGCAGTCCTAACCGGATTCTTTCGGCGGCTTTTGGTACAAGCATTCACCACACTGGTCACAGCCAACACGACTACGGAAACCACAATTGCCAACCAACACGCGGCAATCATGATGCTGTCCGTCCTGTTATTCATATTCGATTGAGCATGCATTATCGCCCATGCAATGTTCTTCACAGCATCCAACATGGCAACGGGATCCGTCAACAATGCATGCTTGCGCTCGCTCATTTGTTTGTACGAAACCAGCATCGGACAATTCGTATACCAAGCATTGACGCCCAACCAGAATATGGTCCATATACCAGACGCAACCACGCCTATCAACAATGGCACAGCCCGACCACGATTCACACGCCAGCGACCGGAAACTCTATCAAACATCAACGGAATAACCAGCAAAACCAATGGCATGTACACAAACTTGCACATTGCCAATAGCACGCTCGTTACCGCGAGCGCCACTGCTCCACGTTGTGATCGTTTACCAATAATTCCCCGGAACAGCAAACAGGAGAACAGAATCATCACAGCTTGTGTCAGCGAATCCGCAGAGATGGAAAATGAGGCAAGTCGAAGCATTTGAGGGACGCATAGCAATAGTCCAACCGGAATACGCCATTTTGGCAATGTCATAACCGCGCAGTACATGAGTAATGCATAGACAGCTATCATGCATATTTCTGCCAATCGATATGTTGTTCCAGATCTCAGATTAAATAATCGACCTACAGCAAAACCCAGCAATTGCGGAGCATATACAATCGGTGAATTTGTTGCTGTATTGTTGAACGGCAGGTCAACCGTTGCGGATGCCTTGTTATTAGCAATAGACTCCGGAATCACAATTCCTGGATCATATCCGTCATATTGATCCAAGGAATACTGCATCCAACTGCGATCGACCGCACCACCGACCACCCCCGTCTCAGTATTATGCAACATACTTCTTGAAGTAACTGGCCGCGCAATTACATCCCCGTTGAGTATGGAGTCAATTCGATAAACATGCGTCCAAATATCCGGCACATGACCAGGCTTGGTAATAGTCATGAAAAACATGCCTTCAAGCAACACGCACAACGCCACCAGCACTGGCATGCATCGAAAAATCTTCTTCCCCTTCATACCGCCACTATCGCATAACTATTTGACTGCGCTTAAGAGACCGCCTTGGTTTCATTCATCATTCAGATACCCACCAGCTACCATCAAGACACCTACTCGTCCAGACACACTGGCTAATATATAGCTCGGTTTTACATGCTCATAAACCCCCGTTTACACAAGGGGTTATTTGCCGTGAAGGAAGCGACGATGCCTTATATCCAGTCTGCCGTTCATGCCTTCGAGCCTTCATACACCAAGCATCCCAAACAATCGTTTACCGGCGGCATCTACCAGCCACTGGCCGATGAGAGCATGACAGATACCCCCTCTTATTTCAAGGCACGTCACCGTGCCGAGTTGTATACGCAGAAAACTCTCCTTCATGCGGAACCCGCACACCGAAGCATCTACATACCGGCGACGGAAGTATCCCCTGCACCATGTGATACGGATATTCTTGCGATTACGGACGAGCAGCATACTTCCTCTTTTGCCGCAGAGGAACAAGTTAACGGCAATCACGCATTACAGGCGATGCCGAGCACTCTTCAAACGGTTCGGACAGCGCTGACGACTGCTGAACATAGCTTAAAACGAACGGGTTACGCTATTGCCAGCGCGACCCGCACCACTGCATGCGCCGCACGTACCGCTGCGACCACGGTGCGTAACGCATGGCGCACCTTCACGAGTTTCAAAGCCGTCCAGCTTATCATCAAGTTCTTCCGGGGTGCGCATGCCTTGTGGAAGAAGCGCCATCGTTTCTCTTTTTCTTTCTATGCAATCATTCTTATAACCCTCACCACATTCGAAACATTGTTTATCCAATGGGGCATGTATTCCGAACCCGAGTACAAAAAAGGCGAGGATATCAGCGAAGCCGTAAAACAGGCATCCAGCATCGTTGGACAGTTGGCACATTTTATTAGTCAAATCTGGTTCGACAAAAACTACATTTTCTTACTTAATCTCATTATTCTCGCAGTCGCCTACCTCACGCTCATATTCATAATTAATCGTTTTTGGATAGCAACAGCAATTTTTAGCACAGTCATGACCGTTTACGCCGTGGCGAACCACATCAAAATTGAATCTCGCAATGAACCCGTGCTTCCGGCTGATCTTAATTTCATCACCGGAGGCAACACTGGACAGTTAGCATCCTTCATCCCTCAAAGCAGTCAAGGACTTGTCAATACAGCAGTTAGCGGTGTCATATGGCTTGTCGTCATTTGCATTATCATGCAGTTTATCGATGGACGTAATGCCGTCATCTACTGTTCCTGGCGGCACCCTTTCACCGGAATTAAGAACCTTGCCGGCACGCTCACTCGCATTGTAGCCGCATGCTGCAGTTTCGCACTGTGTTTTTCCTTCGTATGGGGATTTGGCAACGAAGGATACTGGTCAACAGATTTCGCAAAAAATCTTGGAGATAGTCCACAGATCTGGAATGGCCTCGCAGATTCCACGAACAATGGTCCTGTTGTGAATTTCCTGCGTCTCGCGCACACAAAGACCATGGATAAACCCAATGGATATTCGCAAGAAGCTATGGAAAAAATCTCTCGGAAATACACGGAACAGGCAAAACAGCTTAATCAAACCCGAACCGAAAACATGACCGACAACACTGTCATCATGGTACTTTCCGAAACGTTCTCGGATCCAACTCGGGTGCCTGGCGTCAGCTTCTCCGAAGATCCAATGCCAAATATTCGTCATGTCAAAGCCCAAACAACTTCCGGTCTGATGCTTTCCCCGGGCTACGGAGGCGGCACCGCAAATATTGAGTATCAAGCTTTGTCCGGCTTGTCCATGGCAAATTACAGTTCCACATTATCCATTGCCTATCAGCAGCTGGTACCATCCCTCAAATGGGCGCCTACGCTCAATCAAGCTTGGGACAAAGCCAACGGAAAGGGCTCATCCATCGCATTCCACGCTTACAACCGCAACATGTACTTCCGTGATTTGAATTACAAAAAATTTGGCTTCTCGAAGTTTTATGCCACAGATGGCACACCACAATTGAAAGGCCTACGACCACTTGGCTCTGCTTGGTATGCCTCGGATGAGTCCTTCTACTCAGAAGTACTCAAAAAGATTTCATCTTCTGACCAGAAGAAGTTCTATCAAGTTGTCACCATGCAGAACCATATGCCTTATGAAGATTTTTATCCTGATAATCAATTTAAGGATGAAGATACTTCTTCAAATTTGCAGGATGATGAGAAACAAAATATTGAGACCTACACAAAGGGTCTAAGCTATACGGATCAAGCAACAACTGAATTCTTGAATCAGCTCAACCATATCGATAGGCCAATCACCGTCGTATTCTATGGAGATCATCTACCTGGGATTTACTCCACGGCATATTCCAGCAAAGATAATATTCTCGGACTGCATGAAACTGATTATTTCATCTGGTCTAACGATGCTTCGAAATCGGCAGGCACCAAACTAGATGATGTCTCCAGCGCTTACACATCATCAAATTACTTCTCCGCACAGCTAGCCTCACATCTCAATGCAAAAGTCAGCCCCTATCTGGCTTTCCTGACGAAGATGCACGAAACCATCCCGGCAATCTCTATCCCCTCGTCGGCCGGAGGCAATACTGATGAACCGGTTTATCTTGATGCAGCAGGTAATCGCATTAATAACAAACAGCTTTCCAAAGAAGCCAAGACAATGCTTCATGATTATCAACTCATTCAGTACGATATGAGCGTCGGCAAGAATTATCTGAAGGATACCGGCTTTGTCGATTTACCTCAATGATTTGTCTACAATAGCCTGAGATGGTAGTAAAACAAAAGGCAGGTTACTCTTATGAAGATTGCGGTTGCTGGTACTGGCTACGTAGGGTTATCTATCGCATTACTGCTTTCTCAGCATAACGAGGTCCACGCGCTCGATATCGTCCCCAAGAAAGTCGAGCTGCTCAACAATGGCAAAAGCCCGATTGTTGACCCGGTGATCACCGATTTTCTGAAAAAAAATGCTTCCGGCGAGCGTCCACTTAACTTCCACGCTACGGTTAACGCACAAGAGGCATACGCAGACGTCGATTTCGCAATAATTGCGACACCAACAAATTACGATGAGAAAAAGAATTACTTCGACACTTCTAGTGTTGAAGACGCAATTACCGCAGTGCGTCAGTACTCACCGCACGCTTGGATTATCATTAAGTCCACTATTCCAGTTGGATATACGCAACAACTTCGCGAGAATCTAGATGACAATCACATTCTTTTCTCCCCGGAATTCTTGCGCGAAGGGCACGCACTATACGACAATCTGCATCCAAGCCGCATCGTAGTGGGCGCTCCGCAAAACAACGCTGAATCCGTTCAGGCAGCACGGCAATTCGCCACATTGCTTGCCGAAGGTGCAGACCCCTCAGAAAACAACCGTACGAATAGCGACGGCAGCACCGGTATCCCCACACTGGTGGTTGGCACCACCGAGGCCGAAGCCATCAAGCTATTCGCTAATACGTATTTGGCTCTACGAGTGGCATATTTCAATGAACTTGATACCTATGCGGAAAGTCGAGGTCTGAACACCCGCGAAATCATCGATGGCGTATGTCTTGATCCACGCATCGGTGACGGTTATAACAACCCCAGCTTTGGCTATGGCGGATACTGCCTGCCGAAGGACACTAAGCAACTGCTGGCCAACTATAATCAGGTGCCGCAGAACCTTATCGAAGCTATTGTGGACGCTAACCGCACCCGCAAGGAGTTCGTTGCATCTGAGGTGATGGAGCGCATCAAAGGCGTTCAAAATCCTGTCATCGGCATTTACCGGCTGACCATGAAATCTGGTTCCGATAATTTCCGTCAGTCCGCCATCCAAGATGTGATGAGACAGTTCAAGGCCAACGGCCTCCCCGTGCTTATCTATGAGCCCACATTAGATAAGCCCGACTTCCAAGGCAGTGAGGTCACTCAGAATCTCAGCGAATTCAAAGAACGTTCATCCGTAATCGTGGCTAACCGCTGGAACAATGATCTCAATAGTGTGGCTTTCAAGGTCTACACACGCGATCTGTTCCGCAGAGACTGATTTATCAACAGCTTATCTTGTTGGTGTTTGCCCAAATAGGAATATTCTGGACAAACACCATCAGCAGCATCACCGCTTACCTTGGACCTTGCGAGCCACCACCTTCATCAGCTCACGCTGCTTGGAACCGGTGGGAGCCAGCACGTCCACATACTTGCGGATGGGACTGTCCTCCGCGATCGCACGCTCATGATGTTCCGGCGGAGCGGGACGTTCCACACCACTCATTGTTGCGATCATCTGCGCCATGAAAGGCGTTTCCTGCGCATAACTCCAGTACAACGAGGCGAAATCGCACCATGGATTCTTCCATGGCTTGTCGAAACCGGCGTAATGCACGATTTTCGGAGCCTTACGCGACGCCATGTACGCCTTGTACACATTGGCTGGCGCGAAATCGAATACGCCATTGACGCGTCCGGCGCAGTTGTGCATCACATTCCACGAATAATTCAGGTACGTGACCAGGCCTTCGCATTCCACGTTCAAAATATCCTGGTCGTTATAGATGTATCCGGGTTTGGAGGCGATTTCCAGCCATTCGTGGACGGTATGGATCTTGCGCATACGCTCGAGGTTCATCACCAGCACGCCGGCCTGGAAGTAGCCGTACGCATCGCGCATATGCAATTGCTTGCGCACGTATCCGGCCCGTTCACCGTTTTTCATATTGAGATTACCGATGAAGTCGATATCAGGCACAGCGGCAATCGCATTATCCCCAAGTTCAATATCGAACAGTTCGGCGACATCGCCATTGACCACCAAATCGCAATCCAGATACAGCAGCTTCGAATAGAACGGCAACGCCTCCTGGATGATGAAACGGTAATACGTTTCGATGCTGATATGCGCATTGCTGGTGGTGAGATTGAAGCCAGCCAAGTAACGGCTCACATCGAAGAAGCGGATCACGGCATTTGGGAACCGTTCGAAAAACTGACGTATGTTTTGCTTGTTCTCGTCGGAGATATTCCGTTCCAATACGATCACATCATATGAACGATCTTTGGAAGCGTTCTTCAGCATCGAATAGATGGTGGTGGTGAGCATCGGCACATAGTTGTTGTCTGCGGCGAACACCACCGGCACCACGTTCTTGTATCCGGCATCAAGCGGCTTGAGAACGGTGGCCGGTTCCGGATGCAGGAAATGCACACACTGCAGTCGCTTGATCTTCCAATGCGCGCCGGTACGCTGCTTGTGCGCAATGAAGATGTTGAGCAGCCGTTCCGAAAGATGCCCCACCGTACGTGTGGTCTGCACGTCCATTCTGCTGAAATCAGTAGCTTCGGCAAACTCATCGAGCAGCGGGAACAACCACTCGTTGTATTCGAAGAAAATGTCCTTCTTCATGATGAACATGTTGCAGAATGCCGCAGTTCGACCGTTGAGCACGGCGTCGGCATCCACTCTGTAGTCGGGATGGCGCGCGCACAGAATGTCATACATGTGGCGCAGGTCCTTCAAACGCAGGTGCTCGTCGGCATCCCAGTGCTGCTTGAGATTTGAGAATCCGCCGATACGGCGAACGTCATTCAACGGCGTGGTGATGACGTCCCAACCATCCACGGCACGAGCGATCGCATCATCGTTGATACCGTATTCGGCGAGCGCGTGATTATCGATATACGAATCGATAATCTCTCCGTAATCGTTCTCTTTGTGCGGAGTATCGGTGAAATCGAAGTACCTGCGGTAGTGGCAGAAGCCGTAATAGTCAGCATCCTCGTTTTTCCAGGCCCAGTATTGCGCGGTTAGCTCACAATACCGCGGGTTTTCCGCAGAAATGTTCACACCTTCGTCGTCATGCAAAGTGTTCGTGAAACGAGTCGCAGCATTCGCCGCGCCCACCTGCACCGGAACAATACTGTTCCCCTCAGGGAACGTGGCCTGCTTATGTGCCGACACAAAGATTTTGATATTCGGATGGTGCTGTTCCGCTGTGAGAACCATGTGAGATATTCCGCCTTACTAAGACAAACGTCCTTTCCTCAATAGAATATATGAGAGTACTGCCGAAGAGGGACGCTCTACGAGCCTTTGCACCCAAATACTTCGCACGAGTAGGATAGGACGTTTGTGAAAGACTTTTTCGAAAGCCTCAAGAAGAGGTACCACTATGCGATGGTGGTTTTCAAGGAACTGGTGAAAACCGACTTCCAGCTGCGGTATCAGGGCTCATTCCTGGGCATGGTGTGGTCCGTGCTGAAACCGTTGATGCTGTTCGCCGTGATGTACGTGGTGTTCGTGAAGTTCCTGAAGTTCTCGGATGGCACTCCGACTTTCCCGATTTCATTGCTGTGCGGCACCTGCCTGTGGAGTTTCTTCTCCGAATCGACCAGCATGGGAATGCGCGCCATCGTCGATCGTGGCGATCTGCTACGCAAGATTCATTTCCCGAATTACATCATTGTGGCGTCCACCACGATGGGTTCCATGATTTCCCTGGGCATCAACCTTGTGGTGGTCATCCTCTTCGGTTTCTTCGCCCACGCACACTACACCTGGCGCATCCTACTGGTTCCGCTCAGCATTATCCAGCTGTATTGCCTTGGTCTTGGCGTTGCTCTGCTTCTTGGCTCGCTGTATGTGTATTTCCGTGATGTGGCCCATATCTGGGAAGTGGTGCTGCAGGCCATGTTCTATGCCACGCCTATCATCTACCCGATTTCCATGGTGGCGCAGAACAAGGAGTTCTCCTGGGCTGCCGACATTCTGATGCTTAACCCGACCACGCAGACCATCATGGATATCCGCCATAACCTGCTGTCTCCGGAATACGTGCCGACCGTGTGGACCATGGTGGATAACAAGCTGCTGTGTCTGCTGCCGTATGTGCTGTCCGCTGTGATTCTGTGGCTGGGCATCCATGTGTTCCGCAAGTACAGCGCCAAGTTCGCGGAGGTGCTCTAAAGCCATGAGCGAGGTTTCGATGACTGACAACAACACTGTTGATGAGCGTCCGGTCGTACTCAAGGTCGACCATGTGGCCAAGTCCTTCCGTCTGCCCACCGAACAGGCCACCGGCCTGAAGATGGCTTTCCTGAACTGGACGAAGGGCATCAAGGGCTACACCGAGCAGCATGTGCTGCGCGACATCAATTTCGAAGTGCATCAGGGCGATTTCTTCGGTATCGTCGGCCGTAACGGTTCCGGCAAATCCACGTTGCTGAAGATCATTTCGCAGATTTACGTGCCGGAACAAGGTTCTGTGATGGTGAAGGGCAAGCTGGTGCCGTTCATCGAGCTGGGCGTCGGCTTCAATCCGGAGTTGACCGGACGTGAGAACGTGTATCTGAACGGCGCGCTGCTGGGATTCACGCACGAGGAAATCGACGCGATGTATGACGACATCGTGGAATTCGCCGAGCTTGAGGACTTCATGGACCAGAAGCTCAAGAACTATTCCTCCGGCATGCAGGTGCGTCTCGCCTTCTCCGTGGCCATCAAGGCGCAGGGCGACATTCTGGTGCTCGACGAAGTGCTCGCCGTCGGCGACGAGGCGTTCCAGCGCAAATGCGACAACTTCTTCGCCGAAATCAAGAAAGATCCGACCAAGACGGTCATTCTCGTCACCCACTCCATGGACGCGGTGAAGAAGTACTGCAATAAGGCCATCCTCATCAAGGACGGCGAAATCATCGCCAGTGGAGACAAGAACGATGTCGCGGATCGCTACACGCTTGAGAATCTCAAACAAACAGATTCTCAAGACACTAAAGAAGTCGTAGAGGAAAGCAACAAGCCTTGGCTCAAGGTTCTCACAGCTTCTAAGCCTGTTTGCGGCAAAGATGATGTTTTTGAATTCGATATCGAATATTTCTTCGATCAGGACGTTGATTTCTACTTCACTATGACCTTGATTGATATGAAACGAGGGGGACTGACTTTTGATCCAGGCCCTAGTTCATATAAGTTCCACAGGCCAGGACACCACAAAATACGTTTTGCTTTGCCTGTCAGTATTTTCAACAATGGCGATTTTCAGATTGTGGCATCATTGCGCGTTGATGATCCTGATAATCCCAAAAAACCCAAGGCTATCGCTTTCGCGAACGGAGAAGACGCCTGCGTCTTCGCTATTCGCGATTCACGAAACGGAGATTATGCGCTACTCAACAATGACATCCTTTCGATTAAATGCAAAGGATTAGTTGACTAGCTCTTCATTGTTGTGCTGAGCGACCTATTCTTGGTAACTCAGCACAACAGTGGAATACTCCCTCTTCCTGCCCGTCATTAAGCACAGTACGGAGAAGAAAAAGATGAACGATCGATTGTCAAAGGACTCTTCGGCCCCTTTTTTCTCAATCATCATCCCTTCCTACAACAATGGTAGCTATCTTCAAAAGTGCATTCAGTCGCTTCAAAAGCAATCCTTTGAAGCTTGGGAAGCAATCATTGTCATTGATGCAAGTCCCGATGACGCATTTCACATTGCTAAACAGCTGTCCGACAAAGATGGCAGAATTCAAATTATCAATAAAACTCAGAACGAAGGGACCCATCTCGCGCGGAAAAGTGGCGTAAAACGCGCACAAGGGGAATACGCCCTTTTTCTAGATGCAGATGATGAACTCGCAGATAATGCACTGTCGTCTCTAGCAGCACTCACTTCGCAGCAAACATTTGATGTGCTTCATTTTGGGACTGAGCTTTTTGGAGAAAACATGCCTGAAACGGTATGTTCCGACATTCTCCAACTTAGCAATCGGAATTTGCCCACATTACATGGTCAGGAAATCGCTTTCTCCTCTTTCACTGATTCCGAAAAGAATCGTCAAGACTGGCGTATCTTGCAACGTTTGTATCGTACCGAACTTTTGAAGAATGCCTTTAGCTGTATGTCCGACTCCCGCCTTGGCAGAGGTCAAGATAGCTATGAATGGCTTGTCATCGCGAGTCTTGCGGATACAGAAGTCTTCCATAATGAAATCATTGGATACCGTTATTACTTAGGGCGGGGCATCACTACTTTTGAACCGATGTCAGATCAAAAGTTCGTTTCGCTCTCTTCAAATTATGGGACTCTGATACGTACAGCTTCTGAGTATGCAAGTACTTTTTCTAATTTTGATTTGTCCCCGTGCATTGCAGAGCTTCGCCGAAGATTATTGGAAATGCTGTTCGGCGATTGGTACGTGAGATTATCCGATAAAGACAAGCTATCCGTCCTTGCTGAGATGCAAAAAGATTTTACCCGGATAGAAATCGCCACAGAATTAATGCGTCTTACACGCGACGACGCGTACTCCCGTTGGGTTGCGGGGGATTCTTTTAATAAGAACGCTCGCTATGTCCATTGGAAAGAAATAGCAGAAACAATTGCAGGGGACGATTTGACTCCCCAATACGAAGAATACCGAAACCAAGCACTCAGACACTTCTCTGACTTGCGAACACGGCTTCCCAAGCCAGAGCAGGCGCCAGACCCTTCTTCTCGGAATCTCGCCCATCTCTTCTCACGAATTAAAACCCTTTTCCCCTCTACCCGAAGGAATAAATAACAGATGTCTAGTAATAATCCTTTCTTTAGCGTTATCATTCCTTGTTACAACTGCGCAAAATATCTGCCAGAATGTCTGAACAGCCTGATTACCCAAGATTACACTCAATGGGAAGCTATCGTAGTCAACGATGCGAGCACCGACAATTCCTATGACGTTGCTTCCCGCTTTGCTACTCAAGATAATAGAATTCGTCTTCTCAACAAAGAGAAAAACGAGGGCCTCCATCTTGCAAGAAAAAGCGGAACAGCCCTGAGCGCCGGCAAATATGTTCTTTTCTTGGACTCAGATGACGCCTTTGCAAAGGGAACTCTTAACAAAATTCATTCGACAATTCAAAAAGAATTACCTGACATTCTGCGTTTTGGCTTAATTTGCAGAGAACAAAAAGGTATGAGCAGCCGGGCCGCCCGTGATTTCGAAGCTTGGGCAAATGTAGATTCTCCCGTTTCGGATCAAGAGCAACTACTTTCAGACGTTTTTATTTCAGCAAATGAATATGGAAGAGACTGGCATGTGACCCATAAAGCTTTCCAAGGCGATATTTGTCGCAAGGCTTTTAATGTCATGACAGATTCACGTCTCGAGCGTGCTGAAGATAGCTACGAATTTCTTGTACTCGCAAGCATGTCGGATCTGGAATTAACCGATACCAGCATTCATGGATATATATACAATATTGGGCGTGGTGTAACTACGAATAGTGCGCTTCCCCTTAATCAATTTCTTATCTCGGCAAAACAAATGAAATCCTGTTGGATGGAAGCTGAGCATTTTGCGAGTTCCACAGATTCAATGCTCGTGAAGAAATCGGCAGTTCGATTAAAAGAGCGACTTACGTTCGCATTGATGAATGAATGGAAAGATCGCGTATCCGAAAATGAAAAAGTTGAAGCCGCGAAATCCATTGCTTCAATTATCGGAAAGACAGAAGCAGCAACCGCGTTAATGAGATTTGCACGAGATGACGCGTATGCTTCACTCGAATATCTCAATCCGAAGACATCATCTTTCTTAGCTTGGGCCGATTTGGCAGAAGAACTAACCAGCGGAATCGATACATTACCGGTTTCTTACACTCAGATGAGAGATGCCGCACTTCGGCATATTCAAGAATTCAAGGGAACACAGACTTTGCATAAGCAACAAGAAGAACAACGCATTAAAATTTTTGTCTCCACACATAAGAGGACTTCCACTTTCTCAAGCGACATTCTGCAACCAGTTCATGTTGGATCAGCAAAAAGTTCCACGCGCTTCCCTTACTGCTGGAGTGATGATGAAGGCGAAAACATTTCCAACCGCAATCCACGCTACTGCGAATTAACCACGCAGTATTGGGCGTGGAAGAACGTTGACGCAGACTACTATGGATTCTGTCATTACCGTCGTTACTTCGATTTCTCTGAGACCCCACACGAAGAAAACGCATTCGGTGAAGTCATTGATGATTACATTGATGCCGATGCGGCAAAGAAGTATAGACTGGATGACGAGAGCATTGCCAAAGTGGTGAAGCAGTATGACGTCATCACCACGCCATTCGGCAATCTCGAAAAAATCATCGATAAGCACGGCACTCCACGCGCGCTGTGGGAAGCCGCTCCCCTGCTGCATGACGATGATCTGAAGCGTTGCTACCAGATCCTGTGCAGCATGTATCCCGACTACAAGCAGGACGCACAGGCGTTCTTCAACGGCGACAAAGCCTGCTTCTGCAACATGTTCATTATGAAGAAGGAGATCTTCTTCGACTATTGCAAATGGATGTTCCCCATTCTTGAGGAGTTCGATAAAAACACCGACTACAGCACGTACAGCAAGGAGGCCCTGCGTACGCCGGGTCATCTGTCCGAACGTCTGCTCAACATCTACCTGCTGCATCACAAGCGTATCGGTTCCAACTGGAAGTTCAAGGAACTACAGTGCGTCCACTTCACCAATCCGGAGCCAGCGGAGCAGCTCAAGCCGCTTGACATTACCGACAAGCCAATCGTTCCGGTGGTGTTCGCAGCGGATGACAATTATGTTCCTCAATTGACCACCACCGTGTATTCAGCCATGAAGAACGCCGATCCGCATTACTTCTACGATGTGACGGTGCTGCAGCGCAACATCGCATGGGACAAGCAGGAACGTCTGCGTGGCTTCTTCAAGCAGTTCCCGAATATGAATCTGAGGTTCACCAACGTGGACCGCGAACTTGCTGGCTACGATCTTTCCACCAATAACGCCCATATCAGTGTGGAGACGTATTACCGCTTTCTGATTCAGAAGGTTCTGCCGTTCTACGACAAGGTGCTGTATCTCGATTCCGACATCATCATCAACGGCGATATCGCGAAGCTTTACAACATCGATTTGCAGGGCAAGATGCTCGGCGCGATTCGAGACATCGACTTCCTCGCCAATCTCAACGTGAAGCACGGCAAACGCATGGGCTACGCGCAAACCGTGCTGAAGATGAAGAATCCATACGATTACTTCCAAGCTGGCGTGCTGGTGCTCAACACCAAGGCGATGCGTGAGCATTACACCATCGAGCAGTGGCTTACCTACGCCTCGAATCCCAATTTCATCTACAACGACCAGGACGTGCTCAACGCGCACTGCGAAGGGAACGTGATGTATCTGCCGTGGGAATGGAACGTGGTGCATGACTGCGGCGGTCGTGTCGGCAACCTCTTCGTGCAGGCGCCGAACGATATTTACGACGCGTATATGAAGTCGCGCAACGATCCACAGATTGTCCACTATGCCGGCTTCCAGAAGCCATGGACCGACCCGGATTGCGATTTCGCTTCCATGTACTGGAAGTACGCACGCGAGACCCCGTTCTATGAGCGTCTGCTTAAACGTGTAGTAAAGGCAAACGAATCAGAGATTCCAGCCGGCGTGCTCCGTCCGAAGCACGAGCGCGCAGTCGGGGAGGACAACCCGATTCGCAAGATTGTCGATCCGCTAATGCCAATCGGTTCCCGTCGCCGTGATGCGGTGAAGGCGATCGGCCGAACAGTTCGCGGTCGTCACTGACAGAAATGGGTGTTGTATTTTACGACACCCATTTCTGTATTATTTATGCCATCGTTTTAATCAGAGGTTCTTTCGTTTTACCAATCGATTCACTCATGAACGCTAAGAACAATGGCGCGATGCAAATCAGTTGCAACACATATCGGGTTGGCTCTCCACCCATGCCGGACACTGGTACCAGCAACAGATACACAAACGACATATCCACCGGAAGCATCGAAGCCACGCGACTCCATTTGCCTTTGCCGGGACGCAAAGCCAAGTACAGCATGAAGCAGGGCAGGATGGATGACCACAATGCCCTTGAAAACAGTGCATTCAATACGGGCACGCTCTGTTCCATGTCATATACAGAACGTGCAGTATCGCTTCTGCTCGCCTTCAACGGCCACTGCGGAACATATTCTAAAATCGGATCGTAATACCATGCAGATTCAGTGCAAACCACCATATCGCTTGGAGAACCATCGTTGTTAGAGAAGCTGAACCAGCCGCGAACCAATCCCATCCACGATTCCAAATGACCGATCGGGTGCTCCACTGTCTTCTTGAGCCACAGCTTCATAAAATCGCTGAACAGATCAGGGTCTTTCAAACTGGTCCCTTTTACCGGATCTGCGATCTGCGGGTCGTAAGCTTTGGGAATCTTTTTATAGTCAATGGTCAGGAAGTCAGAAATCAGTTTCTTCTCCTGCTGAGTCATGTCCTCACTGTTGTATTTGACGTCATGGGCAACCTGCTGAATGGCAAACGGGATGCTTTCCTGCTTACCACCAGGGGCAACGCCAAGCGCCGGCATAACGGCTTTCGGAATGATGACCATCATGACAATGGCAATTACTGCGCCGATGGCAAACGCGGTAGCTTTCGCTTTTTTCGACAATCCGACAATCAGAAACATCAGCAGCAATGAGGGCACCACCACATACACGCCCGCTTTCTTCGTCAGGCACGTCAGTAAGCCACACAGCAATAATGTAATAATGATTCCTGGTTTAGACAGTGATGAACCTTTGGTGCGAATACCGTCAACGAACAATATGCAGAAAGGGATGAAAAACAGAACGGAAATCGTATCCTTCGCTAACGAAGAAAACATCACCGGAAAAAGCGGGAACAATGCCAAAAATGCCAATTCCACATGACACAACCATTGCGGAACGCCCATCTTCCTCGTGTACAAAAGCATCCAAGAGAAAAGCAGCGGCGCTGCAATAAGTTGCACGACAATCAGCAGATACAAACCATAAATGGAATTATGGAAAGCCCATTGTCCAAAATCAGCGAACCAACCAAACAAATACGTTAAAGCAAAAGGATGATGGTCCGTGAATCGTTCCACACCATAATGAATGAGCAACTGTTTAGAGGTATCCGACCAATACACGCCAGGGAACAACCAAAATTCATACGGAAGCCAGCACACGGCAATCACCGCCGCGTTCTTCAACCACGGTTTTATCGCATACCCATATTCGGAAAAGCCATGATGCTCTACTTGGTCTTCCCTCTTCGCTCCCTGCACTTCGGCAATCAGCCAATCAGCGAAGCGAAAAAATACACAGAAAAGCACACAGAAAAGCAGCACCTTCACGCATAACGCGCTTTTAATTTGCATGATATGACCTTCAGGATTGGAAGCCTCATCTCCCAAAGCGAACATCATGCCAAGAACCAGCGGAACCACAATTCGTGGTTCAATTTTCTTTAGCATATTCAATCCGTTCATTTTCATTTCTTCTTTATCGGTTCGACTAATTCATAATGCTTACAACGCGAACAAACGATTAATATACGGGATCTTTCGGAACAGCACGGATACTGCAAGACATATGGCGAACACGCAACCGCACAACACCACATTCAGCAAAGTCACTGCAACGGAATTCAAGTTTCCCATGAACTGGAGCCATGGTAGAGCCTGTAATCTGCTCAACAGCACCAATCCGACCAAATGCAGCATGTACACGCCGAACGTGTTCATGCCGATCACCTGGAATACTTTGGCCCAAATGCCTTGGATATTCACCCGCCCCAATACCAACAGAATCAGTATCGTTGCAACGAATGACGGTAGCAGCCAATAGCCGTTCTCCACAGTCAGATTGGTGCCGTGGGTGGCATGCTGGTATCGCTGGATCAGTAACGTCAACGCATAGCAGACAACGATGCCAGCGCTGGCTTCACCCCAAGAGATATCGAACAGGGGATGATGGACGTCGGCATCGAGTTCCCCGGTCTGCTTCTGCTTTAGATAGCGCCCAATCATCCCTCCAATCAGGAAATACAACAAAACGTATCCGTACGAGCCGAAAATGTAGAATTCATCAAGTGCATTCAGAATCGAGGCGAAATCATGGTTCGTTGCGGTTCCCAGCATCTGCAGAACAAGTTTCAGGGAATCCTTGCCCACAGTAAAACCAGCCAAAACAGCCAGCAGCGCGTTGAATGCAAGCTTTCGTTCCGAATCGAACGCCATTTTCATCACAGGCAAAACAAGGTACACTGCGATCAAGGCGTTCATGAACCAAAAATAACCGGTCGGATAATCTCCAAAGCCACCGCCAAGCAGGAACAGCACAAGATCCTTCAACGTCACCGGATGGGAACCGTCCACGAAAACGAAGAACGCCGCGGCAAGCAGCCTCCAGATGGTGACCACAATGACGATGTTCAGCGTCTTCCGATAATGCTTCGCCTCATCCATCTTCCGAGGAAGAAGCAGCGCGCCGTTCACAGCGAAGAACAATGGCACGCACACCACGCACAATACGGTGACCGCCGTTCCAGCAAGCCCGCTGGAATAGAATCTCGTGTAAAATGAGTAGTGGAGCATCACTACAAAGAACATCGCCATCGATTTGATAATGTCATACCCAACCACGCGTTTTTTCATTCGCTTATATCGTTTCCCTAGCAATTATATTTATAAAACATCCGCACAATCCCATTCCTCGTGCTGTATCCCACGCAGAAACCTGTAGCATGATGAACTCGTGCAAAATCGAAAAACGGCCAGTACAAAAGCTATAGTAGAACGTATGCCTGAGAATTCAAACGTTTCCGTTGCGGTGCTGCTTCCTTGCTATAACGAGGAAGTCACCATCGGCAAGGTGGTACGCGACTTCAAAGCAGCACTGCCGCATGCCGACATCTATGTGTATGACAACAACTCCACTGATCGCACTGCCGAAATCGCTATGGCCGAAGGTGCGATTGTACGAAAGGAACCGCGCCAAGGCAAAGGCAACGTGATTCGCGCCATGTTCGAAGACATTGACGCCGACGTATATGTCATGGCAGACGGCGATGATACTTACCCTGCTGATGCGGCGCCAGCCATGGTTGATAAAGTGCTTGAAGGCTATGACATGGTAATCGGTGACCGCCTGAGCTCCACATATTTCCAAGAGAACAAGAGACCATTCCACAACTTTGGCAACCGCTTGGTACGCGGTTCCATCAACGGCCTGTTCCATGCGGACGTCACCGACATCATGACCGGCTATCGCGCGTTCTCGTTCACGTTCGTCAAAACCTATCCGGTGCTTTCGCGAGGTTTTGAAGTCGAAACCGAGATGACCATTCACTCGCTGAACAACAACCTGCGCTTGTTCGAGATGCCGATTCAATACCGCGACCGGCCGGCCGGATCAGTCAGCAAGCTTGACACCGTGGGCGACGGCATCAAGGTGATGAGCACCATTTTCCGTATGATCCGCGAATACAAGCCGCTGCCGTTCTTTGGAGGGCTCGGAGCCATTATCGGCATCATCGGCATCATACTGTGCGGTAGCGTAACAGTAGACTTCTGGCATACCGGCATGGTGGCGCGCTTCCCCACACTCATCGGAGCAGTTATGCTCGTTATCGCGGGAATCCTGCTGTTCATAGCGGGAATAATCCTCGACGTCATGGCCAAGAACGATCGTAAGGCGTTCATCATCGACGCCAACCAATTTGCCATGATGAGACGCAAAAAATAACGCAACTTTCAAATGTGGCCTGAGAACAAGCAGTTTTGTTCTCAGGCCACATTTGAAATATCTACTGCTTGACTACTTCACCCACTTTTGAGCGTTCGTGCCATTCGCACTATACAACTGTACGTTAGCGCCATTGGCAGTAGAAGCACCCGAAACATCCAGAACCTTGTTCTCCGCGAGCGCGGACTGGAAGGTATACGATCCGTCTGAGTTCTTGATGGCGATCCACTTTTGGGCATACGTGTTGTTTGATACATACTGCTGAACATTGGCTCCATTTGCAGTGCTTGCACCGTAAACGTCTAATACTTTGCCGGAATTCACGCTAATCAACGTCACATAGCCATTGCCGTCATGCGTTACTTTCCATTTCTGTGCGTTTGTACCATTACCGCCCCACAATCGCACATTGGCGCTATCGCTCTTGGAAGCACCGGCAACATCGACTTTCATGGAAGTCTTCAGCTTTGATCCGAACGCATAGGTGCCGTCAGGAAGATCCTTCCTATGTGAATCAGCTGTGGCATCCATACGTTCTCTTGGAGTAGATACCTTGCTTATTGTCCACTGCTGGGCTGCCGTTCCATTAGGCGTGTACATCTGCAGTTTGGTCTGCTGCGTGGCGTTGCCGCCAGGAATATCCACGGCTTTGTTCGCGTTCACTGATATTAATGTCACCTTGCCGCTACCGTAGTTACGTACGGTCCATTGTTGGGCGCTGGTACCGTTGCTGTCATATTGTTGAAACGCTGCACCATTGGCCGTCGAGCCTCCATACACATCCAATGCTTTACCGGAATTCACATTGGTAATGCGGTAGGTCGCATTACCTACCGATGTAAAACGATACTTTTGCGCGTTGGAACCGTTGCTTGTATACAACTGGATTTGCGTGCTATTGGCAGTTGATGCACCAGGAACGTCGAATACCAATCCAGTGTTTTTCGTTGATCGAATCGTTGCTGGCGCATCTGTCGGAATATTGACTTCGCTAGAGGAAAGAGTGAAGAGTTGCGCGACCGTTCCGTTAGGCGTATACAGATGAATCGCGGTACCGTTGGCCGTGCTGCCACCACTTAGATCCAGAACCCAATTGCCTAATGCGGATTGCAAGTAATAACCGGCTCCCGAATCACGGATGAACCAACGCTGGGCGTTCGTACCATTCGCCGAATACTGCTGCACCACCGCATTATTACCCGCAGCGCCATTACGAACGTCCAAGGCCTTACCGGAATTCACATTAACAATCACATAGCTGCCATCAGACTGTTTAGTGAAAGTAAACTGCTGAGCTTTGGACCCATTGCCGGAGTACAGCTGAATAGCTGTGGAATCCGCTCCACTGGCTCCAGGGATATCAACACTAGAAGCCACTTTGGAACGTACATTGATGTAATAATTCCCATTAGGAATGCTCACAGCACTCATCTTGCGCACATCAAGGGAAGGCTGAGAATCGTCATTCCCTCCATTCTGCACAGAAGTCTTATTGCCAAAGGCACTCATATCCACGGAGCCACTGATACCGTTGATATGACCGCTTTCGGTGTACTGCCAGCCACGATCGTTGGTCCCGAACGCCGTGAATTCCATCTGCGGACCATATTGCGCCACCCAGCGTGTCTTCGCATAGATGTTCGCATTGTTCAACGGCCCCTGCAGGTAGCTCGTGTAGGAGTACACGCCGAGATTCTGGTAACCGCTTGACTGCAACGCGCCATACCAAGCGTTGACGATGCCGTTATACACGTTCGGATCGGTCGGTGGCGTGTGCCCGGTCCATGTCCACCGCTCAAGGTCGTAGTACACGGGATACTTTAGATCATTGGGGCTCACGCCCATCTGGCGGAGCTTGGATACCACATCGCTGCCTTCATGTTTCGCACCGCCCGCATCTTCCGCGTACGAGTACCAATAGATGCCGAACGGAATGCCCAGCCGCTTGCATTCGCTGATGTTGCGTTGCGCTTTGGCATCGGCATAGTTGCCCCAGCCATAGCCCAAACGAATGATTGCGCCTTCCACGCCGTCGGCTTTCGCCTTGGCCCAATCGACGTCACCCTGCCATGAGGAAACATCAATCACGCCCTTGGCCTGCTGGGCGAACAGGTTGTTCCTATAATCGAAAAACGCCTTTGTTCCGTTGTAGGTTCCCCAGTGTGCTCCGTATTCGTTGCTCTCGAATTTAGCGAGCCGGACAGTCGAGCCACCCTTCAAGGACGACTGCTCCGCAGACTGTTTCACAGGTTGTTCCACAGCATCTTTCACATCCGAGGCACTCACCGGAATGAATGATTCGCCATCCGTTTTGGCCAGTGGATCAGGTTGCTGCGATTGCGTGCCGACCAGCTGAGCGTCCGTCACGGTTTCGCCGGTCTCAATGTTCTGTACATCACCTTCCGGCGTAACCGCAAGGTTCTCCGAAACCACAGTGGAATCGTCCGAAATGTTTTCGCTTACCGTTTCCGGCAGCGTCGCGTTCGGATTGTCCGGCATGCTGTTCGACAAATCCTGCGCATCATCCACAATCGCGGCAAAAGAACTTGGCGTATCCTCAATCGCAATATCCTGCATGGCGTAAGCCGGCACCACGGCAACGGAAACCGTCATTGCAACCACGGAAGCGGTGGTCGCAATCTTCATCAAGCTTTTCGGCGATATCATCGTCAGCCTCTCTCACAAAACGCATTTCACGCGTTGACGCAATTGCACACGCAAAACTTAAGTGTATTCTGAGATGTCCCCACTTAAAATAAAGCAGCTGGATTCCGGACCAAACTTCACATTTACCGAATATGCCACAACATGAAGTGCTGGCATTCGGAAGTGGAACGGGTAACATACCTTATGTATTGTCATTTGGGAATAGAGGACCTTGTCGGACCACCTCCAATAGACAACATCAGAACGGTATCACGGACTCCTGGAGGGAAGCATGGCACGGCACGAAAGGCAGCCAAATAAAGCTGACAGTCAAGCAAGTAACGTCCGCAAGCCCCGGACTTTCAGCAGTACCGCGACCGTCGGGACCAGCAAATCCAACAATTCCGTCAATGCCACCAATCGTGACGAAAAGCTTAGAACAAAAGCACCGGGGACTTCCTGCCGAACGGCTCCCGAAGATCCGTTCCAAATCGCCATATCGCAAGGCGTGCAAGATGGCGACACTTGGGTGCATAACCATGTCAAGAACTTGATTCGCCGTTCCATCATCGTAGCCGTTATCGTCGTTGCGGTATGCATTGTGGTCTTCGGCGTCATGGGCGTGAGAACATCGCAGAAAATGCGCGAACTGAATGCCATTAACGACTGCAGAGACGCGGTTGCCGCCATGAACGCTTCATATTCCAAGGATTTCCAGCTCAAGGGAAAGATTGTCGACGCATTTTCCAGCATGGATTCCTCATATGATCTGGAAAAGCTCAGCACCTTGTATCAGGAAGAAGTCAAATCGCCGAAGGCGCTTGACTGCAAAGCCGACCCGTCCGGGACCACCAGCAAAGCCAACACCGAACGAGCCGCATATGACAAACAGGCCAGAACCTTCGAGCGGGCGTTGACAAAGAACGAGGCAAATCAGAATTGAGCGCAAAACGATTGGCAAGAACGGCGCTTGCCGTTATCGTAACCGTAGGAATAGTCGTTGCCATCATCGTCGGGTGCGGCCCCAAATGGGGCAACGGAACGGCAACCGGTAAAACCGGATCGCAATCCACCGCCACCGCCCATACTGCGGCCACTGTTGATGTGCAGCTGCCCTCGTACTACATGGACAATATGGTGTTCCAGCGCGATCAGCCAATCGTAGTCAAAGGCAACGTCAGCTCCACGGAAAGCAACCCCATCGACGTTTCGAAACTGTCAGCGACACTTACGCAAGGCAAAACCTCCGAGAGCGTCAAGGCAAAGGTAGCGAAAAACGGCAGTTTCACCTGCACGCTGAGCGCGCAAAAGGCAAGTCTCAATCCGTATTCGCTGCAAGTACAGTACGCCGGCAAAACCGTGCTGAAACTGGCCAAAGTGTATGTGGGAGACGTCTTCGTAGCCGCTGGCCAGTCGAATATGGAACTCAACTATGTGCAGTATTACGAAAACGCTACTTACAATTTTGGCAATGGACTAATCACGACAGGCGATTTGCCGAAACCGCTCGTAGATGACAACGTGAAATTTGTCATCGCAAATCATGATGTTGAAGACACTGATTTTCCACTGTCCGCTGTTAATCAGAGCGCCGATGCATGGCTGACTGCAGATTCCACGAATTCACTGCACCTCAGCTATCTGGCTCAGCAATTCGCCATGCAGTTGCGCGCCAAGCACCCCAATGTGCCGATTGGCATCATCCAGACCGCGTGGGGTGGCACGCCTATTCGCCGGCATGTACAAGGCGGCGATATTTATGCGAACCATATCGCGCCGTTGAAGGGATTCCATGTGACGGGCGTGCTGTGGTATCAAGGTTGCGATGACGCCAATAATTACGGAACTGCCTTGCAATACGAATCGCAAATGACCACGCTCATCAACCAGTACCGTAACGTGTTCGGACGCAAGGACCTGCCGTTCCTGTACGTACAGCTCGCGCGCTGGCCAAACTACCAGTACACGCAAAACGTGCGAGAAGCGCAACGGACTACGCTTGGCAACACCAACCTGCACGATTCGTCAAACGTGGCGATGACGGTTTCCCTTGACACAGATAAGGGCACATCCGCGCTAATCCATCCGCTCGGCAAGGATATTCTCGGGGCACGCATGGCCGCGCAATATCTCGCCATGGAAGACGGCACCACCGTACCCAACGGACCGCTTATCGAACGTGCCCGGCACACTGCGAACGGCGCAATCGCCTTGTCTTTCCGGAACGGCACCGCAAGCAGGCTGAAAGCCATGCAGCCGAACTATACGAAGAGCGCAAGCGCGAGCGCACCAAACTATAAGAGCGTTCCGAAAGCGACCCCGTTAAGCGGTATCAGCAATATCGCCGCTCCCACCACTACGGCATTGCAGGGGTTTGAGGTCGCCAATTATTCCGGTCAATGGCAGGCGGTCAATGCCACTATCAGGGGCAATCAGGTGTTGCTCACCGCAGCCGATGGTTCAACACTGAACGATCTCAACGCCATGAGCCAGGTTCGTTACCTGTTCAGTGGCAATCCGAAGTGCGCGAGCATGCTGTACAACGACTTTAATCTGCCGGCTAGCCCATTCATCACTATTGTCGAGTGATCTTTGTTGGGGGCCGCCGCTAGATAAACCAATACGGGCGGGATAAGTACGGGCGGGATAAGCCGTTGCTTGGCCTGCTTGGTCATGTTTTGAGCAGGCTGTTCCGGCTTCTGGTTTGGATTCTGGTTTCCCGCTTAAACTATGAAGACTGCTGCAGCATCGCAGAAACTAGACAAATGTCATTTTTCCACCGGTTTATTTAGGCACATTCCCCTCCTACTATGGCATACGGAACGAACGCGAGCGCACAATCATAGATCGAATGCAAACGTGCGCAGGAGAGGAACCACCATGAGGAATCGTATTGCAGCAGCTGCAGCGGCGGGAATATTAACCATCGGCATGGCCGCCTTGCCTTCCGCAGCTTCGGCCAGTGAAGTCGCACCGTCTACGGACGGACTGGCCGGCAGCACCGCCATCAGCGGGCAGATCGACCAGGATATGGCCGTGTGCACCGACAAAACGTGCGATGCCGTACAGCATGTGCGCAAAACCAACCAGCAGATCAAGTCGGATATGGAAACCGCCAAGCAGCGCGCCGAGCAGCTGCATCAGAACGCGCACGAGGACGCCGACGCGCTTCGCCAGTACGGCGAGCAGGCCTGGAAGAACTATCAGCAGGACCGTGAGGATGTGAAGAATGCGATCGATGGCGCGGTTAAGCGCGGTCAGGAGCGTCACGACGCTCTGCATCAGGATATGCAGGACACGCAGGCCCACCTCAACCAGATGCATGCCGATATGGAGGAGACCCACGACGAACTCAAGACGAGGCATGACGCGTTTGCGGCGAGCAGCCACCAGTGGCATCAGTCGTTCATCGCGGCGCTGAAGGACGCGAACTCCAAGACGGGTCAGCAGGGCGGCTCATCCGTTGCTACCGGCACGCATGGCATCACGGCTGGAACGAATGCTGGTACGACCGTTACTGGAGTCAACGGCACCACTGGCACTGTGCGCACGGCTGCCGGCACTGGCGCGAATGGTGCTGCAACTGGATCCGTCGCAGCTTCCGGCGATCAAACCGCCGCGTCCACCGGCGCGCTGACCAAGTCGGAATATGGACAGCTTGCACAAACCGGCATCGGCATTTCCCTTGCCTGCGCAGCCATTCTGCTGCTTGCCGGCCTTGCCTACGCCATGAAGACGTTCGTGCAGTATAAGCGCGAAACCAGCGAAGACTGAGCCGGCTCGCTGCCGGACAGCGTTTGCTTCATCGACTCATGAAAAAACGGTCTCGAATATATCGGGACCGTTTTTTCATGCGCGTTTTTCGTATGTGCTTTTCATCTGCTATACGCATTGTTGCGATTCAATTGGAATGACGTAGTACAGCGACGTACAATGCAGCGCGAAGCGCGCGTACCGTGCGTGAACCGCGTGTATGTCCAGTATTCCCACTGATTTGTTACGTTGGCCGTTCTGATCAGTCCACTGGTCAATTCGCATAATGGGGAGCACTGCTGGCGATTCGCGGCGACGGCGTATCGCCATTCCCCGCCGTCCGTCCGGTACTACCCGCGCTCCCCGCATCGCCGGCCTTTTCAGCATTGCCGATGTTGGTTCTACGCAACGACCCCGCGGCCAACGAGCGGATGGATCGCCTGCGCTGCGCCTGTTCCGTCTGCGAAGCGGACTGAATTGCGGGAAAAGCGCCCGTTACGGGACGAATACGACCGGTTGCGGTCGGAATAAAGCTTGGTGGCAAAACCTGCGTTGTGATGGCGCTTATGGATGCCATTTGCGGCTGCTGCGTATTATCAGGACCATCCGCAGCGTCTTTTTCTTTCACGGTTTGCGATTCTTCCGCACGATTCGCGTCATCATTCGCATCCTCGCCCGTTTGCAAGGCAGACCCAGCTTCGCTCTGCTTTTCTTGTTTTTCCTGCTTTTCCTGCGGAGCGGCCTGCACATCACTCTGCAATACGATTGGCGATGAATTCGAACGGCGTCGGGCAAGCGCCGCCAGAGAGTCACGAGTATCAGCATCGCGTTGGTCAGTCTGCTGGCTGCCGGCAGCCGTCTTGTCAACCATCGTCGTGCTTCTTTCTCTCAACGTCACGATTTCGAGCGTAACGTAGCGCAGCGCAAAAGTGCGCGTAAAACGACGATGTACGCAACTCCCCCACCGAATCGCAATCAAATATCGACATATGAGGGCAAACAATCCCATTATTGAGACCACAGACTGGCACCAATAAGCCGCAGCATGACAATCAGGGACTTTCCTGGATGCCGGCCCGTACACGCGAGACTTGCGATACGGGACGATTCAAAAACCGAGGCCAATGAAAGAAGCATTCGGAGGGAATCTGGAAGGAACCGGAAAACGGAGTGGAAAAGAAGGAACCCCAGAAACCGAATGATTCCAACGGTTTTCGGGGTTCCAATCCGGGCGGAGAATACGAGATTCGAACTCGTGAGGCTGTTACACCAACACGCTTTCCAAGCGTGCGCCATAGACCACTAGGCGAATTCTCCAATTATGCAACGCTTCCCGGTGTCTATCCGTGAAACGCAACTTGACTAGAATACAACAGGAGCAGCAAAAAGCCAAATCGGCGTGTCGCACTGCTGGTTTGCAGAGTTGGGCATACGTGTCAAGGTTGTGCAACAGGTATGAGCGATCGGCTGCCTTTACTACGGATACTTCTTATTTCGCACACTGTAGATGCTATATTGCCGCCGATGGAATCCAATAGGCAACGGGATTCGGTAAGCATGGGAAAAGATACGAAAAAAGGGGTTCCTGGAGCGACGCCCGCCGGGAAGCCC
>OGYL01000330.1_pt1 | contig 36594 bp, 25 predicted proteins | sample 1576541 | NCBI WGS metagenome assembly OGYL01 (sample SAMEA3541551, study PRJEB24748) | human gut metagenome | biome: human gut; feature: human-associated habitat; material: faeces | place: China | collected 2012 | reverse complement strand
AAATGGCAACAGCTATTACACCTGTCAGTAATTTTTTCATGTGAAAATGATTTATATTTCTTTTCTGATTATTCTAATTAAAAAGAAAGGCCAAGTATGTGTCTTTTTTCATACACATACTTGGTCTTGTTTTATGGTTTAGTGTTTTCTGTCTGCCACAACTTTGTGGATTGTAGAAACACCGTTATTGTTTACTCTGACAACATATACGCCTTCTGGATAGTTAGTAAGGTCGATAGAATTCTTGCGGCCTGTTGCTATAGCTGTTCCGTTGACTGTATATACGTCCATTGCTGCACCGTCGCTTATTGTAACAATTCCGTTGTTATACTCGAATCCGTCGCCTGTGCTTACAGCGTCGATGGCTGTCGTGTTAATCTTGTTGGTTATTGTTACAGTGTCGCTGTTAGCCTTACCGATAGCGTAGACAGACTGGATATAAACGTCGCGTGCAATCTCCATGCTCTCGTCGCCCCAGCCGATGGCAAGCTTATAGCTGTTTGTCGTGAGCTCTTCATCCTGGTTGTCCTGTAACTTCATTCCCTTGAGGAATACGTTATATTTCATGAACATGTAGTCTTCCTTGTTGGCAGGCTCGTCCCATGTTAATGTTACGAAGCACTGTCCGTCAACATATTCAACAGCAGTTCCGTGAATGTTTGTTGCTACAGGAAGCTCTGTGTAGATGTTTGCCTTTACAAGGTCAGATGTGTTCATACCGTATCCGTAAGAGAAGAGGGCATCGTCACCGCTCTTGTCGGCATCGGCGTCAACAGGCTGAACGAAGTATTCGTAGTCGCCGTTCTTTACAGTCTCGTCAGTATAGGTGAGTGTTCCGTCAACTGCCTTGTCGGCTGTCAGTCGTGCAATCTTGATACCGTGGCGCATGATGTCGTATGCAACGTTGTCCACGCCTTTGATTGTTGTTGCGTTGAATGTCAGTTTGACTGTGTTCAGCTTGTCGGCCACTTTCTCAACCTTGAGCGTAGGAGCTGTTGTGCTGTCGGGCTTATAATATTCGGTAACATAATAGTAAATGTTTGCGCCCCATGTAGAGTCGTTCTTGTTGTATGAGTAGGTCTGCTCCTTTATGCGCATAGGCTCATCGCTCTCAAGAGTGTATTCGGTTCTTGTGCTTGGCACTTCCTCATACGTGTCCTCGCCGTTCTCGCCCTTGACGCTCTTTACTGTGTATTTAGTGTAGAGAGACATCAGACCGTTCTCATACTCCCAGTATTCGTTCTGTGTGGGAACTCCGTTTACGTCGTACTCTTTCTTTGATATTACGTTGTTCTTGTCGTCGTAAGCAACGTCAACAGTGAACTTGTAGCTTTCGTATTTGCCGTCGCCGACAATCTTTGTAGGACAGTCAGGAGCAACGAAGTCGCTGTAAGTCTCTTCGTTCATTATGTACGGGTTGCCGTTGTTTACAGTGCCGTAGTAGTCAGGCATGTAGCGTGCGTATCTTATCTTGTTGCCGTCGGCGTCGTATTCATATATGATAGAATCTCTGCTTTGTGTGTTGAGTTCGCAGATCAGCTTGCCGGCTTCGTTGTAAGTGTAGTATACAGTGTCGTTTGAAGCCTTGTATGCAAGGTCTTCGCCGTCATAGAGTCCGTACTGCTGTGAGTATTTCTTAACCAGCTGTTTCTTGTCGTTGTAGACATATACATAGAATTTGCTCGGGATAAAATCGCCTGTCTCATAGTCAGCTCCGTAATTAACGTCTGAAACGAGGAGATTATTTGAGTTGTAGTAGCTTACTTCCTTGGTGCTGATTCCTGTGGCAGTGCCCATAACGTCGCCCCATTTCTCAACTGAGCGTGCCTTATATCCGTCAAGGCTGTACACCTTGTTGTTTATTTTGACGGTGTCGCTGTTAGCCTTACCTATTGCATAAACAGCCTGAACATAGATATCTCTTGCAATTTCGTTGTTCTCTGTTCCATAGCCGATAGATATCTTGTACGTGTTAGTTGTGAGTGAATCATTCTCGTTGTCGGGGCGTTTCATGCCTTTGAGGAATACGTAGTATTTGATGAACTTATAGTTTTCCTTGTTCTTAGGCTCATCCCATTTCAGTGTGGCATAGCATTGGTTGTCGGCATATTCAACTTTAACTTTGTGCAGGTTGGTAACTGCAGGCAGTTCTGTGTAGAAATTAGTTCTAACAAGGTTAGATGTGTTCATGCCATATCCATAAGAATTGAAGACATCTTCACCGCTCTTGTCGGCATCGGCGTCAACAGCCTGTACGAAATAGTCGTAGTCGCCGTTCTTTACTTCTTCGTCGATGTAGGTTATCTGTCCGCCAACTGCGTCGTCTGCTGTCAGGCGTGCAATCTTAAAGCCATGGCGCATGATGTCGTAGGCAACGTTGCTTACGCCGCTGATGCTTGTGGCATTGAATGTCAGCTTGGCAGTGTTCAGTTTGTCGGCAACCTTCTCAACGGTCAGCTCAGGAGCTGAGGCTGCTTCAGGTGTGAAGTATTCTGAAACGTTGTAGTAAAGGTTTGCTCCCCATTCAGATTTACTCTTGTTATACGTGTAGCCCTGTTCCTTAATGCGGAGAGGCTCTTCTTGTATAACAGAATATTCTGTCTTAGATGACGGTACTTCCGTATAAGCAGTCTCACCGTTCTCGTCGGTTGTGCTTGTAACGTTGTATTTAACGTAAGTTACGAGTTGGCCGTTCTCATAAGTCCAATACTCGTTCTGTGTAGGAACATTGTTTGAGTTGAACTTTTTCTTTGAAATCATGTTGAAGTCGGCATCATAGGCAATGTCGTAACTAACCTTATCGGCGTCATATCTTCCGTCACCGATGATTTTCTGAGGACAGTTGGGAGCAACGAAGTCACTGTATCTTTCCTCTTTCAGAACATAAGGATTACCGTTGTTGACGGTTCCGTAGCGGTCTGGGATGTATTCGGCATATCTTGTCTTGTTGCCGTCAGCGTCGTACTCATACACAATAGAGTCGCTGTTCTGAATGCTGAATTCACAAATCAGCTGGCCCGCATCGTTGTATGTATAATAGACAGAGTCTACAGACTCTTTGAACTTAAAGTCAAGGTTGTCGTACTGTCCGTACTGCTGAGAGTACTTCTTAACCAACTGTTTCTTGTCGTTGTACTCATAGACTGTGAATCTGCTCGGGATAAAATCGCCAGTCTCATAGTTAGCTCCGTAATTAACGTCTGAAATGATGAGGTTGTCAGAATTGTAATAGCTTACTTCCTTGGTGGTGATGCCTGTGGCTGTTCCCATTGCATCGCCCCATTTTTCTACGCTTCTGACCTTCATGTCGGGACTTTGCGCTAATGCCGTCCCTCCTACAGTAAGTGCTGCCACTAATGCAGCTGCGTAACGCTTTAACATAAGCAAATATTTAAAAAATTAATAAATAGAGTAATTAAGTTTTTTCCTTTATATATGTATACGAATGTCTACGCCTCATGACAGACCAGATTCTGTCAATGACACTTAACATCAGCAGTTGGGATACGCCATCCGCATTAGTCTGATGCTCAATAAGGGCTTTATCTATATTCAGATGACCGGGACCGGTGATGCTATTCCCGGTCATCGTCAGTGATTTATTATATTATCGTCAACGTGCAATAACCGATTTTGTGGCTGTTACCTTGCCGTCTTTTACGGCTTTTGTTACATACACACCCGGAGTAAGAGTGAATGTCTCGCCCGGTTTTGTGCATTTGCGCACCATCTTTCCGTTGAGATCATAGATATAAAGACTGTCAAAGTCACCGTCGGCCATAACGCATGATGACGTACCCAGAAGTCTTGCCTTGGCTCTGTTCTCCGTGATGTCGGCAATTCCGTCGGTTGAAGTGTTCTTTACAAAGCGTGTTTCCGTGCAGTTGTACACATTACGGTCTGTAACGTCATCAGGATTATAGTTGCTTACGAAGGCAACGAGATACATGTGCTCTGGTGCTGTCTTTATATAAACATCATAGTATGTAGACTGGATGCTGTCGGGCAGTGTGTACGAAATCTCTTTCGTCAACTCTTTACCTTCTTCAAGGTCTATCGACTCGCCCCATGTTCCGTTAAGACAGCCTCTGAACACATGTCTGTGTGCATAGGCTGAGCCTCCGTTGGTCTGCACTGCTATTATTGAGTCCTGCATAAGGCAGAGTGTAAGTCTCGGGTCTGCACCTTCAGGCTTGACGTGTGTCTTTATTGTAAGAGTTCCTGAGAGCAATTTTGTGTCTTTGTCGTAGTCGGTGTTAAGTTTCATTTCGACATACGGCTGTATTGTTGCCTGCTTGTCAATGCTTTCGTTGATATAGACGCGGCTTACGTTGAACACCGGTGATCCGGCGTTTATACTCTCGTTAGTAGCTCTGTTGAGCATGAATGCCGGTGCAAATGTTCCCCCGTTGTTATAGAAGTCAACATAGTAAGAGTCTTCATCCATCGTGAAAGCGTCAGGCTGATAGCCGGAGTGGTGCGCAAGCTGTACGAAGCTTTCGTTGCGCTCGCTCAGCGTCTCCTCAAGAACTCTGTGTCCCTCAGGACAGTTCATACACGACTGCGATGTGAAAGTCTCAAGCAGATATGAGCGCTGAACGTTGGCAGGGTAGAAGTATACAGAACTGCTGCATTCGTTGTCGGTAGAGTAGGAGTCTGTTTTTCCGTTGATATTGTCAATAGACAGTTTAATTATTTTGCGGCCTTCATTTTCCGTTGATATGTTAGGCAGGTCAAAGTCGTATGTCGATGCGTTAGGTATCGAAACGCCGTTTTATTGTGAATGTCTCGGTCTTGTTGTTGTCTAGTGTGCAGTGAACGTCAAAGCTTGTTATTGTCTCACTGCCGAAATTGAACAGCTGTCCTTGGAATTTGTATTCGCTTCCGGTCTTGTAGTATCCGTTGGCATCGAATGGACGTACTGAAGCGTCGACAAATGCCGGGGCGTCGTCAACAAGCAACTGTATGTCATAGCTTCCCATCTTCCTGTCGAACAAATCTTCCCAATTTCCGTTCTCGGTTATTCCGTAAGAAGTTCCTTCTTCGCCATAGCTGCGGTCGAAAGCCAGTGGACGATAGTTGGTTGTGCTTGTTATGGTAAATCCGAAATACAAGTCTTTGTCTGCTGTAATTTCAAACGGTGTGTCGAGGTTAAAACTTTTCCAGCTTGTGCTTACTCCGGTGATTGTCTGTTCATATAAAGGTGTTCCGTTAAGGTTGTCGGTAATAAAGAATTTAACTGATTCCACGTTCTTGGTACCGAAGGCTCCCCTTACCCCAGTGATTTTCTTTCCCTGAAGTGCTTTTAGTTTTGCTGCCGGTATTTTTATTGCTGCCGACTGTTGCTCATTGTTGTTGAGCCTTACTCCGTCGGTGCGTTCAAAATCACCGTTGCTATAACCAATTTTTGTTTGTGCAGACATGCACAACGGGAGCATGATAAGCCCCATAGCGAAACATAAACCTTTTTTCATCAGTTGTAATTTTATGGCTCTTTTATGCCTGTTAACAAGTTGTGTATTTGTTTTTTTTCGTTTACAAAAATAGTAATTTTATGTAATTCTTACAAAGAAAAATATGAAAAATGTTTATGTTTTATCGTCGAAATTTTATTTTTAATATGTTTTTTTTGTAATTTTTAGTATGAATATATTTATTAATCAAGTCGTTTTGCTTACAATATGATAGTTGTAGCTGGTTATTTGATTCTAAATGTCGCTATTAATGTCCGAATGATATACTAATGTCTTAAAATACCAGTTTGTGGTATGTTTAGGGCTATTGTAATATACAAAACTATGCATTGAGGCTAAGTTTTTTGTGACAGTGTTTATTCTTCTGATATTGTAAATATTCTTTCAGATATAAAATATTCCGGCTGATGATTGGTTCTGTCTAACTTTAGGCATCTTCAGTTTCAGGCATGTTGTGTTGGGATGTTCAATATGCTATGCCTAAATGTTTGCGGTGTTCTGTTGCGTTGTGTAATTGTGTGAATGAATGTAGAAGTGTGGAGACACAAAAAAGGAGTTACCTGAGTAACTCCTTCTTGCGCTTCAAGATGGGCTTGAACCAACGACCCCCTGATTAACAGTCAGGTGCTCTAACCAACTGAGCTATTGAAGCATGTAATGCATTTCCTTTCAAATGCGATGCAAAGGTAAGAAGATTTTTTGAAACTTCCAAACTTTTTGGGCAAAAAATTGAATTTTAGACTAAAATAAAATAATTTTTCTGCTAAAAGTGGTGTTTTCACCATATAAACGTGTACCTTTGCATAAATCCATACGGGCGCGCGTATATGTGTCATGTGCGGTTGTTTTTTAGCGCAGCCTGCGTGCTTTCACGGCATACTTCTGCCTGTTGTCGCCGTTATGCGCCGTTTGGTGTGGCCTTGTCTGCTTTTTAGTGCAGATTGCTACGGCCTTATATATAATAGGTGTACGCCCAAAAGGGCAGGGATGTGCGCCGTATCTCAATGAGATGATGCCCGGCAACAGAAACAGAAAATAATAACAAGAAGAGATGAAGATAAAACTATTTCAGCTGATGGCGCTGCTTATGCTGCCTTTCATGACGGTGTCGGCCCAGGACAGCAAGAGCCACAACTTCGACGTGGCAAAGAATCTGCAGGTGTTCAACGAGATATACAGCTATCTTGACCTGATGTATGTAGACACGCTCAATGCCGACGAGGTGGTGGGCACGGCCATCAACTCGATGCTGCGCTCGCTCGACCCTTACACCGTTTACTATCCCGAGGATAAGGTTAACGACCTGAAGACCATGATAACAGGCCGATATGTGGGCATTGGTGCCGTGATACGCTACAACCAGAAGCTGAAGCGTGTTGTTATCGACGAGCCTTATGCCGGCAATCCGGCTGCCGAGGTGGGCCTGAAGAAGGGCGACATCATCCTTAGCATCGACGACTCTACAATGACCGACAAGGACGTCAGCTATGTAAGCTCGCATCTGCGCGGCGACGCCGGAACAACGTTCGTGCTGAAGGTAAAGCGCCCCAGCACAGGCAAGAACATGGAGTTCAGAATAACACGCCGTTCTGTCAACATGCCTTCAATAACATATTACGGCCTTCGTCCCGACAGCATAGGCTATCTTAACCTCAACAGTTTTACCGAAGACTGCTCAAAGGATGTGCGCAAGGCGTTCATAGAGATGAAGAAGCAGGGCATGAAGGGCCTCGTGCTCGACCTGCGCGGCAATGGCGGCGGCTCTCTCTCTGAGGCTGTCAACATTGTCAACATGTTTGTGCCCAAGGATATCACGCTGGTTAAGACGCGCGGCAAGCTGAAGCGCGCCAACTATGACTATAAAACCACCGTTGAGCCTATCGACACGGTTATGCCTGTGGTGGTGCTCGTAAACAGTGAGACGGCCAGCGCCAGCGAGATTACCAGCGGAAGTCTGCAAGACCTCGACCGCGCCGTGATTATGGGTACACGCACCTACGGCAAGGGACTCGTTCAGCTGCCTGTCGACATATCATACAACGGACAACTGAAACTTACCACAAGCAAATACTACATTCCGAGCGGACGCTGCATTCAGGCCATCAACTATAAGCATGCCCGCGGCGGATACACTGAGCATATACCCGACAGCCTGACCAAGGTGTTCTATACGGCTGACGGACGCGAGGTGCGCGACGGTGGCGGCATTAAGCCCGACATAGAGGTGCGTCCCGACTCGCTGCCCAACATCGCCTACTATCTCACCGTGAGCGGACTCGACTCTACTGAGGTGCTGCTCGACTATGAGGTCGACTACATCGCTTCTCACCCAACGATAGCCAAGCCTTCAGAGTTTGAGCTTTCTGACGCCGACTATGAAGACTTCAAGCAGAGAGTGATAAAGAGCGGATTTACCTACGACCCCGAGAGCGAGAAACTGCTTAAGTCGCTGAAGAAAGTTGTTGAGTTTGAGGGCTATTATGACGATGCCAAGACCGAGTTTGAAAATTTGGAAAAGAAGCTGAAGCACAACATAGCCAAGGACCTCGACTATCATAAGGATGTGCTAAAGCAGATAATATCCAACGACATCGTTGCTGCCTACTATTATCAGGCTGGAAGCATGGAGAACAGTCTGCGCTACGACAAGCAGATGAAGGAGGCGTGCCGCCTGCTCAACAGTCCTGACGAATATAAGGCTATATTGAAAGGTACAGTTAAGAAAAAATAAATTGAGAGAATATATTTTTCCGGGAGAGGTGAAAGCCATGAGGCTTTTGCCTCTCCCCTTTTTTATGGGATTTTTTTAGGAGTTCTTTTTTAGGAGTTAAAGTAGTTAAAGGAGTTATCGCCAACAAGTTGGCTAGTAGTTAAAGTCAATAGCCTTGCGTATTCTTATCACCACTCTGCATTTTAATTTTTAATTTTTCATTGCGCGCAGCGCCTGCTTTTCGTTCTTCACTTTCATTTTTATATATTCAGACGGCGCATGGCCATACATCTTTTTGAATGCCTGCGAGAAGTGCGACCTGTTCTTAAATCCTGCCGTATATCCCGCTTCCTGTGCTGTCAGTCCGTTTTTAATCATGAGTTCCTTGGCCCTTTCAAGCCTGTGTTCCGTAATCCAGCGCTGAGGCGACAGAGGGCTTATTTTGGCAAAGTCGCGCTTAAACGTGGCGAGACTTCTCCCGGTGTATGACGCAAACTCTTCGAGCGTAAGGTCCTCGGTGAAGTTGTGCTCCATGAAGTCGAGCAGGTCAATCTTCCATACCTCGTTAAAGTCGAACAGCGTGGGATAAAACCGCTGGTCGATGCTCAGCAGGCACATTATGGCTTCGTCCACTTTCAGTCGCAGCCATTCGTCCGATGGCGTCTCGCTGCTGTCGGTGTAGGGCATGAACGAGCCGAACAGACTTTTCAGTCCCGTGGTCTGCGGCAGAATGTTCACCGTCTGTCCTATGGGGCTTATACCCCTCATCTTTCTGCATGTTGCCGCTATGCGGTTATAATATTCCTTCAGGTAGCGGCGCGGCAGCGTGAAGTTTATCCCCCGGTAAGGCGTTCCGTCGAGCGGCACCTTCGTGACGTTTACCGAGCAGTCGCGGCGCACAAACACAAAGTTGTCGGCCGTAATCTCGTCGGTGCTTTCGCGTCCCTCGATAATCAGTTTGCCCGAGCGCACAAATATTATCGAGTGCGCCGGCATTCTGTGTTCCATGTGCATGTCGTGCTTTATGCTGCAGCTCAACAGAATGTCACCATAGTTTACCAAATTGTCCATAAGTTCGTTCATGCTGCAAATATAACACTCCTTTTTCATTATTCCTTCTTCATCTTGCTGAATATTTCGTCCATGGCTTCAGCGTTCATGGGCGTCATGTCTACGAGGTCGAGCGATTTCACCATGTGCAGCGTGCCCTGCTTGTAGGTGTTAAAGTGGGCGGTGGTTATGTGGTGTCTGTATGCGTCCATGTCGGCATAGATTTCAAGAATGCGCACCTGGCACGAGTCTCTCTGCTGTATCATCGGGAATATGGCTATCACGCCCGGCTCCTCTCTCACCGACGTTGCCCCCACGTTCATGGCGGCGGTTATGTATTCGTTGAAGTATTCGGGATAAATCTCTATTTCAGATATGCGCACCAGCATGCCTTTGCCGTTGTTGCCTTTTTCGGGCGTGATGCTGTTGCCTGCCTCAGTGCTGCCGGCATCGGCGATGTTAAATAACCGTGCGGCGTTTTTCCACATAAACATATCCCTGTATTCCGACAGCGTTTTATCGGCTTTAAGCTCCTTGTCGAGCCTGCGCAGGCTGGCGGTCAGCGTCTCTGCCGGCTGATACGGATAGTCGGAGCCATAGAGAATGTGTCCCGGCGATGTTATTGTCAGCAAACTGCGTATCACCTCTGCCGACGGTGCCCCGGCAAGGTCGTAGTAGAGCTGCGACAGACAGCCTTTAATGTCAATATCGCCTATATATCCTCCGGCCTTAAGTGCGGGCGCGAGCGCCTTCAGGCGTGGCAGTGCGAGCGGCAAGAACGAGCCGCAGTGGGGCACCACTATTTTCAGTTGCGGATAGCGTGCCGGCAGGTTGGCCGCAAGCATGTTCATCAGTGCCCGCGTTGTTTCAGCCGGATACTCATAGGCAGCCGGCGGCATCTGTGCCATAAGTTTTTCGTTTACGGGCACGGGCTTGTGCGGATGTATTATTATAACGGCTTTTCGGCTGTTGAGCACCTCCATGAGCGGCTCCAGCTCCTTGTCGCCCAGATACAGTCCGCGGCTGTTTGTGGGCAGCTTAACGCCGTCGGCTCCGAGCGTGTCGAGCGCGTATATGGCTTCGTCAATGGCTGCCTTGACATCGGGCAGCGGCAGCGACGCGCAAAACAAGAACCTTCCCGGATGTCCGGCTTTAAGCTCTGCGCAGTGTTCGTTATATTTGCGCACCACGTCGCGACACTCTTTGCCGCCACCGAAGTAAGGCTGAGGGGCAGGCATTGTCAGCACTGAGCATCTTATTCCGGCACTGTCCATGAATGCCAGATGCTTCTCGGCGCTCCATGCCGGCAGCGGATAGCCCTCGTCGAGGGCTGCCCCGTTGTTTGCCAGCGCGTCTGTATAGAATTGGGGAATGTTGTGGCAGTGAACGTCTATCACGTTCTGTGCGCTGCCTTTAAGGCTGCTTATCATCATTATTAATATTATTATCAGCTGTTTCATGTCATTCGGCTATGCTTTCTTTATATTGTTTGCCTGCGTCTGTGCAGTGGCCTATCACGCTGCCCGTGCGCAGATAACGGTATGTGGGAAACTCGAACAATACGGGTTTCAGACAGTTGTAGTCGAGTTTTCCGTTTTCGTCTATTACGCTTTCGTCGGCATACGTGTCGATGATGCTGCAAATAAAGTTCTCAAAGCCGTTACATTCGTACACGTCTTCCACCTTGCACACCATGCTCAGAGGCGACTCGTCTATTATGGGCGTTCCTTCAGCTCCCGTTACGCTTCCGAACAGGCGGCTCTTGTCGGTCTTATTGCCCGACACAACGCCGCAATAGTCGGCTTTAGGCAGCATATTTTCATCAACAATGTTCACCGACAGCCGTCCGTTCTCCTTTATACCTTTGTTTATATAGTGTGCCGAGTGAAGGCTCACCGATATTCTGTCGTGCGCCACTATGCCTACGTGTGCCACGAGTGTCCATGTGGTTTTTCCGTTCACGGCAGCCCCTATTACTACAGCGGGTGTGGGGTAGAGGGCTAAGATGTTTCCAATGCTCTTTTTCATGTTCTTTAATGTTTTTATAAGTTTTGTTTTTCCTGCTGCAAAATTATGGGGTATTTATCACAACGGCGTTATTTTGCGGCTCATTTGTTGTTGCTTAAAAGCTCAAATCCCAAGCGCGTCTTTCATATAAACATTTCGTGTAGTGAGGATAACAGCACGTTCTGCCGTATACCCGGTGTGCTTTATTTGTCAGCAATAAATTATTTGTCCGTATAAAGTGGCTTGTTTTTGCTCAGAAAGTGGGCTGTTTATCACTGAAAAGTGGCCCATTTACGACCCGTAAACGGCCCACTAACGGTTTGAAACCGAATGGCCGTTATTTGCTTAATAAGACAAAAGTATACGGCAGTTAAATATATCGACTGTAATCAAAAACAGTATAAAATGTTACAGATTTTTGGCTGTTTTTGCAAATGCCGTTTCTCTTCCGGAGCTTAAAGCATGGTTTTGGCTTAAGTTGCTGTCTGTCTCAGATCTTTTTACCTGTTTTTTGCTTGTGCAGGTTTGTTGTTATGCCTTTTTTCCATGGTTATGCCTTCAGTCTGTTAAACTGCCATATTGCGTCACAGCCGGAAACCTACATTTAGGATATTATGAACTTTTAGAACATCTGTTGATATGCCTTCAGAAAATGGCATGAAAACATAGGTATGGCATGCAGCTTTATTAATCGTGACAATAGTTATTATTGCGACAGATTATATAAATATGACGACAGACAATGTATATTTTCAGCTAAAAATACTTACATTTCTCAGTTCGCCTGTAACACGTGTTTCCTGCATCACCTCGGGTCAGTAACTCATGGCTCTCTTGCGCGCTGCTGATATTTGGAACATTACTCTGGATGTTAGGCATAAGCAAAGTTACATCAAAGGCTAAATAAAGGTTTTTCCGCTGATAATGAGAATGTTATGATAAAGTTCGCTCATACGCAGCGGCAGAATTATTGTTCATGTTTTTTTCTTAATATATATTAAGGTGTAAAGATATCTTTGTGCCCGGTCATAGTGCTCATCCCCTCAGTCTTATTATCCTTTTTATATGTTTGTAATATTCTTGAAACGTTGATTACCTACTTTTGCAGGCGATTAAGGATAAAGGCAAAAACAAATAAAAAACATAGTAAGGCAAGAAGATGAAAAGGTTGTGTTTGCTGTTAGCTCTGGGTGCAGTTATGTTCCAGGCTGAAGGTAAAGTTATTAAAGGAAAGATCAGAGACGCGCACACAGGAGAAGAGATTATCGGTGCGAATGTTATCGTCAAGGAGGCACCGACAAAGGGCGCTGTCAGCGGTCTTGACGGAACTTTTAATTTATCTGTTGACAAAAACAAATTTACGCTTGTTTGCAGCTACTTAGGCTACAAGTCCGTTGAAGTGAAAGTAACTTCAGACGAGGAGTCGGTAGACATACCTATGACCAGCACCGACGTTGAGCTGGCAGGTGTGGTTGTCAGTGCTTCCAACCACGGACGCTCTGAGACAGCAGCCCGACTGATGGAGAAAAACGCGGTGAACGTTATCAATGTGATGAGCCAGAAGTCGATAGAGCTCAGCCCCGACCTTACCGTTGCCAACGTAATTCAGCGTATGAGCGGCGTTACGATGGAGCGCAGCAGTTCGGGCGAAGGCCAGTATGCCATACTGCGAGGTATGGACAAGCGCTACAACTATACACTGGTTAACGGCGTGAAGATACCGAGCCCCGACAACAAGAACCGCTTTGTGCCGCTCGACATATTCCCCTCAGAACTTCTCGACCGACTGGAGGTTACCAAGTCGCTTACGGCCGACATGGAAGGCGACGGTATAGGCGGTGCAATAAACATGGTGATGAAAGACGCACCGTCGAGCCGAATGCTCAACATCAACGTGTCGACAGGCTACAACTCTTATTTCTTTGACCACGACTTCCAGTCGTTCAACTACGGCGACATAGACAAGAAAAGCCCGTTTGAGAAATACGGCAACTCATATCCCGTTGACGCCACTGACTTCACCAAGAGCAACCTGCACATGAAGTCGCGGAAGCCGTTGCCCGACCTTTCGCTGGGTGTTTCTTACGGCGACCGTTTCTTCAAGAATCATCTCGGCGTCATGGCTGCCATCAGCTTCTCTAACCGCAACAAGGGCAAGATAAGCGACATGTACGACAGCAACCCCGGAAGCGACGGCGTTCAGATAATAACCAACCGCGACTTCTCTGAGCAGCAGACAAGACTCGGCGCCCACCTGAAGCTCGACTACGACATAAACAGCCGCAACAAGCTCACGTGGTATAACGGATACATGGACTTCCGCAACGCACAGGTGCGCGACGCCGTTACCGATGATGAAGAGGAAATACGTATGCGCTGGCAGCATCAGAGCATAATCAACTCTACGCTGCGCGGCGAACATAATCTGCTCAACAACGGCGCGCTGGGCGTTAAGTGGGGATTCAACATTGCAGAGGCAAAGAACGAGACTCCTGACAATGCCTACATAAACCTGATGAGCAACAAGGCAGGAACGTCGCAGTGGGTTAACAAAGACCTGGGAGCAATACGCCGCTGGGAGCACAACAGCGATAACGACATAGCCGGATATCTCGATATCGACTATAAACTGAAGACTGCCGACGGAGGAGTGTTCGACTTCATGGCAGGAGGTATGTACCGCGACAAGAAGCGCAAGAGCTTCTACAACGAGTTTGACTTTCAGCCCTATGACGCCGACAAGACTCTGACAGAGCGCTACGACCAGTTCCGCGGCGACGACTGGAACAACTTCGACGAGATTGACTTCCGCCTCGTTACAGCCAGCTATGCCAATCCGCTCAACTATGACGCCACAGAGCGCATAGGCGCAGGCTACGGACAGGTGCGCTACACACGCGGACGCTGGCAGTTTATTGCCGGACTGAGAGCCGAGCACACCGACCAGGGCTACACTCTCTATTATCCCGTTGACGGAGCAGCCAACGGCGGCAACCAGAACTATATTGACTGGCTGCCCGATGCACACATCAAATACGAGGTGCACAAGAACGCCAACCTGCGCCTGTCGTATTACAGAGCCATCAACCGTCCGAGTTTCTTCGAGATTGTGCCTTATCACATGATCAACGAAGACTACACCGAGAGCGGTAACCCCGACCTGAAACACTCTACGGCCGACAACTTCGACTTCAGATATGAGTATTTCCCCCGTTCGAGCGAGCAGTTCATGGTTTGTCTGTTCTACAAGAAGATTTACGACCCTATTGAGTACGGAATGGTGGTCAAGGGCCAGGACTCTTATTACACCCCCGGAAACTATGGCGACGCAGCCAACTGGGGTGTTGAGATTGACTTCATGAAATATTTCAACTGGTTCGGCATCAAGGCCAACTACACCTTCACCCATTCAAGCATCACTACTACAAAGATGCGCGAGGTGGAAGACGCTGCCGGAACAATCACTACTACTTATGTAGACCAGACCCGTCCGCTCTTCGGTCAGGCGCAGCACGTGTTCAACTGCTCGCTGCTCTTCAAGGACGCAAAGAACGGATGGAACGGACAGTTGGCATTCTCTTACACAGGCAAGCGCCTCGCCGTTATCGACCGCATGTATGAGAACGACCGCTGGGACGCAGGCATTGCACAGCTCGACCTGAGCGTTGAGAAGGCATTCAAGAACGGACTGAGCATATTCCTCAAGGGACAGAACCTGCTCAACACGCCGCTCATACGTTACTATCACGCCAACGACCGCAATGCCAAGGTTGAGAACGTTCGCCGCTATGACGGCGGAATAGTTGAGCGCGAGGAGAAGACAGGTGCCTCATTTATGCTCGGCGTAAGATACAAGCTCTAAATAAAAGAATATACACATAAAAAATCAATTCATATTTTATTAATTATCAACACTAATAAGTTCTTTATGAAAAGGATTAAGTTTTTGGCAATGATGCTTATTGCCATTTCATGCATGGCCTTCACAGCCTGCAGCAGTGATGACGACGAAGAAGGCTCAGCTCTGAGCAAATTCACAATCTCACAGACATCTCTAAGCATGACTCCGGGCGAGAACGACACGCTGACATGCACGTTCTATCCCGAGAATGTAAGCAACCGTAACGTTGCATGGAGTTCGTCAGACGAGAGCGTTGCGACAGTAGCCGACGGCGTGATAACAGCCGTAGCTCCCGGATCTGCCACTATAACTGCCACCCCTGAGGGCAACCCCTCACAGGCTCAGACCTGCAACGTAAACGTTACGATGAACCAGGTTAAGGTCAGCGGAAAGGTAGAAGGCACATGGAATGCATACACAACATACGTAGTAGAAGGCCAGCTCGAGGTTGAGGCAGGCAAGAGCCTCACGATAGAGAAGGGCGTTCAGGTGATATTCAACTCTAACGACGGCAACGGAGCCGGCATTGAGTTCACCGTTCACGGCAACATCTACTGCAACGGTACTGCCGACGCGCCTATCCTGTTCTCTGTTCCTGAAGATGCACGCACATTCGACAACGTGCTCGACTGCAAGAATCTTTGGGGAGGATTTATGCTCAACAGCTCTGATCCTAACGCCGAGGCCCTGTTCAACTATTGCGAGATTGAATATACAGGAAGCCTGATGACAGCCAACTCTCCTTCAGTTATCAGCGGTATCTACACAGAGAACGAGGACAACGGCGTGCAGATAACAACAGGACCTGACTTCAAGGGAAGCCTCGTTGTTGAGAACTGCTCAATACGTAACGGATATGCCGACGGAATATATATGCAGGGCGGTAAGGGAATCATTACCCACAACACATTCTACTGCAACGGAGCCACAGGCGGTGAGGCCGTTAACGTTAAGGCAGGAACATCTACAACAGTGGCTTACAACGTTATGTACAGTCCTAACACCAACGGACTCAAGCTGTCAAGCTCTGGTCAGGACGATACAGCAGGCCGCGGACAGGCCAAGTGTGTGGCTTACAACAACACTATTGTTAACGCAGGATGGCGCCGCGACGGTTCTAAGGGCGGATGCGTATATGTTGAGAAGAACATTCTTGCTAATGTGTTCAACAACCTGATGGTTAACTGCAAGTTCCGCGCAATGACTCCGAGCTGGGGCAACCCGGGCATAAAGGACGGATGCGACCTCAACTCTGTTATTGACTACAACTGCTACATCTCAGGAAGCGTTGAGAGTCCGTTTGCTCAGGACAAGGAAGAAGGTGGCGTGAAGACTCCGTATGCAGGATACAACATGGCACACGAGAACTATTATGACGCAGTAGACGCTCACAGCGTTATCGCCAAGGCTGCCAACGACATCAACATACAGTTCGCCGGATTCGACTACAACGCTGTAGGACTTGATAACGTAACCTTCGATTCAGCATGGAACTTTGCCGTAACATCAATGGTTGACGGTGCTACCGACGGCAACAGCCTCTACACACTCTCAGGCATGGACTTCGTGAACACAGGTCTTACCGTAGGCGGCAAGGTTTATAAGGCTGAGGCTCCGCAGAAGTTCTTCGGCGCATACGGCAAATAATTGTCTTGCAGGCATTGTCAAGAAAGACATATAATTATTTCTTAAGGCACATATAATTAAGACGGCAACCATCCTGTCCGGGCAGGATGGTTGCCGTCAATTTTTTTGTTAACCTGCATTTGCAGCATAATTTACAAAAATGTATTGAAAATAAGTGCCGGTTTGTTACTTTAACTCAAAATAATGTGCTGTGTGTTTGCCGTATTATATTTTTTCGTAACTTTGCAGACCACAGCAGATTTTTTATTTTTTATTCTGCCAAATCATGACAAATAAAGATGGATAATAAAGAATTAAATAAAAACAACGAGTTCGTAAGACAGGTGGCTGAACAAAAATATGAGTTCGGCTTCACCACCGATGTGCATACGGACGTAATCGACGTGGGCCTTAACGAGGACGTGGTGCGCCTGATTTCGCAGAAGAAGGGCGAGCCCGAATGGATGCTCGACTTCCGCCTGAAGGCCTACAACTATTGGAAGACGCTGAAACAGCCTACCTGGGGACATGTTCATGTGCCCGAGATAGACTATCAGGCTATATCATATTATGCCGACCCGCTGGCAAAGAAGAAGGACGAAGGCAAGAAGGAGATTGACCCTGAGCTGATGAAGACATTCGACAAGCTGGGCATTCCGCTCGAAGAGCGCCTTGCCCTTAGCGGTCAGACGGCCGTAGACGCCATAATGGACTCGGTGTCGGTGAAGACTACTTATAAGGAGAAACTGGCTGAGAAGGGCATCATATTCTGCTCTATCGGCGAGGCCATAAAGAATCATCCCGACTTGGTTAGGGAATATATCGGTACGGTAGTGCCTTATCGCGACAACTTCTTCGCTGCATTAAACAGCGCCGTGTTCAGCGACGGCTCGTTCGTCTACATTCCTAAAGGCGTGCGCAGTCCGATGGAGCTTAGCTCTTATTTCCGCATCAACGCAAGAAACACGGGCCAGTTTGAGCGCACGCTGATCATTGCCGAGGACGACAGCTATGTGTCTTATCTCGAAGGCTGTACGGCTCCGATGCGCGACGAGAATCAGCTACATGCCGCCATCGTTGAGATTATCGTCAAGGACAACGCCGAGGTGAAATATTCTACGGTGCAGAACTGGTATCCGGGCGACGAACACGGCAAGGGCGGAGTGTTCAATCTCGTTACAAAGCGTGGTGACCTGCGCGGAGTTAACTCAAAACTGTCGTGGACTCAGGTTGAGACAGGTTCGGCCATCACGTGGAAATATCCTTCGTGCATCCTGCGCGGCGACAACTCTGTGGCTGAGTTCTACAGCGTTGCCGTTACCAACAATTATCAGGAGGCCGACACGGGTACGAAGATGATTCACTTGGGAAAGAACACTAAGAGTACTATAATAAGCAAGGGTATCAGTGCCGGACACAGCCAGAACTCTTACCGCGGACTGGTGCGCGTGTCGCCTAATGCCGACAATGCCCGCAACTATTCGTCGTGCGACTCGCTGCTGTTGGGCAGCGACTGCGGTGCCCACACGTTCCCGTATATGGACATACACAACGACTCGGCGATAGTGGAACACGAGGCTACGACGAGCAAGATAAGCGAAGACCAGCTGTTCTACTGCAATCAGCGAGGCATACCTACAGAGCAGGCCGTGGGCCTTATCGTCAACGGATACGCCAAGGAGGTTTTGAACAAGCTGCCTATGGAGTTTGCCGTTGAGGCTCAGAAACTGCTCAGCGTGTCGTTGGAAGGCACTGTGGGATAGTAATTCAAATTAAAAATTAAGAATTAAAAATTAAAAATTGGCGGGGTAGTGCCGTAGGGGTTTATCGGTTCATTAACGATATATATATAAAATGTTGTTATGATAAATACAAGACCATTGATTGTTTTAGTCTTGCTGCTTTGTCTGTCAAGACTTGTGGCAAACGCTCAGGACGATGACTCGCGGCGATGGGCAATAGATTTCAGACTCAGTCCTGTAAAGCCGGTCGTAACGCTCAATGAAACTCCTGACAAGTATTACGACCCGATAAAGACTGGAGGCGGTCCTAACTTCTCGGCTCACATAGAGTATTTCATTCCGCAGACAGGCTTTTCGGTTGTCGGAGGATATGACCACGAGGTGATGGACTTCTACTCAGGCGACGTATCGGTCGATCTGTCGCAGATTATGCTTGGCGGACGCTGGTATTTCCTGTCAAAGTCGTGCCCGCTGCAGCCTTATCTCGGTGCAAGCACCTTCTGGAACGTTATCGGGCGCTAGGATGCAGGCACGGTGACAACCGTGGGAATGTATGGCAGCTATGAGCGCAAGTACAGCGTGAGCAGCCCCGTGCTTAGTGTGGCGCCGGTGGTTGGCCTCGACATTTATATGTTCTCGTGTGTGGCTCTTGAGATAGACTACGGCTTCCGCATGGCTGTCGACGGACATACATCGTCGCAGACGACATTCGGAACAGATACAACGCCCTATGCCATGCGCTCGCCGATGCACCGCCACGCGCTGTCGGTGGGACTGAAAGTTACGTTCCCGTTCAAGTTTACAAACAGTGATGTCACCGGACTGCTGGACTCTCTGCTGACATATCTATATCTGAAATAAACAACTCAGGCAGGCGCAAGCCGTAAGGCCGGAATAAATTATAAACAAGAATTATGTTAGAAATAAAAGACTTACACGCCAAGATTGGCGACAAAGAAATATTGAAGGGCATCAACCTCACCATAAAGGACGGTGAGACGCATGCCATAATGGGACCTAACGGCTCGGGCAAGAGTACATTGAGCGCCGTGCTGGTTGGTAATCCGCTTTATGAGGTTACATCAGGCTCTATAACCTTCAACGGCAAGAACCTGCTTGAGATGAAACCTGAGGATAGGGCACACGAAGGACTCTTCCTCTCGTTCCAGTATCCTGTGGAGATTCCTGGCGTGTCGATGACCAACTTCATGCGTGCCGCAATAAACGAGAAGCGCAAGTATGAGGGCAAGGAGCCGCTCAACGCTGCCGACTTCCTGAAGCTGATGCGTGAGAAGAGAAAGATTGTTGAGCTTGACAGCAAACTGTCTAACCGCTCTGTGAACGAAGGCTTCAGCGGCGGCGAGAAGAAGCGTAACGAGATTTTCCAGATGGCAATGCTCGAGCCTAAGCTCAGCATTCTGGATGAGACAGACTCAGGCCTCGACGTTGACGCGCTGCGCATTGTTGCCGAAGGCGTCAACAAGCTGCGCACTCCGGAGTCGAGTTGCATCGTAATCACTCACTATGAGCGTCTGCTCGACATCATCAAGCCAGACATTGTTCACGTGCTCTACAAGGGACGCATCGTAAAGACCGCCGGTCCGGAGCTGTCGAAGGAAATCGAGGCACGCGGATACGACTGGATTAAAGAGGAAGTGGATAAGGATTAATTTTTTAATTCATAATTCACAATTCATAATTCATAATTGGCTGATGCCGAATTTTATTTGATAATTCTTAATTCGTAATTCATAATTAATAACGGATGGATAGCGAAAAACAATATATAGACCTTTACAACCAATGTCGCGACATGATATGCGAACACAGCTCGGCGCCGCTCAATGCCGTGCGTGATGCTGCGTTCGAGGATTTCAAACGGCTTGGATTCCCGACAAAGAAGGTCGAGAGATATAAATACACCGACATTCCGTCGCTATTTGAACCTAACTACGGACTTAACATCAACCGTCTGAATATACCGGTTGATCCGTATGAGGCTTTCAGATGCGATGTGCCCAACCTCAGTACATCGCTCTATTTCATTGTGAACGACGGCTTCTACGGCAAGTCTACGCCTAAGGGGCAGCCGCTTCCCGACGGAGTGATTGTCGACTCGCTGGGCAAGGTGGCTGCCGAAAGGCCTGAACTGATTGAGAAATATTATGCCAAACTGGCAAAGACTTCTGAAGACGGTATAACGGCTCTCAACACTATGCTGGCACAGGACGGACTGCTGGTTTATGTGCCCAAGGGCGTTGTGGTAAGCAAGGCCGTGCAGGTGATTAACATCCTGCGCTCTGACGTCGACCTGATGGTTAACCGTCGTGTGCTGATAATAGTAGAGGAGGGGGCTGAAATCAAGCTGCTCTTCTGCGACCATGCTGCCGACGACCGCAATTTCCTTACAACCCAAGTTATAGAGGCTTATGTCGGCGACAATGCCGGACTTGACCTTTACTGTCTTGAGGAGACTCACGCAAAGAATGTGCGTGTGAGCAACCTGTTTATTGAGCAGCAGCGCAGCAGCAGGGTTAACCATAACATAATAACACTGCACAACGGAATAACACGCAACCGCACCGACCTTGTGTTTGCAGGTGAGGGTGCCGAGTGTAATCTCAGCGGATGCGTTATAGCCGACAAGAAACAGCACGTTGACAACAACACGCTGATAGACCACAGCGTGGCTCACTGCACGAGCAACGAGCTTTATAAATATGTGCTCGACGACAGCGCAACGGGAGCATTCGCAGGTCGTGTGCTTGTGCGTCACGGCGCTCAGAAGACCATTTCGCAGGAGACGAACCAGAACCTATGTGCTACCAAGGAGGCGCGTATGTACACCCAGCCTATGCTGGAGATTTATGCCGACGACGTGAAGTGTGCCCACGGCAGCACCGTAGGTCAGCTCAACGACGCGGCTCTGTTCTATATGCGTCAGCGCGGTATCAGTCTGAAGGAGGCCAAGCTTCTTCTGGAGTTTGCCTTCGTCAATGAGGTTATCGACCGCATAAAGCTCGAGCCTCTCCGCGACCGTCTGCATTATCTTGTAGAGAAACGTTTCCGTGGAGAACTGAATAAGTGCGAGGGATGTAAGCTGTGTAGGTAAATCTTTTAAGGAGTTAAGAAGTTATGAAGTTAAGGAGTTAAGACGTATGCCCTGCTTGTGCTAAGCATATATGTACATTTTATCTTTTAAGGTAATTCTTAACTCCCAAGGATAAAAGCATACGTCTTAACTCCTTAACTTCATAACTTCTTAACTCCCAAGGATAAAAGCATACGTCTTAACTCCTTAACTTCATAACTTCTTAACTCCCAAGGATAAAAGCATACGTCTTAACTCCTTAACTTCATAACTCCTTAACTCCCAAGGATAAGAGCATACGTCTTAACTCCTTAACTTCATAACTCCTTAACTCCTAAAAATAATATGTTCGACGTAACCAAAATAAGAAAGGACTTTCCGATACTCAGCCGTAAGGTTTACGACCGTCCGCTGGTATATCTCGACAATGCGGCTACTACACAGAAGCCGCTGTGTGTGCTTGATGCCATGCGCGAAGAGTATCTCAATGTCAATGCAAATGTGCACCGCGGCGTGCATTACCTTTCGCAGCAGGCAACCGACCTGCACGAACAGGCACGCGAAAAGGTGCGTAAGTTTATCAATGCCGGTTCGGTTAACGAAATAGTCTTCACGCGCGGAACCACCGAGAGTCTTAACCTTGTGGTTTCGTCGTTCTGCGACGAGTTTATGAGCGAGGGCGACGAAGTCATCGTGTCCGTCATGGAACACCACTCTAACATTGTGCCATGGCAACTTCAGGCAGCGCGTAAGGGCATATCGCTGAAAGTGATACCCATGAACGACAAGGGCGAACTGCTGCTCGATGAATATGAGAAGCTGTTCACCGAGCGCACCAAGATTGTCAGCGTGGCTCAGGTTAGCAACGTGCTTGGAACGGTTAATCCGGTGAAGGAGATTGTGCGCATTGCCCATGAGCATGGCGTGCCCGTTATGGTTGACGGCGCTCAGAGCACTCCTCACTTTGCCGTTGACGTGCAGGATATCGACTGCGACTTCTTTGCTTTCAGCGGTCATAAGATGTACGGCCCTACAGGCGTGGGCGTGCTATACGGAAAGGAAGACTGGCTCGACCGCATGCCGCCGTATCAGGGCGGAGGCGAGATGATAGAGAGCGTGAGCTTCGAGAAAACCGTCTTTGAGCATCTGCCGTTTAAGTTTGAGGCAGGAACGCCCGACTATGTTGCCACTCACGGCCTTGCCACAGCCATCGACTACATCAATTCGATAGGCATCGACAACATATCGCGCCATGAGCAGGAACTCACCAAATACGCCATGCAGAAGATGCAGGAGATTGACGGCATGAGAATCTTCGGCACTGCCGACCATAAGGATGCCGTTGTTTCGTTCCTTGTTGGCGACATTCATCATCTTGACATGGGCACGCTACTCGACCGCCTCGGCATTGCCGTCCGCACCGGTCATCATTGCGCCCAGCCCCTTATGATACGTCTTGGCATACAGGGCACCGTGAGAGCTTCGTTTGCAATGTATAACACAACAGAAGAGATTGACGCTCTTGTTGAAGGAATAAAGCGTGTCAGCAAGATGTTCTGACAGAATTGTCTTTATAATATTCTGGCAATATGTGTGGATGTAAGTCTCAATAAATTAGGCTTACGCGCATATATTGCCAGAGTTTTTTTATGAGTTTTTATCTGTTTCTGATGTTATGTTTGTAATGTCATTAATAGTCAAATTAATTTTTGTTTCTTTTTTATCTTCAATCGATTATTTGTATTCGGTATTTTGCTTTATATATAGCGTATTTTCGTCAGATTTTTCGCAGGTATAGCGGGCTGTGTCAAGTAAACGCAAACAAAAAGACGGTTGAAAGTATGAATGCGCAAAAACTCTATAGGGCCTGATTACCGATTTAGGATAAATGGTAGTTTATTTATTTTGATTGTATAGAATTTTTATAAATTTAAGAAAGTAACATCTCTTGCCAAGAGATGGAAATATTATGCAAAACAGCCTGTTTATAGGTATTTCAGACCTATTATATCCCCTTCTGCCTACAACAATTAACTATTAATTTGAATAAAAAAATATACAAATCATTTGCAAATATTATTATTTAGCACTATATTTGCAATTAAGTTCCATCTCTTGGCAAAAGAGAGGTTTTTAATTTAATCAACTAAATTAAATGTTTATGAGAAAATTATTACTTTTAGCCGCAATGACAGGCCTTACTTGTAGTGTTTCTGCTCAAGACGACGCTACTCTCTACAATTTTGGTGATGTTACTTTCGAGATTGATGGTTTCCCTACACCTGTTTGTGGAGTGTTTAATCATGTTTCAAACAACGGTAAGTATGCTGTAGGATACGATGATCAGATTTCTCTTTCAAGCTATTGGTGGAGTTTGGATAACCCTGAGTCACTTAACCTTGCATGGGATCCGGTGAAGGGAATGTCTACACTAAACGATGTAACCAATGATGGTGTTATGGTTGGTAGTGTTGATTCTTTGGTTGCCGGTAATGATTATGTTCGTCAGTGGCCTGCGACATTCACTGTTGACGGCGGTTGGAAACTGCTTCCTGTTCCCGACGGCTATTCTGTAGAGCAGTCATACGAATACAGTTCAATGCGTACTCTTAACTGTGTGCGTGCCGTATCAGCTGACGGTAAATACATGGCCGGACAGATTTATGTAGGAACTGGTGAGGTTGATGAAGACTTTGGTATTGAGAAAGTTAATCTTTTGCCTGTTGTGTGGGAAAACGGTGAGATAAAGGCTTTCTATAATAACCTTGGTATCAGTACATTCTATGTTTACGGCATAAGCGAAGACGGCAACGTGGTTGTAGGTATGAACACTGCTGATAACGGCGGCCAAAACCCTGCCTATATTAAGGATGGAAAATTGTATGAGATATTTGATTGTGATGATCCAGAAAGTTCTACATTCAGCGGAGGTATCTTATGCAGTATTGATGCTGACGGAAATATGTATGGATATTTCGTTGATGACGAAGGCAGTGCAAAATATTTCCAGTATAAAGCTAACGGCGACATCGTTTATTTCGACACTATGGTAACATGCGCCGGTGGCGGTTATGTTTATAGCGCTAATGTTGCTTATGATGCCGAAGGTGTTGCTCATGATGTACCGGCAGGCGGCATGTACACAGTGCTTGACTGTAGCGAAGACGGCAAGGTGCTTGTCGGCGGCGGAACTGTAGATGTTGGTTTTGGCGTACTTAATTGTCCGGCAGTTATCGTTTCTGAGGGTGCTTCTACAAATATCTCTAATTCTGAAACGATAAAGAACAACATCAGCATTGACTATCGCAAGGGCGGTGAGCTGTTTGTAAACGGCGAATACAACAAGGCTACTGTATACAGCGTTGGCGGTACAGCTGTTCTCGAAGGTGTTCAGGGCGAGTCGTTCAATATGACATCTCTGCCTTCAGGCACATATATCGTTAAGGTTGCCTATGACGGCGGCACAAAGACATTCAAAGTATTGCGCTAAGCGGATGTCATAACTCTGTTCTGTATGATGCTTGACTATTGTCAACACATATAATTAATGTGGCGGGATGATATCCTTCATCCTGTCACATTCAGTTTTATGCTAACTATTAAAAACCTGAATAAAAAATTATGTTTAGAAACATTTTCATGTCTGTGCAGCGATGCCTGACTAAGGTATCTGCCGTTGTGCTGCTCATGCTGTCTGCGTCTCTTAATGCTAATGCCGACAGCGTGAAGCTTGGCTACAGCGAGGGCGACGTTGTGTCGTATTATCAGGTTGCCAAGGATGCTCCTGCAGGCGGTTCGGCAGTGTATTTTCCGGCCACGCTGATGCAGGCATATAATGGTGCAGAGATTGTTTCTTTCCATTTGTATTCAAGCGTGATGGGCAACACCACTGTTCACTTTGCCATAAGCAGCAGTCTTGACGGCGAGCCGCTCTATGAACAGACCGTAACGCTTGACAAGTACGGATGGAATGAGGTTAAGCTCGACGAACCTTTCCGTCTTGACGGTTCGGCCATCTATATGTCATATCTTGCCGAAGGAATACTTAACATACCCTATACCCTGAGCATTGTTGACGGTGAGGAATATATATGCACCACGGGCAGCGGATGGCAGCCGGGTTTTAATGGCTTCAGCGCGGCACTTTATGCAACGGTCGAGGGCGACAATCTGCCCCAGTGCAACGTTCATCTTGGCAACATCGTGATGCCTGGATACGCACGCCTTGGTCAGCCCGTGGCATTCTCGGGCGACTTTATCAACCTCGGTACGGTGCCTGTAGAGAGTCTTACGTTCACTTATCACGTAGGCGACAGCACAGCATCTGAAACAATAGACGTGGCGAAGGTTGAGCCGCGCAAGTCGGGAACATTCCAGCTCAACGGCCTTCGCATAATGTCTGAGGGCGAGATGCCCGTAAGCGTTGAGATTTCAGCCGTGAACGGTGAGGCCGACTTCGACACTTCCGACAATATGTCGCGCACCAAGCAAGTGATGTGCCTATCTGACTTCATACAGCGTAAGGTGCTCCTTGAAGTGTTCTCTACAGAGCTTTGCACCAACTGCCCAAGCGTTCACAAACAGTTTTCGGCTGTTACCGACACCTGTGAGAACATAATAGAACTGGGCCATCACGCCGGATTCTATCAGGACCCGTACACCATACCTGCCAGCAAGGAGTATGAATGGTTCTATAAGGCTACACACCTGTATGCGCCTGCTGAGATGATAGACCGCACGGCAATGATAGACAATTATCCTGAAGTTTATTCAGACAGCGTGCCCGTGGTTAGCCTCGGCTCATCCATGTTGAAGGTTCTCTATGCACAAGAGATGCTTGCTCCGGCATTTGTAACGGTGGAGCCGTCGGTTAAGACCGACGACAGCGGCAACCTGCTAATACATGTTGAGGGCAGCAAGCTGATAGACAGCGGAGCCGAATCGCCGCGACTCTTTGTATTCCTTACAGAAGACAGCGTATATACACTTAATCAGCACGGTGCTTCTGAGGGATATTACCACCGCCACATGGCTCGCTGTAGCGTTACTCCTACATGGGGCGACCCGATAGACCTTGAAGGCTACTCGGCCGACTACACCGTTGCCGTTGACCCGTCATGGAATCCGGCAAAGATGCGCGTTGTGGCTTTCGTTGCAAATTATGATGCCGACGACAAGAACAACTGCCGTGTGCTTAACGCCGAGGAGGTTAAGGTGCCTTATGACGGAAGTACAGGCATAAAAGGAGTTGATGCCGACGCACTGCGCGTTACATGGGACGGACGCACCCTGCGCGTAATTGGAGGCTATGACAGCCTTTCAGTGTGCGACCTTTCGGGCCGTATAGTGTTCAGGTCGGCATTGTCAGACTCTGCCGCACTCAACTCTCTCGCTCCGGGCTATTATGTGGCAACCGTTAAGCGTGGAAACAAAGTCAGGGTGGTTAAGATACTTGCCGACTGATAAAGTCTTTTTAATTGTGATAAACAACAAAACAAAATACAGAAAGAATGAATATTAAACATTTTATATCAGTGACAATGCTCTCGTCGCTGTTAGTTTCAGTGTCGCTCACGTCGTGCAGCGATGACGACAATCTGCTTCCCGTACCGGGAATTTCGCCTAATGAAAGTTTTATTACTGAAGATCATGTGGCTTTCTCGTGCGACTTTCAGGATGCCGAAAAGGCTAAGTCGCTCTTTGATGTCTACGACTTCAGTAACCTCACCCCTACAAAATACATGACTCAGATTGGCTTTGCTGCGGGCGAGCCATGGCTGTTTACTCTTCAGGACAGCTATGATTCTAAAAACTATTTTGCCGGAGCCACATCGTCGTTCTCGCCTGCAGGCACAGCCGACGCATGGCTCGTTACCAAGGCCATTGAGATACCCGACAGCGGATATGTGCTTTCATGGAAGTCGGAAGCCCTTGACACCTTGAAGCGCGACGGCCTTCAGGTGTATATCTCTGACCGCGGAGGCAATCCTAAGACCGATTTCGGCGAGCCTGTATGGGAGGTTGAACAGGAGGAAGCCGGAGCAACAGATCTTGTTGACGGCGAGTGGCAGGAGCATGAGCTGTCGCTTGACAAATATATCGGAAAAACAATCTATGTGGCATTTGTCAACCGCAGCACCGACAAGAGCGTGATATGCCTTGACGACGTGCTCGTTATGCGTCTCCGTCCTTACGTGATTGAGCTTGACATGGAGCGGGTTAACCTTTCGGACGAGATAGAAGTGCGCGGCCACATCACCGCCGGAAGCAGACCCATAACCGACTACGACATACATTACACCATGGCCGACTCAGTTGTTCGTACCGAACATTACACCAACCTCGACATTCAGCCGGGCGAGAGCCATTCGTTTGTCTTCACAAAGAAGATTGCTCCGGCCGTTAAGGGCGTCTACAACGGTTTTAAGGTTTGGGCTAATGTTGCCGGCAGAGAAAATGTAGGCGTTGTCGACTCAGTTGTTTCCGTAAGCTTTATACCTACCAGCAGATTGCTGCTTGAGGAAGGCACGGGCATGTGGTGCGGATATTGTCCGCTGGGCATATTGTCTACGGAGCATCTTATGACGCTTTATCCCGACGCGCTTATCCCCGTGTCGGTGCATAATCGCGACGTGCTTTGCGACCCTGATTATGACGTGGCTCTCGGATTTATGAGTTTCCCGAGCGGACTTGTCAACCGCAACTACGCATGCCAGCCTATGGCGATGACTACAAATAACTATACATACGATGGCGAAGGAACATTCCTCTCGGCTGTTCAGGAGGCTCTTAAAGACGATGCCATCCTTGAGCCGTCGATAGAGAGTGCAGTGCTTTCGGGCAACAGCATCAGCGTTAAGTCGTCGGTAAAATTCGCCATTGTTCCTCCTGCCGGTCATACTTTCCGCATTGCATATATACTTACTGAAAACAACGTAACGGTTGAGGGAGTTGCCCAGCACAACTATCTGAGCACTTCAAGCCTGCCAATACTCGGCGAATTCGGCAAGGGCGGCAAATATGGTCAGGAAAACATCGTAGGCATGCCTTACAACGACGTAGCGCGCGGAATATATCCCGAGTTTAAGGGTGCCGCAGACATACTTCCTTCTGTCGTTGAGGCTGACAAGGCTTACGACACGTCTTATACAATAAATCTTGAAGGCACAAATTACAGCAGTGCCGACAATCTGTATGTTACAGTGGCCGTGATCGACGCAGTGACGGGCCATGTAGTCAATTCAGTGCGCACGCAGGTTAAGTAATATTGTTATGTAGTTGACGACTTGCCTGCCTTGTGCAGGCCTATGCAGCGTTGAGGCTGCATGGCTGCCCGGTCTTTTAGATACATGCCGCCGGAAAGTTGTTAGGGCTTATGCCTGACAATGCTTTCCGGCGGCATTTCTTTTGCCTTATGTTTAAGGTCGTCGTTCTGTCTTTTGCAGCTTATTCTTTCATCATCGAGCGGCATTTTTTCAGCGCGAATATAAACCATGCGCAGGTCGCCACATGCAGCAGAATGTGCATGTCGGCAGGCATTACGGTGGCAAAAAACGCGAGCTGGGCTTCGGTTATGGCCTTGGTCTGCCTCATGTCAACGTCGCGTTCAAGCACAAGTGAATAATATCTGCCGAGCAGTCTGAGCGGTGCGTCGGCTATGTGGGCAGCCTTCTTGATTATCGCTGCCAGTCGTCCGTAAGTCTGACCTGTCTGTCCGAGTGCTATTTGCTTTTCCATAATCGTTATGTTTTAGGTTCTTATTGTTTCGTTGTAACTATGTAATTCATGGTTGGCAGCCGCATTTTTGCGTTGCTTTCCGAATGCAAAATAAATACATGTTTGTGCACAATAAGTTCAAACTTGAAGCGTTATCTGTTAAATAAGTGTAAAATCCATGCCTGCTTGTCCACTTCATTTTGTCCGATTGAGTGTTGAATGTTGAAGGGCAGGGCGATGTAAGGGCATGGCCGACAATAAAAAAGGAAGAACAAAGATGCTGAAAAGTTCGTTAAACAAAGGACTCATTGAGGCCGGATGCGACGAGGCCGGGCGCGGATGTCTTGCCGGAAGCGTTTATGCTGCGGCAGTGATACTGCCCGAAGACTATGTGAACGACGACCTTAACGACTCTAAACAGCTTACGGCCCACCGCCGTTATGAGCTGCGCAAGATCATTGAGCGCGACGCCGTGGCATGGGCTGTGGGCGTGGTTACGCCCGAGGAGATTGACGAGATAAACATTCTCAACGCAAGCATACTTGCCATGCACAGGGCATTAGACCAGCTGAAGGTGCGCCCCGCGGCCATAATCGTTGACGGCAACCGCTTTAAGCCTTACCACTTTATACCTTACACAACGGTGGTTAAGGGCGACGGAAAGTTTATGTCGATAGCAGCGGCAAGCATTCTCGCCAAGACTTATCGTGACGACTATATGGACAGTCTGGCGGAAGAATATCCGCAATATGACTGGAAGTCGAACAAGGGATATCCCACCAAGAAGCACCGTCAGGCAATAGCCGAGCACGGCATAACGCCATATCACCGCAAGACGTTCAGGCTGCTCTGACGCCTGCGCCTTGTGCCTATGCCTGCGCGAGGGCATTATTGTTTTTTATGCGTAGGCATTACCGATAATACTGTTGGCCCTGGGGCCGCCATATTTAACCGAAAGACATACACCATGCGACATGATAAACTTGAGCGCGAGCTGTATCTGCTGCAGCTGCTCACCGAGAACCGCACCTACACCGTTGAGCGGCTCTGCGAGAAGGTGGGCATATCGCGCCGCAACCTTTACTATTATCTCGAGTTCTTCCGCGACAGCGGATTCAAGGTCTACAAGCACGGCAACTGCTACTGCATAGACCGCAACTCGCCTTTCTTCAACAAGGTGATTGAGCGCATATCAATCACCGAGGAAGAGGCCGTGCTGATAAGGCGACTGCTCGAGAAGGCAGGGCAGGGCGACGTGCTTGCCGACAACCTGACGAAGAAACTTGAAAGGTTTTATGATTTCGACATAATCAACAACGACGAGCTGCGCGAGCAGAAGGTATATAATATAGGTGTGCTGTACGATGCCATAAAGCTCAAGCGGCAGGTGATAATCCACGGCTACGCGTCGCCTCACAGCCGCACGACAAAAGACAGGCTCGTTGAGCCGTTCAGACTGATGAACAACAACAACGAGGTGCGCTGCTACGAACCGTCGTCTAAGCTCAACAAAACCTTCAAGGTGAGCCGCATGCAGGAGGCAGAGCTGCTCGACTCAGAGTGGGCTTTTGAAGACCGCCACCGCGAGATGTACACCGACGTATTCATGTTCAGCGGCGAAGAGCAGATGCCCGTGAGCATGCTCCTGGGGCAGTTGTCCTACAATGTTCTTAAGGAGGAATATCCTGCCGCCGAGGCTTACATAACGGCGAATGATGACGGCCGTCACAGGCTCGACATGCCCGTGTGCAGCTATGCCGGCATCGGAAGGTTTGTGTTGGGACTTTTTGACGACATAAAGGTGTTTGGTGACGACGGCTTTGTGAATTATCTCGACGGCAAAGTCAGAGCCATGACAGAAATCATAGCCGGACGCAGCTGAATATTTTACGGTGTGAGCCTACTTTATTAACTTGTGGTTAAGAAATTGCCCAAATTCTATTTTATGCCATTGTAAGGCTGCCTGTGCGCCTCTGCAAGTGTATGTTGATTTATCCATAATGACTTGATTTTTATGCTCTTGTCGTACAGCTGTTGCGTCATTGTGGCTATTTGTTGTCTAAGCATTCTTTTGCGTGTTTTATTGTTGTCTTTTCCGTATAAATTGTTAACTTTATTGGCTTAAATTTATAAACCAATAATTATGGAGAGAAAGACTATTAGTGAGATTTATGGCTTATGGCGCGATATGAAGTCTCGTTTGGTCAAAGAGTCGACAATCGCAACTTATGTAACGAATGCTGAAAAGCACATTCTGCCTGTGCTGGGTGACAGAACTTCTGTAACCGAGAGCGATGTTCAGACGTTTGTTGTCGAAAAACTTGACAGCGGCCTGAGCCAGCGCACCGTAAGAGACATTGTGCTGGTGTTGAAGATGATAAATGCTTACGGGGCGCGCAATGGATGGATTGAGCCTGCCGACTGGAACATAAAGTTTCCTGCCGACGGACATAAGGCAGAGTTTCAGGTGCTCACTCTCAGTCAGCAGCGCAGGCTTATGTCTTTTTTGGAGACACACTTCTCGTTTCGTAATCTCGGGCTTTACATATGCCTTTGCACAGGGATGCGCATAGGTGGGATATGTGCCCTGAAATGGGGCGACATATCGCTGCCTGAAAAATTCATAAGAGTGAGGCGTACTATAGAGCGGGTGTACGTCATGGGCGGCGGAAAAAAGCACACAAAGCTGATTATAGGTACGCCAAAGTCGGCAAGTTCGATGCGTGACATACCCATTGGCAGCAACCTGCTGCGTGTGCTGCGCCCGATCTACGGACTCGTTTCGGCCACGGCTTTCGTGCTTACCAACAGCGACAAGCCGCTTGAGCCGCGCATGTATCGCCACTATTACAAGCGCTTTATGGATAAGCTCGGCATGCCCGACATGAAATTCCACGGCCTGCGCCACACCTTTGCCACGCGATGTATCGAGAGCAACTGCGACTATAAGACGGTTAGTTCGATACTTGGCCACTCGAGCGTAAGCACCACCCTCAACCTGTATGTGCACCCCGACATGGGGCAGAAACGAAAATGTATCGACAGGATGCTTAAGTCGGTAAAATAATTTTTTATGGTAGACATTCTTTTATTACCGGCAGTTGGTTTGGTGCGGCGGCATTACATAAAGTGTATGTACCGGTAGCAAGGATAACTTTTCTTTTTCAGGATAAAATTGATGATATAAATTGATGCCCTGACGGTAAAATGTCAGGACAAAATAAATTTGCAATCTAGAAAACTCAAATATAACGAATGTTAATAATATTATGCTGAGACATTATTATATTTAACATACGTTTACATAGGCTCTCCTTCTTTGCTCAAAAATCATTGGTTATTATGGACTAAAGCAGTGCTTTAGTGCCGTAAAAGAGGCTACTTTGCAGAGCTAACCATGCCATTTTGCACCGCTAAGTGGCCCACTTCTGAATTATAAACAATTTGTTCTTGCTGAATAATTTGCATAAAACGCTGATTGTCAGTGGTTTATGCAAAACAACGTTTTTTGTTGTTATTTTGGCCAAACCGCCGTTTCATGAGCGGCATGCCGATTCTGAGAGCGTTAACTGTCAGAAGTTTTGTAATAAAATATTTATCCTATGGCAATTTCAGTAAGCAGTGCAGATGCCACTGATTGCTTTGTGGATTATGTAAAAAGACTGTCCCTGGATGAACCTGGGGCAGTCTTTTTTATTTATTGTGAAAATACCTATTGCTGAATTCGGTTTTATATAGATTTGGGGTATATATAAAAAGTTAAAGAGATAATAGATGTAAATGTTTACGAGTTAATTGCCACGTCAAACATTCATATTAACTCTTTAACTTCTTAAACTAATGATTATCTTCTTATTATCTTCTTTCCTCCACTGATATATAAACCTTTTGACAGTTTATTAATGTCTGTGCCAACGTAACGGCCGTCAATAGTGAAAATTCTGTTGTCTTTTGCAGCATTTGTATGCTCAGATATTATTTGATCAATACCGCTTGTTGTATTCTTGACGCTGAACTCATCCAGATACATCATTCCTGAGTCGGTCTTGATTGTCAGTTTCACAGGCCCGTTGCCATTTATAGTTGTTTCAATGAGTGTCCATTTGCCTTCCTCCATCGTGAATGAAGATTGGCTTAGTGTAGCGTTTCCTTCTGCCACCTCTAATGTCAGGTTTGTTCCTCCGCCAGTGTAAGGTGCTGCCAAGAAACTAACTTGATGTTCACCTTGCAATGTTATTGATGGTGTAGTAGCATATCCTGGAGCAGTTCTTGTTCCATATCTTGCACATTGGTATGCGCCACGTGGAGTTTCGCCTGTCCAGCCTTCATTGTCATATTCCGGTGCAGATATTGCCGTACCGCTGAAACTTCCGTCGTTGCCTCCCTTGCCGTCGCACTTATCGAAGGTTTCATAGAACAGGTTTGCCGACTGTTCTATAATGAACGAAAATGATATTGTTCCGTCTGTGTTTCGTGTGATATTCGTAATAGGCTTGTTCATGTAGTATGTACCGTCACTGTTTCGGTTATACAGTTCAGCTGCAGGTCTGGATGTGTTTGTCAAAGCATTATTTCCACCATATGGCCATACATCTCCAGAATTGCCATTTCCCATAAATGTGTTGTCCGCAGGAATAAGTACACACCTCTCATGTGCATTAGTAATTCCCATGCTCTTTTGACGTGATACACTGTTTACAGCGTTACTTGCCCAAATGTTTCTATTAAAGTCAACATGAGTTATCATCAAACCTTTTCCAGGCATGCCAGAGTCCCAACCAGTTCCGTCGCGGTTTTCCAACATGTAGTATTCGTTTTTATTTCCCTCATTGTAGATTATGTATGCCTCGGGAGTTGAATTTAATCCCTTCATGCCATCAACAAATACACCATCCGTGAGTTCTACAGGTTCTAACCAACCAGCATACATCCTTTCGTATGCGGAATATCCCGCAGGGACAAAGCTGTTTTCGTTGTAATTACCGCCTGCCATTAAATCCCATTCGCCTAAGCCTTGACTACTGCCGCCATCAGTATCGTACAAGTCTGGAAGTCCTAGACAATGTGAGAATTCATGACATATTGTACCCATGCCTTCCATTGCTCCTCTACCATTAATTTCGTTTCCGCAAGCGTAGTTGTTCACTCTGACACCATCAATATTTAATGGGGAACCTGTAGCAGATTGCAGATTGAATTGATGTGGCCAAATTGCGTTTTCATCACCTGAATTAGCCTCACCATATCCTGCATAAATGAAAAATACTTGATCCACTTCACCATCGTTGTCCCAATCGTAGTCAGCAAAGTTTACATTTGGGTCTAAACTCAGGCATGCGTCTTTTAACATTTGTCCTATTTTGTTCGTGTCATCACTTCCAGCAGAGGTGTTTGCCCCATAATAAGCATATCCTTGCGGCATGCGTACCGGGCCGGCAATGTCTAGATTGAGTACAAATTGCCCGTAACTTTGATCATGAAAATAGTCGCGCACGCTGCCACGAAATCCCATGTCATTGCTGAAATTTTCAGCGTTTGCAATTTGGTTATAAAGTTCTACATCGTGGCCTGGCTGAAATTGTACATCTTGAAATTCAATTAGTATTATCAATCCTTTTTTTTCTCCAATGAAGGGCTCATGGTTTCCTCCAATTGTGATGCGAGCTGGCGCCGAGCGTTTTGCAATGCCGGCTGCGGCAGCATTCCTCTTTACTTTTGAATCTTCCAAAAGTTTCTGTTTGTCTGCAACGACATATTTGCCTGTTGATTGGTCTTTGATGAAGGCACGTCCGTCTTCAGCCTGCCAGTAGTGACAAAATTCGTCGCCATGCAGTTGCATCTTAACTTCTGTGCCGTCTGCCAATTTTACAGTCTTCCAAACACCGCGTTTGGCGGGAATGGCCATTACTGCACAGCTAATCAGACCTAAAAGAATAGTGTTGAATAACTTTTTCATTGCATTTATTTGTTTTGCTAAAAAAAGTGCGTCTGAACGGCGGTTCACCGCCGTTCATGACACACTTTCTTTAATGGTTATTTATCTGTTTAACATCATTCCCTAGTAAGACTGATATTTTCGAAGTAGTTAAATATATAGATGCCGGTATTATCAACTGCTCCAACAAATAATCCGTAAGTTGTGTCAAAGTTTATTGTTGTCGGAATTGATCCTCCTGTAATTGCCCAAGGTGCGTCTACTGTACCGGTGCCGATTGAGCCTCCAAACGGTGGGTTATATATGAAGAAGTGGAGCGTGTATGCACTGTTGTATTCGCCTATTTGGGTGTCCTCTCCGGCAGCTATCACGCTGAGTGCACCTTCGCCGGCTGCGTCATCGTAGAGCCACTCAATAGTCCAAGTAAGTGTTTCATTATATCCGCATAGACCTTCTGTTGTACCGGTGAGGATACTTTCATATCCGAATTCGCCTTCTTGAGCAGCAGTAATTGTCATAGGAACTTTAACTTGCTCGCCACTGCTATTAGTTGCATTTAAGTACCACTGTCCTCCGAATGCACTATATGGGTTGCTCTCGTTATCGACAATTGTAACTAATGTCTCTGCTGTTGTAACATTTGCACCTTCTGCAGATATTATTTTCAGCTTGAACTGGTGGTCTTCATTTACTTCAGAGTCGTCAATCACCTGTACCTCTACATTAATCACACCTGTTGACAGAGTGTCTGAGTTTAGGTTCAGAGTCTTGTCTGTTATTCTGTAGTGTGTGCCTTCTACGGCTCCGTTTTCTCCTACAGATTCAGTTTCAAGGACAACTTTAACAGGGCCGTTTCTGTAGCCGCTGACATTAATAGGTATTTGGGTGATACCGGCTGTTTCGCTTATTTTAATTGCATCGCTCTCAAATCCGACTGTGCATTCTGTCGTGTTCACATCTTCGTCTTCAGAGCAAGATGTGAAGAAAGGCAGTAAAGCAGCCATGAGAATGAATAATTTTAAATATTTCATGAGTATATTCTTTTTTAAATTGTTTTAATATGGCTTCTTGCATTACTATGCTTTGCCGTTTTCTTTAATATCCAGGATTCTGAACAATTCTGTCAGTAAGGTCAATTTCATTCTGCGGAATTGGCCATGTCAATCTGTCAGCGTCAGCAGGACAAGACAAGTATGTAGTGGTTGGACCAGGAGTGAGTAACAGATCTTCCTGCTGTGCGGCACCTCTTACCATTGCGATATGCCATCTCTTTATGTCTATCAGACGTGTTCCTTCTCCCAGCATTTCTCTTTGGCGCTCACGCATTATCTCGTTCATGATT
>OGYL01000325.1_pt1 | contig 36831 bp, 29 predicted proteins | sample 1576541 | NCBI WGS metagenome assembly OGYL01 (sample SAMEA3541551, study PRJEB24748) | human gut metagenome | biome: human gut; feature: human-associated habitat; material: faeces | place: China | collected 2012 | reverse complement strand
CCTCATTCTCCCAAGTCAATTTTCAATGATTAAGTTGATACAATGGAAACAAGTGCGTCTCTCTTTTCCCCCTTATTCGTTACAGCTTATGGAAGAACATCATACCCCGTCGTCGGGCCTGATTTACGGGCTCGACGACCGTCCCCCTTTTCGCGAGGCCCTGTTTGCGGCCTTGCAGCATCTGCTGGCCATTTTCGTAGCCATCATCACCCCGCCGCTCATCATTGCCGGCGCCCTGGGGCTTGACCTCGAAACCACCGGTTTCCTCGTCTCCATGGCCCTGTTTGCCTCCGGCGTGTCCACCTTTATCCAGTGCCGGCGCATAGGTCCGGTCGGTACGGGCCTGCTTTGCGTGCAGGGCACCAGCTTTTCCTTCATCGGCCCCATCATTGCGGCCGGTTTGTCGGGCGGGTTGGGAGCCGTGTTCGGCGCCTGTATGGCCGCCTCGTGTGTGGAGATGGCCGTCAGCCGGGTGCTCAAGTACATGCGCCGCATCATTACCCCGCTTGTCTCCGGAATTGTGGTTACGCTTATCGGGCTGAGCCTCATCAAGGTAGGCATTACGGCCTGCGGCGGCGGTCAGGCTGCCCTGGCCGACGGGTCGTTTGGCTCCATGCGCAATCTGGCCCTTTCGGGCGGCGTGCTGCTCATCATCATTGCCTTCAACCGCAGCAGCAACCGCTACCTGCGCATGAGCTCCATCGTCATCGGACTGATTGCCGGCTATGTGGCTGCCTGGCTGATGGGCGATGTCCGTTTCGACCAGGTGCAGAGCTACGGCGGTTTCAATGTGCCCGTGCCTTTGCGCTACGGGCTGCGTTTCGACGGCAGTGCCATCATTTCGCTGGGGCTTATTTATCTGATTACGGCCATCGAGGCCTATGGCGACATCACGGCCAATTCGCTCATTTCCGGCCAGCCCGTTGAGGGACCCGTATTCATGCGGCGCGCCTCGGGCGGTATTCTGGCCGACGGTTTCAATTCCATGTTGGCCGGTCTGTTCAATTCCTTCCCCAATTCCATTTTTGCCCAGAACAACGGTATGATTCAGCTCACCGGTGTGGCCAGCCGCTATGTGGGCTATTTTATAGCCGCCATGCTGGTGCTGCTGGGGCTTTTCCCGGCTGTGGGAAGGGTGTTCTCGCTGATGCCCGAGCCCGTGTTGGGCGGCGCCACGCTGCTTATGTTCGGCACGGTGGCTGCGGCCGGCATACGTATCATTGCCTCGCAAACCGTGACGCGCAAGGCCACCCTGGTCATGGCGCTCAGCTTTGCGTGCGGGATGAGCGTGGAGCTTGTTCCGCAGATTCTGAACCATTTTCCCGAATGGATTAAGGGGATTTTCGCTTCCGGCATCACGACCGGCGGTCTGGTAGCCATTCTGAGCAATGCCCTGATTCGGATTCGGGAGGATTAGTCGTATTTTATAAAAAAAAGCAGCGTCTGCTGCTGTCGGTTTCCTGACGGTTTGCCGCCTGAAAGTCGGTCGGCAAACCGTTTTTCCATGCGTTTTTGATGCATCCGGCTCACACAAAAGCGTATTTCCCTTTCGTTTTGTCACCGCTGCGCCATCTGTTTTTTCTGAAAGGGCTTCATTTTTTACGTTTTTAGGGTAGATTATAGAAAAAATGTGTAGTTATGATTTTTTAAACCTTATTTAATGTATTGATAATTAAATAGTTACAAGCGCAACGGGGGGGGGTATTTTTTGAAAATAGACTTTTGTGTGTCAATTTTTAACATAAAATTCAACAAAAAGATACTTATTATCTCTATATTTGTATCAAAAAATCGAGCACTGAAAAGAACAAACCAAATTAGACAGCGAATTATCCGATTAGGAAAGAGGTGTATATCAACCCGTTCAAAAAAAACAAAGAAATTAAAATCATTCGACAACCTCTCCTTGTGTTTTTCCTGCCTTTTTTCGTTGACGTCTTTCTGTAAAGAAGACTGAGAATTGATTGATGACTTAACTTGCTTTTCCAACATGTTTCAGGTTGAGGCGGAGTACTTCCCCCATTCCGGAATAAGACGTGCTTTATGGTCAGATCTGATTCTCCCTTTTCTTGATAGAATACATAGGACAACAATAAGTGAAAACCATATAGTAAAAACAGCGTATGACTTGTATCAAGAAAAAGCGTAAGATTTTGCAGCGCGCATGGTTGCTGGCTGTATGCCTTTGGGCCGCCGGACTGTCGGCGTCTGCGCAGAATGTGGCTTTGAAAACCAATTTGCTCTATTGGGCTACCACGACGCCCAACCTGGGAGCCGAGGTTTCATTTGCCAAAAAGCATTCCGTACAGCTTTTCTACGGGTTCAACCCCTGGAAAGCTTCGTCAGGAAAGAGTATACGCCACTGGGTTTTGCAGCCTGAATACCGGTATTGGTTCTGTGAGAGCCTGAATGGCTGGTTTTTGGGCGGACACCTGATGGGTGGTGAGTTTAACGCCGGAAACGTGGATTTGCCTTTCGGGCTGGTCAAGTCGTTGAAGGACCGCCGTTATGAGGGCTGGTATGCCGGCGGAGGCGTTACGGTGGGTTATCAGTGGCCCATTTCGCGTCATTGGAATTTTGAGGCTTCGGTTGGCGTAGGATATGATTATATCAAGTACGACAAGTTTGAATGCGGTGTGTGTGGCGAGCAGCTCAAGTCGGGGCATTCCAATTATTTTGGTCCCACAAAGGCTGCGCTGAGCTTTCTCTACGTGTTCTAAATTCTTTCATCAATTCTTAAAACTGAAACGTATATGAAAAAGTACACATACATATTATGCTACGCCTTGCTGGCTGCACCCATGGTCATGCAGGCCCAGGATGAGGCACCTCGTCTGGGCGACCGGACCATCGTGGTGGAAAACATGAAAGTGGTGCATACCGACAACAACCTTGTGCTCGATTTCGACTTGAATATGGACTCGCTCGACCTTCCGGCCAATACCCGGCTGGTGTTTACTCCCGTGGTGCAGAACCGCGAAACCTCACGCGCCATGGGTTCGGTCATCGTCAACGGACGCCGGCAGGACATCTCCTTCCGCCGCAGCGGATACCGGCAGTATCCTGACGACGTGGTCAGCGTGCGCCGCAAGAACCATACCGCACAGAGCGTGCATTACAGCGCCGTGTTGCCTTATGAAGACTGGATGAAGAATGCCGATGTGGCCTTTGCAGAGGATTTGTGTGGCTGCGGCGACATCCTGGCCGAGAATACCCATGTGGTCTATCGCTTGCGCACGCCGTTCATGCCTTTTGTCCGTCCGGCTGCCGAGGCGCGCAAGGAACGTCGCGAGGAAGGCCGCGCGTTTATCGACTTCCCGGTAGACAAAATAGAGCTTTATCCGGAGTATCGCAACAATCCGCGTGAGTTGGCCAAGATTATCGAAACCATCAACGTGGTACGCAATGACAAGAACACGTCGATTACCGGCATTGAAATCCACGGCTACGCTTCGCCCGAGTCGCCTTATGAACACAACGCCTATCTGGCCGAGAATCGTGCCCGCACGCTCAAGGATTATGTGTGCCGGCTCATGAAGCTGGACAACCGCATTTTCAGTGTCAGCTCCACACCCGAGGATTGGGAAGGGCTGCGCAATTATGTAGCTTCGGGCAACCTGAAGCACAAGACCCAGATTCTGGCAGAAATTGACAACAAGCAGCTTAACCCCGACACCAAGGAGTGGCGCATCAAGATGACGTATCCTGAGGACTACCGCTTTATGCTCGACAACTGGTATCCCGCCCTGCGTCATTCGGATTATGTGGTGAAGTACACCGTGCGCCCCTTCTCCGTAGAGGAGGCTAAGGAAATCCTGAAAACCAAGCCACAGCAGCTTTCGCTGGAAGAGATGTTTTTGGTAGCGCAAACCTATGAGCCGGGTTCGCGTGAATTCAACGAAGTCATGGAAACGGCCGTACGCATGTATCCGGATGACCCTACGGCCAATATCAATGCTGCCTGCACCCGTATGGAACAGAACGACCTGGAGGGTGCCCGGCGCTATTTGGATAAGGCCGGCAATTCGCCCGAGGCCACTCATGCACGTGGCGTACTGGCCATGAAGCAGGGCCGTACGGACGAGGCTCGACGCCTGCTCCAGCAGGCACGTGATGCGGGAATAACCCACGCACAGAAAAACTTAGACATACTAGACTTATAAAAAACAAGAGACTAAATACAATCATTAATTTAATTTTTTATGAAGATGAAACGATTTAATTTGATTCCTCTGGCATTGACTACGTTGATGCTGGGGGCTTGCTCAAGCGAAGATGGTTTGAACTTGGGCGGAGGCAACAGCGTGGCTCAGGGCGAAAAAGGCTATATCAGCTTCTCGCTCAATTTGCCGACCGTCAAGAGTACGGCCAATCGTGCCAATGATGATTTTGATGATGGCGCAGCTACGGAGTACAACGTAGAGGATGCAACCCTTTTGCTTTTTAGCGGAGCCAATGAGGGTGAGGCCACGTTTGCCGGAGCTTATGATTTATCAACAAAAATGACAGGCGGTACTTCAGACGGCGACAACATCACCACAACGTATAAGATTGCGCAAGAGGTGACCAAACCGGTTGGTGCAAACGTGTATGCTATGGTAGTGATCAACGGTAAGACCAGTAATGTGCTGACCGAAAGCGGCGGCACGTGGTCTATCAAAGGACAGCCGTTGACGGCTTCAACTACCAAATATAAAGACTTGGCCGGCGCAGCTTATAACTTGAGCAATACTGACGTTGCCAATATTGCCAGCACGACTGGTGATGGCTGTTTCCTGATGACCAACGCTCCGCTCTATACGCAGGCCGGCGGTGTGAGCAACCCCACAGGCGGCAGTGTGCAGACGCTGACGGAGATTAACACAAACAACATCTTTACAACCGAAGCTGAAGCCAAAGCCAACCCGGCTGCCAACGTGTATGTGGAAAGAGCCGTAGCTAAAGTGACGGTTACGGGAAACACTACCGGAACTCAGGCCGGCGGCAACATTGCCAACTATGTAATCAAGGGCTGGACGCTCGACGTGACCAACCAGTCTTCTTATCTGGTACGTAATGTAAACAGCGCTGACTGGTGGACTTTGAAGGCTGACGGCGTAAACGATTACCGCTTTGTTGGTGCAGCTGCCGTGGCTGACGGTTTGTATCGTACGTATTGGGGCATTGACCCGAACTACAGCGCTGGAGGAACCTTTACGACTCTGGCAGGAACTACTCCGACAAGCTTGAAGGCTGTTGGTGCCAACGACTATTGTCTGGAAAATACCTTTAATCTGACTCAGATGAAGGACGACCAGACTACTCGTGTCATCGTAGCTGCAGCTTTGGATTTGGACGGAAATGGTACCGCTGATGATTTCTATGTGCTCGACAACGACAAGAGTAATACCACTTTGACTTTTGACGGTATAACCAACACCGTAAAGGCTGCCTACCTGGCCAATGGTACGGTTGTAAACTTGCTGAAAGAGAATTTGAACAGTGGTGCAAGTATCGGTGAGGAAGACCTTGACGTCACGTTTGATCAGAAGGCCACTACCGGCGGATACGTGACCGTTTCAGAAATTACGATAAAGGATGCAAGCGCTTCCAAGTTTAAGACCGGTGCAATTCCCACAGAATTGCAGGCTGCCAACAACGATGCAATTATTGCCGATGTGAATGCTGCTCACAAAATTGCTTACTACAAAGGCGGAGTTGCATACTATCCTGTAATGATCAAACACTTTGGTGACGATTTGACTCCGTGGAACAATGGCGAAGTTTACGGCAGCAACAATGCTGACTTCCTGGGCCGCTATGGCGTATTGCGTAACAACTGGTATTCAATTAACGTAACGGGCATCAAGAGCATTGGTGACCCTGAAGTTCCTAAGGTTTACGGTACTCCTGACGATCCCAGCGAATCCTGGATTTCTGTTACCATCAATATCCTCTCTTGGGCAAAACGCAGTCAGAGTGTTGATTTGTAAGAAACCGGAGTTTCTTTGAGGTGAAGTGATTGTTTGGTCCATTCTGCATTTACGGCAGATTGAATCTTTTGGATTTCCCGGTGTGGTAAGTCTGAAACAACATCCGGGAAAGTAAACACAGGAAAATCCGCTTCGCAGATTAATCAGAAAAAGCGAAGGTGCCGTCTTTCCGGCACAAAGAGAGGAAAGAACACATTGGGGCGGCACGACCGCCGCCCCAATTTTAAGTTGACTACAACGAGATGCAGGCCTGAGTCCGGCATCCACAAACATATAAGGCCGTATATGCGGCATACAGGCGGGACGAACCGCGTTCCACAAAAGCTGAATGAAAGTAAAACAAAAAATATACGTGTATGAAACACTTAATTAAACAACATTTAGTATGGCTGTGGTTGTCAGTGTTTTCTTCGATGGCTCTGACGTCGTGTGACATGATGACGGAGGATCGCGAAGATTGTCCTACGGGACTTTATTTGACCTTTAAGTACGACTACAACCTGCAGCGCGCTGATATGTTCAGCGACCATGTAGGGGCAGTCGACGTGTATGTGTTCGACGAAAACGGCAAGTTCGTCACCAAGCAGTCGGAGGCCAACCAGGGCGGCAGTAATCCGCTGGCTGCTCCGCTCTATCGGATGCACATGAACCTCGACCCCGGTAAGTATCAGTTTATCGTGCTGGCGGGGCAGAAATCGTATGCCGAGCAGCTGGCCGCTCCACGAGCTCACTTTGTGCGCACCGAGCCCCAGCCGGGCGACGACATGAGCGCGCTTCACGTACGTCTGGACACCAAGGCCGGCGAATCGTCGATGTTGTTGGTGGACAACATGAACCAGCCGCTCGATACCCTTTGGCACGGCATCATGACCGATCCCGTGGAAGTGTTCGACCAGAAACCTACCTACCGCACCATCTCGCTCATGCGCGACACCAAGAAAATCAACGTTACGTTGCGTGAGTTGGACGATCCCACCCAGATGGACATCAACAACTACGACTTGCGTATCGTTGACAACAATACCCACATCCTTTGGGACAATTCGCTGGATGAGACCGACCAGGTGATGTACACTCCGCACGCCTTGTGGAATACGGACGACCGCACGCCGGCCTTCGACCCCAACGGCGACGAGATTGAGGGCGTAGGGCAAATAGGCCATGCCGACTTCATGACCTCACGTATTCTGTATCACGAAAATGCTGCCGACGATGCCATGCTGACCATCACCAACAAGCTGACCGGTCAGACCGTGGGTGCCCTCAACCTGCCCGACGTATTGAGCCGTCTGCGCACCAGTGAGGACGTCTACCGCTATTCCGCACAGGAATTCCTCGACCGCGGCTATGACTATCAGCTCGACATCTTCCTGAAAGGCGACCGTCTGGCCTACGTCAACATCAGCATCAGCATTCTGGGCTGGAGCCAGCGCGTACAGTTTGAGGAACTTTAAAAATCATGTAGTTTGTGTGAGGAATCCACTACCTCTCCTCAGTTTTTTTAAAAAGAATCGATTATGAAGCCTATATATCACTCCTATTCAGCATGGCGACGGGCCCTCTCCAGCCTGCCGCAGGCCGGCTGCGTGCTGGCGCTGGCTGCCCTGTCGGCCGGCTGCACGCAGAATGACCTGGGCGACGGCTTTTCGGGCGGCGGGAGTAAGCCCGGTTCGTTCGTCACGCTGTCGCTGACCACCCCGTCGGCCCCTGCCATGCGCAGTAATCCTACCGGAGGAGAGCAGGGCGACGGAACGGAAACCGGTCAGGACTATGAAAATACGGTCAAGAGCGCCGTGGCCTTCTTCTATCAGGGCAGTGACGTGAATGCCGTGGATACTACCCGCATCCTGGCTGCCGTGCCGTTCACCTTTACCGGCAACGGTACCGCAGGCAGTAACGGCATCGACCGCGTGTACACCACCACGCCCCAGACGGTCGATTTGGATAACGGTACCTACCATTTGCTACTGGTGGCCAATCCCGGCACCGACTGGTGGTCGGGAAAATCGCTGACGCTTGACGACGTGCGCAACCACATCCAAAAGCAGGCCTGGCAGCAGGCTGCGGATGGCAGTTATTCCGACTTCGTCATGACTTCGGCCGCCGATGCTACGGTGACGCTGAACTTTAACCCCGAAAATGACCCTGCTAAAGCCACGGTCAGCGTGGAGCGCATGGCGGCCCGCCTGGACTATCAGGCTGAGGCCAGCTATACCTGTACGGACCCTCAATATTCCGGCGCTACGGCTGAAATTACGGGTGCCGCGCTGGTCAACAACCTGACGGCCGGCAGTTACCTGACCAAGCGTGTGGCAACCGATGTCAATGGCAACGGCCTGAGCTACCTGGGCGACGAAACTCCAGATGCAGGAGTGCAGACCAACTATGTGCTCGACCTCATCCGAAGTTTCCCGCTTCGACCCCTGGACGGCACAAAAGACGGCTGCCAATAACGGCTTTACCATAGGTGATGCGACAGCCCAGCCGGCATCGGCCCTCTATGGCGTGTGGTTTGACGGCAGCTGGGCCGACCCCAACCAGTGGGCCAGCTACGTGAAGGCCGGAACTTCCGTTTCCGATGGTTCGGAAAACTGGCAGCGCATCGGCTATACCCTCGAAAATACGACGGCCGCTGCTGAGGCCGGCAGCCGCTACAGTACCGGCGTGGTGTTCAAGGCCCAGTTCCATCCGCAGGGCGTGCCCAATTACACGGATGGTGCCACCTTCTTTTCCTACGGTGGCAACCTGTATGCCTCGATGGAGGATATGATGCAACATTTTTATGGCAGTGTGTTTACTAATGACTTCAGCAAAGTTACTTCCTGCACGACTTGGGGAGAGGTGAAGGACTTTATTGCCTCCACACTGTTGACTAACGATCCTTCGGGTTACAACACGTGGCTCAGCAAACAGGCTGAAGGCAAGGCCGATGCTGACGCTGTGACCAATGCCTCTTCGCTGGCCTGGGACCAGTATATGCTGACGGAATGCGGCTATTCAAAGGATGCGGATGGCGTAAAGCTGGACCAGAACGGAAAAATCACCCGCACGGCACTCCGCCCCACCGGCGTGCATACCTATGAGGACGCCACCTGTTACTATACCTGGTGGGTGCGCCACAGTAATGACGGGCTGGACAATACGGACGGAGTGATGGAGTACGCCATTGTGCGCAACAACATCTATAAGCTGAAGGTGAAGAGCATTTACTCTTTGGGTGGCGACATTCCGACGGACAAAGACGAGGGCCTCGTCATCAAGGTGTTTGTCAACGACTGGCAGTTGCTTCCCGTAGAGGAGTTGCCTATGTAATCAGATTGAAGAACTTGTAAAATGGTGAATGATATGAGCAATTACCTGAAACATATATTCCGCAAAGCGCTGTACCTGTGGCCGTGCTTGTGCGTGGTGCTGGCCGTCTCGTGTATGGAGGAGGAACAGTGCGGCACCTGCTCAAAGTATCCCGTAAAGGTACAGCTGAACATTACGGCTGAGGAGGAAAACAGCCTGAATACGCGGGCCACCGAAGCCGGACAGACCCATGAGTATATCAACACGCTGTGTGTGCTGCTGGTGAAGGACGGTAAGGTGGTGAAAAAACTGCTTCCCGAACTTAGTGCCAACGCTACGGCAAAAACAGGCGACCTGAAAAATTATACATCCGGCCTTTTTGAACTGGAGTCCGGGGTTTATACGGTCTATGCCTTTGCCAATATGTATGATACGTATCTGACTGAGTGGCCGAAGATTTCCGGTCTGGCCGAGGGGGCAGACGTGAGTAGCGTTGATTTCAGCCAGATGGTCTTGACAAATCCGGCCGGAAAGTTGGATTTCAATAGATATTTCATTCCGATGAGCGCCAAGCAGGACGTAACGGTGGATGCTTCCACCCGGAGCATTTCAATCAGGCTGGACCGCCTGGTCAGCAAAATCCGAATCAATGTCACGCCCACCGATGTGAAGGTCAACTCCCTGACATTTGGCGGTTGTGCGGATGGCGTCAAGTTGTTTGCCGACGGCGGTACGGCTTCTTCCATCGCTTATAACGTGGAGAAGACCATGAATTTTACCGATCCGCAATCAACCGTGGCCGATTTCTATGTCAATGCCACGGAAGAAAGCGGCCATCCGTTCTCCGTAGAGCTGACCACCAACGAATACAGCGGAACCACCTATACCGCTACTACCACGCGTGACGAATTACCTCGCAACAGCATCTTCCCGCTTACGCTGCAGCTTAATCAGTACGGCCTTGATTTGAAGGCGCAGTGCTGGGTAAGCCCCATCGGCAGCCTGCCCGTGGAGGTAACGGTTGGTTTCCAGCAGGATACATACGAGGTTGACGTGCCCGAAGGCTGTCAGTTCGCCTTTACGGTCAATAGCGTGCAGGCGGCAGGAAGCAGCAGTTCCGTGACAAACGTCAGCAGCGTATGGACCATTCCGGACGGCATCACCGGCATAGCCTTCGACGGCGAGACCTCCGGCGTAAAGACCGTAAAAGGCCACATAACTGCAGCTGTCGACCATGATTTTGAACTGAGTGCAAAAGTGACGTGGACGGATGCCGGAAGTACCTACAACCGTATTTATACCATCGTACTGCACACCAAGGACCTGACCAAGTTCCCGCTCACAACTACGGGCAAGCAGAACAGCAGTAGCCGGATACAGTATCTCAGTCCGGAGATGCTCAATTTGTTCATCAAGTAAAGAAGGAGGACATAAGATATGAAGAATTTATATAAAATAGGATCTTTTTTGCTGGCTTCAGCTGTGCTGTGCTTCTTTCCATCTATAGGACAAACGATATCAAATACTTATCAAAATACTCCTGTTCGGCATAAATTCCCGAACAAGTGGTATAATATACGTACCAATTCGGGTATGAGTCAGGCCTCGAAAGATATGGATACTTTTGATGACGAGACTCCAAGCTTTAAAAATACATATACAAATACGGCGATTCAGGCGGCGCATACGTATATAGATACTTTGTACGTAAAAAAAGGGTCTGATGTGAAGTTGTTCTTGCCTACAGTTCCTGGTGGCGAAAATGATGGACGGTCAAGTACACGTGCTTACCAACGGTGGTATAATTTTGTGACTGAGGGTGCATTTCATTATAGTTATCGTAATGGATGGTATCAAACTAGTGGTGACTTGGTCTCATTTGGAAAGAGCTGTTATCGCTTTGCTAATGGGTATGTAGGTGGCGTAGATATAGGACTTACTAATAATAATATCCTTGACTATGCAGAGTTTCATTATCCCACAGATGACGAGTACGCTAATTGGAATATTAGTAATGGCGTAGCAGCAAATAAATATTATGTGGTGGCTTGTGATGCTTCAGGTTATACAGATTTTACTACATCTTTTACAAGTGGTAATGGTGGTAGTTTTAAAAGAAATTATATAGAGCCGACTTTGGGCTTACGCGTAATCTATTATATAATAGCAGTGGATGATCGCGGAGGTGCAGATGATGCCAACGAAACAGAAATGTGGAAGAATGGTTATGGCCGTTTGTCACGCTCAGAATTTCAGGGCGGAGATGGTGTAGGAAAGAAGTTTCTGGAGGAATATAATATCACTTTTCCCTGTGATCATTTAGGTAATCAGACTGATGAGCTTGTGGCATTGTCCAAGTATGCCAGTGGCTATAGAATAGCTGGCGATCGTAACGATAATTTGACCGTGGAAATGACTTCTGGTGATGATGTATTTACATTGTTGGAGGGAGGTAATACAAATTCAGTTTCTGGTGGAAGTGAAGTAGAAAATACAATAACTCTTTCAGGTTTGCGTCGTACCATTTCTTTCCGTAAAAAAGGTGCGACTAAATCTACATGGGATGGGGATAATTCTCGAATGCTATACATGTGTACGCCGTGGAGTGTGAATGACGGGCAGACGGCAACTATTATCGTAACGAAGACGGTAGGCAGAACCACATATAACATTGCGAAGTTCAACTTGACATTTGAAAAAGACAACCGTCTGCTTACTCAGCACCAGTTGGATAGAATAGACAGACAGCGTAAAGGTGAAAATACAAATATCACGAGTGAGTCATGGTATAGAACGGCTTATCAGAACAGAACTCCTGAATTCCTGCGTGAGAATTATACTCTGTTGACGTCAAGAACGCTTGATTATGATCCAGATGTGGCAGAGATGTATGGACAACAGAGTTGGTATTATCCTTTTCCTGTAGAATGGGACTATAGCTCTTATGCTTTCTTTGACGGATCAACAACCAGTGATTTTGATGCCTCTACTAGTGGCAGTTCTTCTTACAACAGCCAACCTTTTGCAGAATGGGGAAATTATGCCTTGACAAATAATTATGTCGGATATGGAGACATTGTAAAGAATAGTGTAAAACGACCGACAAATCCTTCTTTGGGAGGTAAGAATGCCGATGGTTATTTTATTTATGTAGATGCGTCCGACCGTCCGGGTACGGTAATGACATTGCCATTTAAGGAGAATCTTTGTCGTGGTACAAAATTAATGGTAAGTGCCTGGGTAAAGAGTGCGGATGAAAATAAATATACAATAGAAAATTCAGCCATGCTGTTTACTATCTATGGAGTTGATGCTGAAGGCAACAAAACGCCGTTGTTTAGCCAAAGTACGGGTCAGATTACAACCACGACTTTCCTGACAAGCAATGACGGCAATGAGTATACTGATGCAAATGGTTATGGCAGAAATCAGAATGACTGGTATCAGTTGTATTTCTCATTTGTAAATAACAATGAGTACAATGCTAATTTTGTCAGCTATGAGTTGAAAATTGACAATAACTGCGGTTCTACATCCGGTGGTGACTTCTATTTGGATGAAATTGAAGTGTTCATTGCACAGCCTACGGCTGAGGTAACTCAAAAGGATTATACCTGTTCAGGCGAGCGTACGTTGTTGAGCGCTTCCTTGGATTGGGCGCAGCTTTGCGATCGAGTAGGTCTTAATCCGGATGAAACCAATCAAAACGAGACGCCTGAAGGTATTGATTTCTGCTTTATTGATGAAGTCCAGTATAATTTGCTTCTGAATGGCAAGGAAAATCCGACCGAAGCTGATATTTTAGCAGCCATCAAGGGGTCGGTTGTTAAAATCGGAGCCGGTGAGGATGCTGGTTATGACCGCGACATTGCATCACTTTATTACGAGAAAGTTTTTACGGATAATAAGGAATATGTATCGACCGATAAGAACTTGGCTTTGAATAATACCGACGGCCAGCACTATTATTTTTATCGTACGGGTACTGCTGATGAAGAGAATCGTCGTCTGATTGTCGATTTCTATTCCGCCATGTCACCTAACCGTGCCTATGTGATGCTTATTCGTGATAGCAATCCGGATGGAACATTGAGTACATATGAGGATTTTGCTAAAGAAATCAACGATCCGTGTGCCATCAAGAGCCGATTCTTTGTGACTTCACAGACTTTGGTAAAGATTAACGGTGAGGTGGCTAATCCGCAGACGGATTACTGCGAGGGACAAACTTTTAATTTTACCGCTCAGATGCGTGTGCCTAAACTTGATGAGGATGGTGAAATTATACGAGATCCTGAAACGGGTGAGGAGCAATTTGAAGTAGTTGATTCTGAAGTTTTCTTCGATTGGTTCTTTGGTGATGAAGAGGAATTTGTTAAGTCTCATGCAGAATATGATAATGAGTCCTTGCAGTTGGCGCTTAAAGCCTTGCGCGACGTGCCGGCATATCGTAATGTGACCAGTCTTGATAATGTGGTTCCTGTGGATCCTGAGCCTGGAGTTCATAACGGATTGACTCAGGATCAGATTAATCTGATTCAATATTATTTGGAACAGCCTGGACAAACTGGTGGAATTAATAAGCGTTTGGTGTTGTGTAAAAGCAGTCTAAGTATCGCTATTTTGTCGACGGGATTGCAAGTCGTGATTAGCCCGATTCCTGCGGTATTGCCTTCGGGTTCTTCTTTAACGGTAGCCCAGTGGGAAAAGATCTGTTGGGATTATGTACCTTTGCGTCTTACGGGCAATGGCGAAGCACCAAAGTTGCATGCCGGATTTAATGCGGTTCAGTATCCTTCAGACGATTTTAACCCGAATCTTCGAATCGGATTGGATCAGATTAAAAATGTTTCCACTGGCGCAGCTACACTGACCCTTAGTTTGCGTGGAGCAAAATATACGGATGATGCTGTTGATCACCTTGGATTGATTGATATTCCGAATAGCGATATCGATTATGCAAAACTGTATCTTATCGGCACGGACGATCCTCAATATTCTGATTTGATGAATTCAAGTGCCTATGATCAGTATTATTTGCCGATTGGAGAACTGAAGAGTCTGGAAGCTCATGAGTACAAAGAGACTTCCCCGTTTACAAACGAGGCCAAGTTACAGTTTAATCTGGCTGAGCAGAATCTTGTTGACGGTACTAAGTTTACTTTCAATCCACGTGAAGGATATAGTTATACATTCTCAGTTCATTTTGCCGAACGAGGTGAAACCATAAATAACAGTTGTTGGGGAACATTCCCTGTGACCATGAAAGTTGTTCCGGCTAATTTGGTTTGGAAGGGAACTTCGGCCACCAGTAACTGGAATGATGATAAGAACTGGAAGCGTGCTGATAATACGGATTTGAAGAATACAGACGGTACCTATATTACCAATGCTCAAAATACAACAGATAACGGTTTCGTTCCGATGTTGTTCTCTAATGTAATTATGCCTAAAGACAGCAAGGCTGAGCTTTATATGGCTGGTTATGCGAATGGAGGAGTAGGTTGGGATAGTAAGCGTCCAACTTACATGGAGTTGCCGACGGAGAATATCCAGTACGACCTGATGGCTTACGAAAAGGACAATGCACTCACCACGCAGCGTTATCGTGTAAACATCTGCCGCGATATCCACTTTGAGCCGGGAGCACAGATGCTGCATGCCGAAGAATTGCTTTATAACAAGGCGTGGACGGATGTAGAGGTTGCGCCGGGACAGTGGACGCTGGTCAGCACACCGCTTCAAGGCGTTGTAGCCGGTGACTGGTATGCTCCGACCGCTACCGGACAGCAGGCTACCGAATACTTCAAGGATATTACGTTCGCTGACGGAATTTACAACCGTCTGAATCCGGCCGTTTACCAGCGCAGCTGGAGCGATGGAGCTACGATTGTAGAGCAGGGCGGAACGAATAATACTCCGGTATCCTTTACCACCGAGTGGAGCTCGGTTTACAACGACGCCAGCGTACCTTACAGCGCAGGAGCAGGCTTCTCGTTCAAGGCTGTGTCTGACAAGAATCCGCTGTTGTTCCGCTTCCCGAAAGCAGACAATAGCTATGATGTGTCTACGGATCCATTGAGCCGTGATAATGCTGGCAAACTGTTGGTGAGCAGCTTGATTGACCGCAGTAATCCGTATGTTTATAATCCTCAGACAGACGTGAAAGTAACACTCAAGCCGTCGCCTGCAGCTGAAAATGGCGCGCGTTATCTGATGGTAGGTAACCCGTTCATGATTTCGCTCGATGTGCGCCAGTTCGTGGAGGGGAATTCGGATGTGCTGGTTCAGAAATATTGGTACGTTACGGCTGACGGAAGTACACAGGCCGATGTTCTTGGAGACGATGATGACTGGACGGCTGCTGATGCTTATCAGGCTGCACCTTACTCCGCATTCTATGTAGAGGCTGCCGACCCGAATGCAGCAGACGTCGAAGTGAAGTTTACGGCTGACATGCAGGTGGCCTTTACTCAGGCCAGAGGTACGGCATCGGCCAGTCAGGCCCGCGCCTTGCAGATTGAGGCTGCCGGCAGCCACGGCTCCAGCCAGGCTTTGCTGAGCTATTCAGCCCAGGCCGACAATGCCTGCGCCGGCGAGGATGCCGTATTGTTGAGCAACTTGTCGGGCAATGCTACCGCTGCTCCGCAGGTTTACACCGTGGCCGGCAACACTGCCGTAAGCGTCAACTGGCTGAAAGATGCCCAGCAGATACCGTTGGGTGTGTTTGCCGCTACTGAGGATGACGAGGTTACCCTGACCTTTACGGGACTTGGCGCTCTCCGCTCACCGCGCCTGTACGACGCTGAACTCAACACCGAAACGCTGCTCTCCGAGGGCTATCAGCTGACGGTTAAGGGCTCTTCACACGGTCGCTACTTCCTGCGCAGCTTGGGCGGTGCCCTGACGGGACTGACCCCCACCACCACGGATCCCGAACTGACGGTTTACTCCGTACGTCCCGGCGAACTGATTGTTTCGTCCAACGCTACGTTGCAGTCCGTACAGGTATTCACGGCCGATGGCCGTCGCCTCAGTCCGGTGGTTCAGTCGCAGTCCAACTGCGTATGGCGCCTGAGCGGTGTGGACAAGGGCGTGGTGCTCATTAAGGCTACTGCCGGAAACCGCCAGCAGGTTGTCCGTAAGGCTATGGTAAAGTAAATTCATAACTTCTTATCGCGAAAGGATAAGTAGTTCGTTTCTCATCATTACAATCAGCGGCTATGGTGCCGGAGCAGTTCTGTCTTGAACTGTTTTTCCGGTTTCCATAGCCGTTTTTCTGTGCCGCCAATATGAGGCGGGGGGAAGAATGGAGGGGGGGGGAACGTTACATTTGTTCCACGTCCATATAGTCAATGTCCGGTGCCCATCCGTTGGTGTTGCCCAACTCGATGATGTTGTTGCCTTTTTTCAGTTCTACGGTCACGCTGCATTCTGCACCTTGCGGGGATGAGGGCAGATGGATGAAGCGCTTGACCAGCTTACCGTTGATTCCGACTTCAAGTGTGGATGCGTTTTTGCAGAGATAGCGGAACGTGAGACGGTAGCGGCCGCCTTTGTGGCTGAATACGTGGCGCCACTGCATGCTGTTGCCCTTCAGGCTGCCGTCGCCCAGATGACCTACTTTCGCGCCGCATGACAGCCCTTTCTCTTCATACCCTACGCGGGCACAGTCGGCTTCGCTGATGGCCGAATAGAGGCTTAGCCAGGCGTTTTCAGCTTCGTAGCGCACCGTTTCGGTGCGTTTTCCTTTCAGTACATAAATGCGTGTGGCGTGCGGCGGCAGGCTGACGCTGAGGGCTGACTCGCATGGTGACATGTCGCAGCGTTGCATGGCGTCGCGCACTTTTACCTTGCCTTTCGCGTAGCCCAGTTGTGAGAGCGTAATGCTCATGTCGGCCGTCGTGTCCGACGGGTTGTAGAAGGCTACGGCGCGTGTTCGCCCGTGGCTCGAGAGCAGGTCTTTTACCAGTATGTATGCCGCGCCCTGACGGCTTACCACGTGTCCCTGTTGTCCCAGGGGGTCCTGATTGATGGCTATGAGTTCGGGATTGGTTATCAGACTGAGCGTTTCGGCGCTGAGGCTGGTCAGGTCGGCCCCGATGAGCAGTGGCGAACTCATCATACACCACATCCCGAAATGGGTGCGTTCCTGTTCGGCCGTGAGCCCTCTGCCCACTTCGAGCATGTCCATGTCGTTATAGTGTCCCGGCGAGGCGTAGGCCGAGAGGAACAGATTGCGGTCGATGATGGATTTGACCGATGCCCAGTTGTTCTGGATGTCGGGAGCAATGCGCCATGAGCCGGCAATTTCCGTAACCCATGTGCCCGGAAAGGCCCACCGGCATACGTTCAGACGCACGTTGCGGTGTGCTTCGGCACGTATAATCTGGCTGATGGCCGTATATTGTGTCTGTTCGTCAAGGTCGAGCCGTTCGGTGTTCTGCGCCGGGTCGCCGCCGCAAAAGTCTACCTTGATGAAGTCAAACCCCAGGTCGTTGAACAGGTAGTTCACGTCAGCCTTTTCGTGGCCGTACAGCCCGATGCCCACGCCTCCTTTGTCGTTGTCCCAGTAGTTCCCGCAGGTGTTGCGCCCGGCGTCGGAGTAGGTGCCGGCTTTCAGGCCGAGGCTGTGGATATAGTCGACCACGGGCTTGAGTCCTTGCGGAAATCTTGTGGCGTGGGCATGCAGCCGGCCGTCGGGCTCGCGGCCGTCAAAGGCGCCGTCGTCAATGTTGATATATTCGTACCCGGCCTCTTTCAGGCCGTTTTGTGTCATGGCGAAGGCCTGTTTGCGGATGAGGCTGTCGCTGATGTTTACGCGGTAGGTGTTCCATGAGCTCCAGCCCATGGTGGGGCGCTGGGCGGCGGCCGGAAGCATCAGGAGTGTACACATGACGGTTGAAAAAATGATTTTCATGATAATCGGATAAAAATGAGGTTGGTTCAGTTGAATTTATTCGGTTGTGGTAATTTCAAACCGCACGTTGCGGCTGAGGGGCAGTTGCGACGAACATACCGTAATGCCCTTTATGTCGGGGTCGTAGGAGGCCTTGACGCGTTTTCCGTTCAGACGTACCTTGCAGTTTCTGGCTGTTCCCGGCATTTCAATCCGGTAAGCCCGTTTGGGCAGTTGTCCGTGGTAGAGGCCTTGTGTGGCATATATGCTGACGGTTACGGTATTTCCGGCGCCACGCAGGGTGCGTCCGTCAGCCTACGGCTGTATGGAGTAGTTGTAGTAGCATTCGTTCAGCCAGGGCAGGTGGGGGGGTAGTTGTGCCGCGCACCAGCGGATAGGCATAGTCCTGCTGCCAGTCGAGCCACCAGAATCTACCCCCATGGAGTCGCTCTCGCGATGGGCGTGTTTCATGAAACTTTTCATGTAAACCGGGTCGCCGTTGTCAAATACGGGAATTCCGTCGCGCGTATATTCGGGACCCAGTTCGGCCGCAGCCCGTCGTGCGGATGTTCGTTCAGCACGACATAGATGTGCTGGTCTTTGAATTCCCTGATCAGTCCCGCCGGGTCGGGTATGAACTTGCGGTTCCAGCTGTAGCCGCTCCAGCCGCGGGTATAGGCGTGACCGGTACCCCGGCTGAAGTCCTTTTTGTGCCAGTCCATGTCAAATACCATAATGTCCAGCGGGAATCCGTGTTCGTGATACCCTTGAGCCAGTTCCCGGTAGTCGTCGGCCGTGTAGGGCCACCAGCGGCAGTACCATGCTCCGTGTACGTATTTGCGTGTCATGGGGGCAGGTCCGCTTATGGCGGCCAGCGACTTCAGAGCCGCCTTGTAGTCGGTACCGTAAACAAAGAGGTAGAGGTCCTGCACGTGGCTGCGCGGGCGTGGCTGCAGGGAGCCGTGGCGGTAGATGTCCTTGCCCGTATCCTGTATGAGATACCATCCGTCGCGGCTGAGCAGTCCCTCCTGGCGTGTGGTGGGGCCGCCTATTCCGTCAACCGTGGTCAGGGCTCCTTTCAGGTTGCCCTGTTGCCCGTCGGTGAGACACCAGTGTTTGGTTTCTCCGTTCATGCTGAACGACACTTTCAGGTTGTTCTGTCCGAAGGGGAAGCCGTCGTTGTCAAATTCCAGACGCATGGCCCGTGTGCTGAACACGTGCTTGCGGCCTTCCTGCTCGTGGTTTACGTCGACGGGATATTCTCCCCGCACTAAGGCAAACAGGGTAGAGTCGTTCAGGAATTCCTGATGCAGGGCATATTCCAGCCGCACCAGGTGGTCCGTAATGAATGTGAGGCGGCTGTTGCCGATGACAAAAGACGTGGCCCGCAGGGGCATTGACGTCAGGAGAAGACACAGAATCAGGATTCCGCCATACAGCAGCGGCCGGCCGGGCATGTGCCGTGATTTGAAGAGGTGTGATTGCTGATAATGTTTTTTCATGCTGATTAAAGGTTTGCTTTTTGCCGGTTCAAGCGTTTGCCGGACAATGCGTATAAAGTCTTGAGCCGGGCAGATTTATGTTTCCGGGTTTTTCATACGGTAAGGTTATTGTATGGGCAAAATAAGGTATTTCCGTGGAGAGTGCCAATTTTGCAGGGTAAAAAAATGCAAAAAAAAAGACTCCTGCGTTTCGCAACGGAGGAGCCCCCAAATAAACAATCATTCACTTACTTGTGCGGGTCAAAATGTGGGACTTCGTTAAGCCCCGTCCAATCATTCTCTTTTGAAATGATTACCTCTATATAATCTACATCATGAAAATATGCCTATTGGAAAGAATCTGTGGAAGTATCAGAATCCGCCGGGGAATCCGCCGCCCGGAGGTGGTGGCATGAATCCGCCGTTCTGGCTGTCGAACTGCTGGTTGTTGCGTCCGCTCTGCGGCCGGCGGTTAATGATTTTCAGTATCTGAACGGAGGTGAATCCGTTTTTCTGAAGCTTTTCGCAAAACTCCTTTTTCAGCGTAGCCCGTTGCAGTTCGCGGTTGAGCTGCTGTGTCAGTTTTTCGGAAGCTTGCTCTTCGGTCAGTTCCTCCTGCTTTTCGCGGTTCTTTCCGCGGTTGGCGGGAGCGGGGCTGAGGCTGTCCAGAGCCGTCTGGTAGTTGGTGTACAACTCCGTGAACAGGGCCGTCTGGTTATCGTCGAGGTCAAGTTCCTTTACGATTTCCTTCATCTGCTGTACGCGCTGTTTCTGTGCGTTCCGGCGGCTGTTTTGAGCAGTGGCCGGCCATATCATGAGGCTGCCCAGAGCCAGTGTGAGTATGATTTTCTTTGTTTTCATACCGCAAAGTTAAGCGATTGGTGGCGAAATGGCATCACCCATAAGTCAAAAAATTTGTCCCATCTCGACGAATGGCAGGATTTTGTCGATAAATTCCCGAAGACGTTTGTATGTGCGGTCGGATAAGGTTGTAAAACAACCGGTTAGGCCCTTTGCCGAAGGGTGGTTTTCATACCGGGATGGTTTGAAAACGCCACGAGGCTGGACTTTGTTGTTACAGAGTCCGACCTCGTGGCGCTGAAGTCCCGGCTTTTTCCGGCGGATTACAGATGCTCCAGCACGTAGGCCGCAAGGTAGCAGCCAAAGGTGGCGGGCATGTAGCTTACGGTGCCGGTAGTGGTTTTTTTGTTGCGTTCGTTGGCTATGCTGATTACGGCCCTGCGGTCGGCCTGTTGCGCGCAGAACACCACTGGCAGTTTCCGTCCGCGCAACCCCTGTGCGGTCAGTCCGTGGCGCACGGCCTTGGCCAGTCCGCAGTGGTAGGTTTGCCACAGGTCCGTCTGGCGGATGAGCGAAAGGTCGGTCTTGGCGCCTGCTCCCATGGACGATACTACCCGTAGCTTGTGGCGCAGGCACCAGCTGAGCAGGGCCACCTTGGGGGCAATGGTGTCGATGGCGTCCACCACAAAGTCGTAGGGCTGTGCCGTGACCACCTCCTCCACGCTTTCGGGGGTGAGAAACTCCGTGCGCAGGGTCAGCTCCAGTTGCGGGTTGATGTCGGCAAAGCGCCGGGCCAGCACCTCCGTCTTGGGCTGCCCCAGGGTGGAGCGCAGGGCGCAGAGCTGGCGGTTGAGGTTGGTGGGCGCTACGTTGTCGGCGTCGAGCAGGGTCAGGTGGCCTATGCCTGCGCGGCAGAGCATTTCGGCCGCCCAGGCGCCTACGCCGCCTACGCCTACGATGAGCACACGGGCCCGCTCGAGGCGCTCCATGCGCTGGGAGTCGTAGAGCAGGGCGGTGCGTTGCAGGAAATCGTCGTTGGTCATGAGCGTGGTGGTGATTGATGATGAACCGGACCGTCAGGCCCCCGGTACGGCCGTCTTGTTCTTGTCGGTTTCGTACTGGTCGGGGAAGATGATGAGCAGACTGTTGGCTGCAAAGTGGCGCTCAATGAGTTTGGGCAGCAGCTCCATCTCGTTGTGATAGGAGAGGGTGCCGGGGCGTGCGCCTACGGCTACCAGCAGGTGGTCGGGGCGTATCTGGTCGCTCAGCGAGGCCACGTCGGTCCAGTCGGTAAAGTTGTTAAGACTGTATATGAAGTTGAACTTCTTTTTGCCCCAGATGGTCTTGATTTTTTCCATGGTCAGCAGTGAGCTGTACAGCTCCACGCGGCAACTCAGGTTTTCGGCCAGAATACCGATGGCTTCGACCCACTGTGCGAAACCTGCCTCAAATTCCGCCTTGCGGGGCACGAGGATGTGCATGCGCTGAATGGTGTTGAGCGGCAGTGTGGGGTGGTAAATCGTGATTTGCCGGTGTACCGTCTGGAGCAGGTCGGCTGTCAGTTTTCCGAAAAAGGCTTCTGACGTGCGCTGCTTGTGATGAAGTCCGATGATAAGCTCGGTGGAGTCGGTTTCGAGCATGGTGTGGTAAATACCGCTGATTACGTTGACCGACCACCGGCTCTGCGTTTGCAGGGGCATGTTGGCCGAGGCCGCTACCTTGACGGCCTGTTCCAGTTGGCGCATGCCGTAGCCGCGTGCCTCGGGCCGGTCTTCCAGCACCACGTTCAGGGCCATGGCCGGAATGCGCTGGTTGGGGCGTTGCAGCATGATACTCAGCTGTATGAGGTGGTTTACCATGTCGGGGTTGGACAGGGCAATGAGCATCTTGCGCAGGTTGGGCACCTGGTCGGCCGTAGTGCGCTCGGCATCCATCAGGGCCAGCTTGCGGGCGGTGCGGTCGGTGAGCATCGAACTGATGAGGCAGGAGAAGAGAATGAGCATCATGGCACCGTTGAACACCGTATCGTCCAGCAGCGGCGAACCGTCGGGCAGGATGATTTCGTGACCGACCAGGGCCACGGCCAGCGTGGCGGCGGCGCGTGACGAGGTCAGCCCGAACATGAGCTGCCCCTCGGCCCGCTTCATCTTGAACACACGGGCCGTGATAAAGGCTGCGCCCCACTTGGTCAGCATGGCCACCACAATCATGATGAGCGATACGTAGAACGTAGTCGGGCTGCTGAAGATGGAGTTGATGTTGACAATCATGCCTACTCCAATCAGCAGGTAGGGTATGAACAGGGCGTTGCCTACAAATTCAATATGGTTCATCAGCGGTGAGCCGGGCGGAATGAGCCGGTTGAGCACCAGGCCTACAAGGAAAGCGCCCAAAATGCCTTCCATTCCTACAAACTCCATCAGACCGGCGCCCAGGAACACCAGCCCCAGTACAAAGATGTATTGCACCACGCTCTCGTTGTAGCGCCTGAAAAACCAGCGGCAAAGGCGCGGAAAACAGAACGTGATGAGGGCGCCGAGCAGGATTACCTTGAAGGCCAGCATCAGCCAGTACCATCCCGTGACGTTTTCCTTGAACATGCCGCCCACAACCGCCAGTACCAGCAGCGTGAGCGTGTCGGCCACGATGGTGGCGCCTACGGCAAGGCCCACACTGCGTGTGCGCGCAATGCCATATCGTATGACAATGGGGTAGGAAATCAGGGTGTGCGAGGCATACATGCAGGCCATCAGTACCGCCGCTGCCATGGCGTAGCCCAGCAGGAGGTGGTTGGTGAGCCAGCCCACTACCATGGGGATGGCAAACGACAGGCCGCCCAGCGTAAGAGCCTGACCGCGCATGGAGCGGATGTCCTGCATGTTCATTTCCAGACTGGCCAGAAACATGATGTAGTAAAGCCCCACTTTGCCGAACAGCTCAAAACTGCTGTCCCGGTTGAGCAGGTGCAGGCCGTGCGGCCCGATAAGTACACCGGCAAAAATCATGCCGATGATGGCCGGAATGCGTAGCCGCTCGAGCAGCATGGGCGCCAGGAGGATGATGCTGAGTACGGTAAAGAATATCCACGTGGGGTCCGTAATGGGGAAATAGCTGGCAAATGGTTCTGGGAGCATGGGCTTTATGTTATTTTTCTGCAAAGAAACGAAAAACTTTGACATTTTACCCGCTTTTCGGGCGGAAAATTCTATTTTTGCACCATGACAGGGCTGCGTGAGCAGCCATATGTTTGTATTCGTTATCCAAAATTAATTAATCACACAGACAAATGAATGTAGCAATTGTGGGCGCCAGTGGCGCAGTGGGACAGGAGTTTTTGCGTGTCCTGGCAGAGAGAAACTTTCCGATTGACGAATTGCAGCTGTTCGGCTCAAGCCGCAGCGCCGGACGTACTTACACGTTCAAGGGTAAGGAAATCGTAGTCAAGGAACTCAAACATAACGACGATTTTAAGGGCGTTGACGTGGCCTTTACGTCGGCCGGAGCAGGCATCTCCAAGGAATTTGCTGCTGACATCACCAAATATGGCGCCATCATGATTGACAATTCAAGTGCATTCCGTATGGACGAGGATGTACCTTTGGTCGTGCCCGAATGTAACGCGGCCGATGCGCTGAACCGTCCGCGCGGCATTATTGCCAACCCCAACTGCACCACCATCATGATGGTGGTAGCCCTGCAGGCGTTTGAAAAACTGAGTCACATCAAGCGTATTCATGTGGCCTCCTACCAGGCTGCCAGCGGAGCCGGTGCTGCCGCCATGGACGAGCTTTACGAGCAGTATCGCCAGGTGCTGGCCGGCGAGCCTGTCAAGGTTGAAAAGTTTCCCTACCAGCTGGCCTTCAACGTCATTCCGCAAATTGACGTGTTCCAGGACAACGGATATACCAAGGAGGAGATGAAGATGTATAACGAAACGAAGAAAATCATGCACAGCAATGTGGACGTGAGCGCCATGTGCGTGCGCGTGCCTTCGCTCCGCTCACACTCCGAGAGCATCTGGATTGAGACCGAGCGCCCCATCAGCGTGGAAGAGGCCCGCAAGGCCGTCGAGGAAGGCGAGGGCCTGGTACTCATGGACAACCCCGAAAAGAAGGAGTACCCCATGCCGCTGTTCCTTTCCGGCAAAGACCCCGTTTACGTGGGCCGCATCCGCAAGGACCTGGCCAACCCCAACGGCCTGACCTTCTGGATTGTGAGCGACCAGATTCGCAAGGGTGCTGCGCTCAACGCCGTGCAGATTGCCGAATATCTCTACCGCGAGGGCGTCGTAAAATAATTTGAATTTTTTCGAGCCCGGCTCCCGCTTGGCGTGGGGCAGGGCCATTTCCTGTACCGCCGGCCGTACGCGTCAAACGTACGGCCGGCGTTGGTATACAGGGACAGGACGTGTGCGTATGCGCCGTCTGCAAAAAACTCCCCGGCACCTTTCAGCTGTAAGGTGCCGGGGAGTTTCTATGAAGTGCCGGTTTGTTTGTCGTGCTATTCCGGTCGGGCTGCCGTGATTTCGGCTATGGCCTCTTCCATGCTCACCGATTTCTGCTCGCCGGTGGTCATGTTTTTCAGGGCCACCACATTCTGCTTGATTTCCGTCTCGCCAATCAGCGCCACGTAGGGCACCTGGTGGGCGTTGGCGTAGCTCATCTGTTTTTTCATCTTTACGGCGTCGGGGTAGACCTCGGTGCGGATGCCGGCGCGGCGGGCCTGTGCGGCCAGCTTGAGGCAGTGGGCAGCCTCGGTAGCGCCGAAGTTGATGAAGAGCAGCTGGGCGCCCGACTGTGTCTCCTTGGGGTAGAGGTCGAGCTGGTTGAGCACGTCGTAGATGCGGTCGGCGCCGAACGAGATGCCTACGCCGCTCAGGCCGGGCAGACCGAAGATGCCCGTCAGGTTGTCGTAGCGTCCGCCGCCGGTGATGGAGCCGATTTGCACGTCGAGGGCTTTCACCTCGAAGATGCAGCCGGTATAGTAGTTCAGTCCGCGGGCCAGGGTGAGGTCGAGCTCGATGGCATTGTTCAGCCCCATGTCCTCGAGCTGGCTGAGCACGAAGTCGCACTCGTCAATGCCCTTGAGGCCGGTTTCGCTCTCGGCCAGCACTTGGCGCATGGTGGCCAGCTTGTCGGCATTGCTGCCCTGCAGGTTGATGATGGGCTGCAGCTTTTGTATGGCCTCCTCGCTCAGGCCTACGGCGCGCAGCTCTTCGTTGACCTTGTCGATACCGATTTTGTCGAGTTTGTCAATGGCCACCGTGATGTCTACAATCTTGTCGGCCTCGCCGATAACCTCGGCAATACCGCTGAGAATCTTGCGGTTGTTGATTTTGATACATACCCGGATGCCGAAGCGGCTGAATATGGTGTCTACAATCTGCATCAGCTCCACCTCGTTGAGCAGTGAGTCGCTGCCCACCACGTCGGCGTCACACTGGTAGAATTCGCGGTAGCGTCCCTTTTGCGGCCGGTCAGCACGCCATACGGGCTGGATCTGATAGCGCTTGAAGGGCATCTGCAGCTCGTCGCGGTGCTGCACCACGTAGCGTGCAAAGGGCACGGTCAGGTCGTAGCGCAGGCCTTTTTCACAAAAGGCGGCGGCCAGCCGGGCCGTATTGTGGGCTTCGATTTCAGAAGCGGTAACGCCGCTCAGAAAGTCGCCTGAATTCAGAATCTTGAAAAGGAGTTTGTCGCCTTCCTCGCCGTATTTTCCCATGAGGGTCGACAGGTTTTCCATGGCCGGCGTTTCAATTTGCCGGAAACCATAGAGGGCGTACACTTCCTTAATCGTATCGAAAATATAGTTGCGTTTGGCCATTTCTACGGGTGAGAAATCGCGTGTACCTTTTGGTATGCCGGGTTTGTTTGCCATTGGATAAAATGTTTGTAAGTTTCTTGTACTGTGCAAAATTACGGATTTTTGCCGACATACATACCCTTTTGCCGCCGATAAGCAAAAAAGCGGGCTGCGCAAAAGCCCTTTTGAGGGCTAAAAGGTTGATTTTATGCAAGAAAGCTTGTGCGGAAAATTTAAAATGGTTAATTTTGCACATCTATTTGTAAACTTTATTTATTTATTATGACCCACAATTTACTGAAAGGAAAGCGGGGTATTATTTTTGGTGCCCTCAATGACAAATCGATTGCCTGGAAAGTAGCTGAACGTGCGGTGGAAGCCTGCGCCAGACCGCTGGCGATTCTGCGCATGGAAATTCCGGCGTCAACGAGTATATTCGTGCCGCCGCCCTCGAGCAGCAGGCAATTGCCGCCGGAACCGCTGGCAAAAACACAGACCTTCATCAACAGACGGAAATTATTTTCTCCGCCCCGTCATTATCGTCCGGGAAATCAACGATCTCAATGTCAGCGCCGAGCGCCTTGAGCTTTCCGACAAAATTCTCGTAGCCGCGCTCTATATAATGAATATCCTCGACCTCGGTCACGCCGCTGGCACACAGGCCCGCAATGACCATCGCGGCGCCCGCGCGCAGATCGCAGGCCAGGACCGGAGCGCCGGTCAGCTTGGTGCCGCCCTCAAACACGGCGACGCGCCCGTCGACCTGAACCTCCGCGCCCATCTTGCGCAGCTCGTTGACGTACTTGAAGCGGTTATCGTATATGCCTTCGGTTATTACCGAAGTGCCCTTCGCGATGCACAGCAGTACGCCCATCTGCGGCTGCATGTCGGTCGGAAAGCCGGGATACGGCAGGGTCTTTATATTCGCCTTTCTCAGGGTGCTCGCGCCCTTTACAAGCACGGAATCCTCGTACTCCTGCACGATGGTTCCGGTCTCGCGGAGCTTTGCACTGATGCACTCAAGATGCTTAGGGATGACGTTCTTCACGAGCACTTCCCCGCCTGTCGCCGCGGCGGCGACCATGTAGGTGCCCGCCTCGATCTGGTCGGGAATAATAGTGTAGCAGCCGCCATGGAGCTTCTCGACGCCGTTCACCTTGACGGTATCGGTGCCCGCGCCGCGGATATCCGCGCCCATGGAATTGAGGAAGTTTGCAAGGTCAACTATATGCGGCTCGCGCGCGGCGTTCTCGATGATGGTACGCCCCTGAGCGAGTGTCGCCGCAAGGATTATATTCATCGTCGCGCCGACGGAGACCTTGTCGAGATATATTCTCGTGCCGTGGAGCTTACCGTCTCTCGCGGCGGCATACACAAAGCCGTTGCGGACGTCAACATCCGCGCCCAGAGCGGTCATGCCCTTGATATGCTGGTCTATCGGACGGACGCCGAAGTTGCAGCCGCCGGGCATGGTGGTCTTCGCGGTGCCGAAGCGGCCAAGCATTGCGCCGATAAGATAGTAAGAAGCTCTTATCTTGCGCATGAGGTCATACGGCGCGTCGCTGTAATGGACGTCCGTGCAGTCTATTTCTATGGTGGATTTATTTATAAAGCTGACTTTCGCGCCGAGGTCGGCCAGGATCGTCAGAAGCATATCCGTGTCGCTTATCTGGGGGAGGTTCTCTATACGGCACACGCCGTCAACCATCAGAGCCGCAGGGATTATCGCGACCGCCGCATTCTTCGCTCCGCTTATCTCAACTTCGCCGTGCAGCGCGCTGCCGCCCTTAATAACATATTTTTCCAACAGTTTACACCTTCCAATATCATCGGCATGATTTGCTTATGCAATCACCCGATTTTTGATTTTACCACAGGAAACCGGAATTGGCAACTATATTTATCTCTTTGCGTCCGGATAGACTCAGGCCTGTCTCTGCTTCAGGTATTTTTCCGCCTTCAGCACCGCGACTATGGTCTTCCCGTCGTCGATTTCGCCGGACATGACCTTCTCGGAAAGCTCCGTGAGGCTGTGCTTCTCAACGTCCAGGAACTCGTCCTCATCCGGATGGCTCTCTCCCGCATGAAGTCCGAGCGCAAGGTAGATGTGTAAAACCTCAGTAGAAAAGCCGGGCGAAGTGCAGCATGCGCCGAGATATATCATCTCGTCTGCGGAGAAGCCAGTCTCCTCCGACAGCTCGCGCACGGCGCAGTCTCGCGGATCCTCGCCGTATTCAAGCTTGCCTGCCGGCGCTTCAAGCATCATCCGCTGGAAGGGATAACGGAACTGGCGCACCATATAGCAATTGCCGTCCTCATCCACGGGCAGTACGGTAACTCCGCCGGGATGCTCCACGACCTCGCGCTTGACGATATCGCCGTTGATAAGCTCCGCCTTGTCGAGCCTGACCTTCACGATCACGCCGCTGTATTTAATATCCCCTTCGAGTCTTTTCTCTATGTATTCCATAAACATCACTTCCAGATAAAATGATTTACATAATGTGTTTATCAGTATAGCATAGGCTTTGGGGAATTTCCACATTTTTTTGCCGAAACTCAATATTTTTTCCGTTCTTTTTCTGTCAATTGGTTCATATCCGCAGCTAGGCATTAAAAATTCACATATTTTTCTTTGATTTTCACCGTCGCTGTGCTATAATATGCTCTGCCTGAAAGGATGTGAGAGCTGTGGCCGCGAAAAAGCTCGGCGTGAAGGAAATAACCAGCAACCGCAAAGCATTCCACGAGTACTTCGTGCTGGAGCGGTTTGAAGCGGGCATAGAGCTTGCCGGAACCGAGGTCAAGTCCATCCGTGCAGGCAACGTGAATCTTAAGGATGCCTTTTGTACGATAAAGGACGGAGAGCTGTTCGTGCGCGGGATGCACATAAGTCCCTATGAGCACGGCAACATTTTCAATAAAGACCCTGTCCGTCCGCGCAGGCTTCTGATGCACAAGCGCGAGATAGTCAAGCTCAACGCCCGTATCATGCAGGACGGCGTTGCGCTCATCCCGCTCTCGCTGTATTTTAAGGACAGCCGCGTGAAGGTCGAGCTTGGGCTGTGCAAGGGCAAAAAGCTGCATGATAAGCGCGACAGCGAGGCTGAGCGCCAGACCCGCCGCGATATTGACAGAATAATGAAGGAGAAGAACTACGAATGAGTAATCCCATAGTCACCTTTGAAATGGAAAACGGCGACATTATCAAGGCTGAGCTTTATCCCGAAGTCGCGCCGAACACCGTCAACAACTTTATTTCCCTCGTCAGCAAGGGATTTTACGACGGACTGATCTTCCACCGCGTCATCCCCGGCTTTATGATCCAGGGCGGCGACCCGAAGGGCACCGGCGTGGGCGGCCCCGGCTACAGCATCAAGGGCGAGTTCACCGCGAACCGCTTCAAGAACGATCTGAAGCACGACCGCGGCGTTCTCTCCATGGCGCGCACCATGGCTCCCAACTCCGCAGGCAGCCAGTTCTTCATCATGCACGAGAACTCTCCGCATCTTGACGGGCAGTACGCGGCTTTCGGCAAGGTCATTGAAGGCATCGAGGCTGTGGACACCATTGCGAACGTCCGCACCGATTATAACGACAAGCCCAGAACTCCGCAGGTCATGAAGAAGGTCACTCTCGAGACCTTCGGCGTCGAGTACCCTGAACCGGAGAAGTGCTGATCTGATTTAGCTTTCCCGCGGCGATGCAGAATCGCCGCTTATATGGGGATGCACTGGTTTCGACGGGGGCGTGGAGGCCGGAATAGCGGGCGGATGCGCCTGACATCCATAAAACGGGCAACCTTTACAAATTAAAGAACAACGATAATACTGTTCTTCTCGCTGCTTAATTAGCGAGCGTTCCGCCTGAGAGGACCACGGCTCGGGACGGGGCGTCGACTAGTGGTGAACGTGAGCGCGCAAAGCTTTGAGCGCACCATGTATAATGAAGCTACCAAGTCCGTGAGCGTGACGGTCTGCGCGCGGACGAGGGAATGTAAATGACCGTCTGCGCCCGGAGAAGTTCCTGTTGAAATGCTTTCGGACGGGAGTTCGATTCTCCCCATCTCCACCAAAAATAAGGTTGATAGTTTTGATACGAGAGTATCTGAAACTATCAACCTTTTTCTTTTTGCAAAAATGCTTGCGGCACAAGGCTTTTCGGCAAAGCGACACTTTGGAATAGTTTCATTGTGGGCTTTATGCAGGTGTTTTGCTCCTCTCCAACTATCCATTCTGTGCCAAAGACAAAGCCCTCTCCGACACAAAAGTGCCGAAAAAGGCTTGAAATCAAGGGCTTCCGAGGTCAACTGCTGACTTTGGAAGCCCTTTTTCTGTTTATTCGATTGTGGGATTCCAGCGTTCAGACGCTCGGCAGCGATGTGGCATAGGAGTCTTGCGGTGTACGGATTTTGGAATAATACCGACGCCGGGGATATCTGTTTGCTATGTATCAGCTTGCGAGTATCTTGTTTATGCGCGCTTCCGCTTCCTTTGCTATTACTTCGGGGACTATGCCAGTGGCGACGACCTTGTCAAAGATCTCGCCGCACTTTTTCTTGCCGAGCAGTTTTATTGGGTACTTGAGCAGCTGAGGCGCAAGCTCCTTGATAATGGCGGCGGTATCGGGATTGTCAAACAGCTCCTTGGCGGTAAGATTTCCGAAATCCATGGCAATACTCCTTTTCGTTATTGCGGGGAGTTGCCCTGCGGATGCTCACATTATAGCCTCCATCCCACAAAACGGCAAGAGATTGACAGACAGGCTTTCATTTAAGCGTACTGTTGGGTACGTCGAGCACAATGTCGGACATAGGGAAGGACGCGCAGGGATGGATGTAGCCAAACTCGATATCGGCTCTGCGGCGGCCGTCGGTCTTTTCCGGGACAAAGACCTTACCCGAGACGAGCTTTGAGCGGCACCATGAGCACTCGCCGCTGCGGCAGCGGGAGGGAGCGACGATGCCCGCACGCTCGATGGAGGTCAGCAACGGCTCATCGGCGGAGGCGGTGATGTCGTATTCCCTGCCGCACTGAATGACCTTAAGGTTAAAGGTCTTGCCGCGGATATCCTCCGGGTAGCCGGGCTGATTCCACGGGTCCTTTATCATGCCGAACAGCTCACGGCGCACGAACTTGCGGCGCAGGCCGAGCTTTGCGATCTCGCCATCGAGGAAGTTGTACATCGCCTGCGGACCGCACATGAAGACGCTGTACTCCTCGCCACCGTACTTTTTGATAAGCTCGGCGGTGATGAAGCCGTGCTCATAGCCGGGCTTCTCCTCGTCGGACAGGACATGCACGACGTGTACCTTGTCGCAGGCGGCACAGACCTCGTCAAGTTCTTTCTTGTAGACAATGCCGTCCTCCGTGCGTGAGCCGAAAAGTATCGTCAGGTCGAAGTCCTCAAAGCCGTCGCGGATGGCGTATGCCATGCCCATGAACGGAGTGATGCCGGAGCCGCCCGCGAGTGCTACGACCTTCTTCGCGTCGCGCAGGCGCTCATAGTAGAGGTGACCCTGCGGCCCGGAGATAGTGACATGCTGCCCGACGACCCAGTGATCCTGAATGTACGGGCTGACAAAGCCGGCGTCGTCGCGCTTGACGGTGATGTTGTATTCGCCGCGTTTTGCCCACGCCGGGGACGAGCAGAGCGAATATGAGCGCGTGGTCACGGTGCCGCCTATGGGGACGCATACGCTGATGTACTGCCCGGCTCTGAACGGGGCGAGGGCGGAGCCATCCTCAGTCTTGAGGACGATCGTCTTTGCATCGGCACCGTTCCGGCGTATCTCGGCCACGATGACCTCCTGCTTCTCCGGGTGGCGCTGCTTTGCCTTTTCGTTGGTGGTGAGAGTTTTCGGCAGCGGAGCGGAGGAGGCCGCCTGTATCGCCTTTTCGCGCACCTTGGGCATGTTCTTGAACCTGAGCATATCGAGCGCGCCGATCATGCCTACCTTGTAATTGAGCTTATCTGCCATCTTCTCAAACCTCCTCTTCTTTCATTTCTGCGAGAGTCTTTTTTGCGAGCGTATCTCCGCTGAATATCGCGGAGTTGTAGCCGTCGCCGCGGATGCTTGCCGCGCCGACAAACTTCAGCCCTTTTACCGGAAACTCTGTACCCATCATCATCATTCGCGGCATCATGTTGTCCCAGTCCTTCAGCTCGAAACCGTAGGCCGCGCCCTGAGGAACGTTGACATAGTTGCACATCGTCCACGGCGTCGCGATCTCAAGCTCCTCAATGTACGGGGTGACGGTAACGCCATAGCGCTCCTCGAAAAGCTTTATCAGCTTCTCGGCAAAGGCGGTCTTCGTCTCTACGTAATCATCCGGATCTACATTTGCCCAGTCATCATCCATGAAGGTGCTTGTGAGGGAGACAACGCAGGTACCCTCCGGTGAGAAGCCGGGGTTCACAACGTTGTAGCACACCATGACCTGGTTGCAGTTTGTCGCGATGGTTTTTCCGGATTCGTACTCCTTGGCCGTGTCGGCAGAGGTCGGGAGGAAGACGGTGTAATCGCGGATTCCGAGTTCCTCGGCGCTCCTGTCAAGCCCCATGTATACGACGAACATTCTCGCCGAATAGGTGCGGGCATTGCCAAGCTTCACCATGCGCTCCGGTACGACCTCCGGCGGGCACATCGTGGCGTACACCATGTTCTGGTTCATGTTGCAGAGAATGTGTTTTGTCTCGACCTCGCCACAGGTAGTCTTAACGCCGCGGACGGCCTTGCTCTCATCGAAGAGTATCTCGGTCGCGGTGCAGTTCATCCACACCTCGCCGCCCATGCTGCGGAAGCATTCGAGCAGCCCTGTCGTCAGCTCGTTGCTGGTCTTGTCGGGTATCCACGCGCCGTGGTTTACGTACAGCCAGAGCATGTTGACGTACTGGAGGAAGGACAGATGGTCGGCGTCGACGCCGAGATAGCCCCAGTAGGTGTTCATTATATCCTGCGCGAGCTTCGGCATCTTCATTGCCCTGAACACACGGTTGACCGTGTAGCTGCCCAGCCGCAGGAAGTTGGGGAAGTGCTCCTGCATATACTTCGGGTCTGTCTTGCCCGCGACGCTTAGAGAGTAGTCGCCGGCGGCGTGAAACTCCGTGCCGAGGTCGAACAGATCCTGTATGGATTTGCGGCAGCCGGGCACAAGACGCTCCATCTCATTGACAAACTCCTTTACCGTGCATGGGAGGGTCGCGTCGATATGCGTCCTGCCGTCGGAGGCGGTGGTGATAACGCGGAAGTTATCCGGAACCATGTGCCACGGAATGTCAAGGCCGAACTCATCACAGATCCTGCGGCAGCCGCCGGGGTTTTCCTTTGTGCCCCATTCGCAGATCTCGTGCAGCGCCGTTTCAAATTCAAAACGGCCTCTACGGAAGCTTGAGGCGCAGCCGCCGGGCATATTGTGGCGCTCGATAAGCAGGGTCTTTTTCCCACCCTTTGCCATGCGGCAGGCTGCGGCAAGACCTCCGTTTCCGGCGCCGATCACAACGGCATCATATTTTGGCATCAGTATCTCCTCCTTAATTTGTGGTAATACCACGTGTTTGTACTGTGCATTTTATAACAATCACCGGCAAAAGGTCAATGCTGTTGCCGTATTTTCAGCGGAATAGTCAGCATTACGCTTGACTTTTAAGCATCTTGCAGGTAAAATTTGAAACGTGGAATTTGGTATGACCACAGGCAATCCGCGTTTGGGAGGCAAATATGGGATTCAATAAAATAGTAGCGGTGTCCATGACGGAGCTGTTCGTGCAGCAGATTGAAAACATGATACTCTCCGGTGAGCTAGCTATCGGCGAGCAGCTGCCGCCGGCGCGGGAGCTGTCGGTGAAAATGGGCGTCAGCAGGACGGTCATTTCCGCGGGGCTTGTGGAGCTTGAGAAGCTCGGCTTTGTTGAGATTCGCACGCGGCAGGGCGTGTTCGTCTGCGACTACCGGCGTAAGGGCAGCCTTGAGACGCTTATCGCCATCATGCGCTATAACGGCGGCGCGATGAGGAAAAACGAGGTAAAATCCCTGCTCGAAACGCGCGACGCGATGGAGTGCCTGTGCCTGCGCCTTGTGTGCGAGAAGAACGATGTGGCCGAGCTTGAAAAGCTCAGCCCGATCCTTGACAGCATCCGTGACGCACGCAACGCCGACGAGGCCGCAGAGCGGGTATTCAGCTTCCACCATGAGCTTGCGATAATGTCCGGCAACGTGCTGCTGCCGCTGCTATACTATTCCTTTAAGACGCAGGGCGAGTATCTGTGGTCACTCTATTGCAAGCGCAGCGGTGTGAAGAAGCTGTATGAAATAAAGCTTGCTCTCTTCTCGACGCTTATGAATAAGGATATTGATTCCGCGATAGAGCAGACGCACCGGATCATGGATGTCGCAAAGAACGACCTTGGTTTCTACGGGGCGTGACAACATAAAAAGCGCGTTGGGCTCAAAACACCCATACGCGCTTTTTCCTTGGCTTTATTAATTAAAAGGTGTGGCAAAATTAAAAGGTTTATTTGCCATCAACTGCAGTTGGGTGCGAAGAGTTGGCAAGGATCTTTTCAATCTGCTGTCCCAAGAGCTTGTTTTCCTCCAACGCCTTTTCTTGAAGCACCTTCAGTTCTTCTTGAGACATCGCAGCTAATTCTTTGTCGGTATATTTTTTCATAACTACCACCTTTTCTTTCGTGCGGTTAGCATTCCGCTTCAAAGACGGAACGGAGATTGAGGTTGGGGCTGAATAAGCCCCGCGTTTTTGTTATTCGGATGGTTTCACTTTCTCGGTTATGGTTTCATTTTCGGGTGAAACCAAATGAAACCGTTTGAAACCGTATCAATATTATCAACTGTTGGCATAAGTCCACCGTAATTTTGATAGAATTACGGTGGACTTTTTTGTTTTGGTAGGTTATACTTGAAATTGATAAAACAGATATGAATTTACGGAAGGACAGCGGTGTATGAAGTGCTTGGTTTTATTAGCCGGCTGCGGTCTCGGCGATGGTTCCTGCATTGAAGAAGTTATTCTGACATATGCTGCGCTTGACAGATATGGATGTGATTATACGCCCGTTGCCGAGGATATCTCCGTCCCGTCAGTCAACCACCTGACAGAGCAACTTGCAGATAACAGAAATGTTCTTTTAGAGTCTGCACGCATTGGCAGAGGACGCATTAAAAGTATTTGTGGAATTGATTTTGAGGAATACGATGCACTAATCATACCCGGTGGAATTGGTCTTCTGAACAATTATAGGGCTTCTAGCACAATAGAAGCATGCATCGCGCACTTTAGCAGCAGGAAAAAGCCTATTGCTACCATGTGTGCAGGAATCGACTTTATGCGTCGTTTCCTCGGAGGTAGTCTTTTGGAGCATGAAACAAACGTACTAACCGCCGAAAAATTCTGCTTCGATGCTGACAATAATATTTATTACACTCCTGCATTCAGAAAAACCAACAGCTGCTATACGGCAGGCTTGGGTATCGGTTCCATGATTTATGCGTTGAAGCTGCGTTTTCTGTAATTCTGTCATTACACTCCGGTCAAAAACCGAGCGCCCTCAACACAGGAGAGCTATACGAACACCCTGCGGCGATGGAGAAATCCTCATCGCAGATTTTGGTATCGTGTTGCTCTGTCCGCTGCCACGCGGATAAAAATAAGCAGTCGTTTTGTACGACTGCTTATTTTTTATACACTCCTGCGCAGGTGCCAAATCGGCAGCTGCGTTTTTTGTTTTTCTACACCGCATAGCGTAATAATCTTCCGATTTCAAGAAAGACCTTAGAATTACTGGTATGGAGTTTGATTGATCGGCAATTTACTATTCATCCCGTGCTCCTCACTTTCTTCAATCAAGTATATTTCCGTCCGTGGAAATGGTCACGACCTGCCACGGAATGAATTTTCCGCTGTTCTGCAAAGCGATTTTTGCCGCGTGCTCCAGTCCTCCGCAGCACGGTACCTCCATGCGCACAATGGTCACGCTCTTGATGTTGTTATTGCGGATGATCTCGGTTAGCTTCTCGGAATAGTCCACGCTGTCGAGCTTTGGGCAGCCAACCAGCGTGATATGCCCCTTGATGAACCGCTCATGGAATGCGGCATAGGCGTAGGCCGTGCAGTCTGCCGCGATGAGCAGCTTTGCACCGTCAAAATACGGTGCGTTCACGGGAACGAGCTTTATCTGCACCGGCCACTGGGAAAGACGGCTTTGCGCCTTAACAGGAGCAGCCTTGGCATCTGCCGACTCCGCGTGCCGGATCGTTTTCATCCGTGTTCCGGGGCAGCCGCCGTGAAGGCGCATCCCCTCCTGCTGCATCTTCTTCTGCTTGTTGGCGAGCACCGCCGCCTCATCATAGGACGCCGCCTCACGCTCCACGAATGAGATCGCGCCGGTGGGGCATGCGGGCAGGCAGTCGCCCAAACCGTCACAGTAATCGTCCCTCATCAATTGTGCTTTTCCGTTCACCATGGCGATAGCGCCCTCATGGCAAGCGGCGGCACAGGCTCCGCAGCCGTTGCATTTATCATGATTGATCTCGATGATTCTCCGTTTCATTGCAATACCTCCTTGCTTT
>OGYL01000318.1_pt1 | contig 37109 bp, 32 predicted proteins | sample 1576541 | NCBI WGS metagenome assembly OGYL01 (sample SAMEA3541551, study PRJEB24748) | human gut metagenome | biome: human gut; feature: human-associated habitat; material: faeces | place: China | collected 2012 | reverse complement strand
GGGCATGACCACCGTGAACCAGCAGTCCGGGCAGGGCGGCCCGCACGATTAATGAGTCAATTACCGCGTCTTTTGCAGCTATGATGTTGCAGTAGTCGTCGGGATTAAAAATTTCCGGCACGGGAACCCGCTCTCTGACGTCTACAATGATTTTAGAGCCATGCTTGTCAACCCACAGCCAGGAAAGGGCAGGAATTTTTAACATGGTTTTATTTTTTAAGGTGCGCTGGTCTATTTTCGATTTTAAAACACCGCATTTTAAACCTTCTTCTTCTAAAACCGCTAAAATGTCGGCGGCTTTCACCGTTTCGTTTCCGCGCACTTCAATGTCCCACACAAACTGGTTGGCCATAACCACGAACAGGATAAATATAAATATACCGGCCAGCATAATTTTTCGGCGGCGGTATTGCTGAAGGATAAAGGGAAAACCGTGCCGGGCATTGATTTTTACATTCACACCTGTGTTATATGCAATTTTCGGAAGCTTTTTAAATGCACGCACAGAAATTTTGCACCGTATGGTTCTGCCCGAAATTCGTGTGATGTCCCACAGGAGAATGTTTTGAGCGGTGCAGACATTTAAAAAACGTTCCGTAAAGTTTCCGGTAACTGTGATAACCAGATACCCCCTGAAATAAGAAAATAAAGCCGGGATAAACATGGCGACCTCCTATGCAAACTCAATCGCGGTGATAATGCCTTTGACGCTGATTTCGTCATCGGTTATAATGGTAATGTTTAAATTTTTGCCGTTAATATTGATAAACTTATCCTTGCAGGCAAGTTTAATTGCTGTTTCTTCATATTCTAAAACGGTTTTATAATTTTCAATTCGAATTTCAGTATTGTCGCAAACCGTGATTCGTGGAATGTCAAAGACTACGTCTTCCGGAATATCAAAACGGCCTACGATTTTTTTAGAAATTGACTCGCTCTTTTTTTTTCGCCTTTTCATATCGCGTTCACCTCATGTAATACTTATGCGGCAGGCCTCATAATAATTACATGAGGTGAGCAGGATGAAAGCAAAACATATTGTCATTTATATACTGTCTGCGGCAGGTTTGGCGCTTGTGGTCTGCGGCGCAGGCACGTCTATGGAGGCGGCAAAAAGCGCACTGGTTCTTTGCGCTCAAACGGTTATTCCCTCGCTGTTTCCCTTTTTTGTTATATCCTCTTTCATGGTGAACACGGGGTTTGTCAGCTGTGCAGGAAAAATAGCGGCACCTATCTCCAGACATCTTTTTAAGGTCAGCGGCAGCGGAGCGGTGGTGTTTGTAATGGGAATTTTATGCGGCTATCCCACAGGGGCAAAAATGGTTTCAGAACTTTACGAAAACAAGGAAATCAGCCGAAATGAGGCAATGCGCCTGCTTCCGTTTTGCAACAATTCCGGCCCGCTGTTCGTTATCGGCGCGGTGGGAGCAGGGATGTTGGGAAGCACCCGCTTAGGGGTTACCCTATATGCGGTGCATGTGGTTTCAGCTGTTTTAACCGGAATTTTCTTTTCCTTTTTTTCTAAACAAAGCGACGGGCATCAGACCAGCACGGTTATGGCAATTCATCTTGGCCGTGCGTTTTCCGACGCCGTTTGCCGCGCTGTGCAGACCATGTTAAATGTATGCGGCTTTATCGTGTTTTTTTCCGTCCTGCGGGAATTTTTAACCCCCTTCATTTTTAAACTGCTTGGCTCCGGTGCGCTGGGCCTCACCGTTTCCGGAATGGCAGAGGTGACCCTGGGCGCACAGGACATTTGCGTAAGCGGCCAGGCGCTTCCTTTCACAATGATTTTGCTGTCCGGCATTATTGGATTCGGCGGCGTTTGCGTACTGCTCCAGGTTTGCGGCGTGGTATCCCAGGCTGGGCTGGGCATTAAAACTTACGCTGTAGGCAAGATTTTTCAAATGCTTGTTTCCATGGTAATTACAGCATGTGTGGTGAGCTCGTGGAAAACCCAGGCGGCCTTTGCAAGTATCTCTTCGCTTCCGCACCGCTATTTGGAGGTTGCGCCCTACATGTTAGTCGCCTTTTTCTTTGCCTGCGCGTATGCTGCCGCACGAAAGAAAAATTGACAGAACAGGCGCTTTTGTGATATATTTATTACGAATTTGAAAGAAACCGATAGGTGTTTTTTGCAGGAGGGAAGCGCATAAATGATACAGACAGAGCCGAATAAAAGCCCTTTTCCATTTTCTGTGGACAACAAACGCTACCACACCTTAAGCTACCATTTTCAAAAGACCTTTGGCTGCCGCGTAGAAAAGGCGGTGGTTGACGCAGGCTTTACCTGCCCGAATATTGACGGAACCTGCGGAACAGGTGGATGCAGCTTTTGCTTAAACGGCTCGGGCGGCTTTGCACAATCGGGTGTGTTTTCTGTTACCCAGCAGCTTCAAATGGAAGCGGACCGAATTTATAAAAAACGGAATGGTGCAAAGCTGATTGCCTATTTTCAGTCCCATTCCAACACCTATGGGGACTTAGATATGCTCAAAAAAATTTATAACGAGGCGCTGTCATTTCCCAATGTTGTTGGCCTTAGCATCGGCACCCGGCCGGACTGCATTGACGAAGAAAACGCCGGGCTTATAGCGGATTTTTCTAAAAAGGCGTATGTTACGGTAGAGCTGGGATTGCAAACCATTCATGACGAAACGGCAAAACAGTTTAACCGCGGCTATGGGTTCTGCGAATTTCTGCGGGCCTTTCGTTTGCTGAAAGAAAAAAACATTCGCGTGTGCGTGCACATTATTAACGGGCTATATGGAGAAACGCAGGAAAATATGGTAAAGACTGCGTTTGTTTTAGGGAAATTACGGCCTGATGCGGTAAAAATTCATTTGCTTCACATATTAAAGGGCACAAAGGCCCAGCAGCAGTTTGAAGCGGGAGAGCTGACTCCGATGAAAAAAGACCGGTATATCGACACGGTTTGCCGTCAACTTGCATATCTTCCGCCGGAGTGTGTAATTGAGCGGCTTACGGGCGACGGCATTAAGGACAGGCTCATCGCTCCGCGCTGGAGCTTGGACAAAATTTCAGTTCTGGCGGGGATAGACAGGGAGCTTTGCTTGAGGGGCGCGGTTCAGGGGGAATTTTTCTAAGAATTAACCTTGACGCAAAGGCATTTTTATAGTATGATAATACTATTGTGGATATACAAAATATGGGAGATGTTTTTTATGATAAAACCCCTAAAAATTGTGACCTTTAACCTGCGGTGCGCCTGGTCGGAGGACGGCGCGAACAGCTTTGTTCACCGGGCAGGTCTGATTTGGGAAAAGATGCGCGCGGAAGCGCCTGACGTCGTGGCCCTTCAGGAGGTTATGCCGAAATCACTGGCAATTTTAAAGCTTCTGATGCCGGATTACGAATTTTTCGGTCAGGGAAGGAACGCAGATTTTGGCGGAGAGGGCCTTTATACGGCAGTGAAAAAATCTGCCGTTTCTGCGGTTGGCTTTGAAACCTTTTGGATTGGTCCAAAGCCTTACGAAGCGGAGTCGCGGTTTGAAGACCAAAGCATCTGCCCACGGATTTGCGTTGCCGCGCTGTTGCGCCATAACGCAACCGGACAGCTTTTCCGCGTTTATAACATCCATTTGGACCATCAGGGAAGCGGCGCGCGAAAGCAGGGCATCCGGTGCGTTTTAGAACGCATTGCACAGGACAGACAAAAGGGCAGTGCGCCTGTTGTGTTATTGGGCGATTTTAATGACACGCCGGAAAGTGAAACAATCCGGCTTTGTGCATCAGGCAAAAGTGTAAAGCTGTCAGATGTTACAAGCAAAATAACATGCACGTTTCACAATTTTGGACGGGATAACAGCGGCATTGAGAAAATTGACTATATTTTTCTTTCCGAAGAACTGCTGGGCAATGTTATAGGCGCGTCGGCATGGGAAGACAAGGTAAATGGGATTTACCTTTCCGACCACTATCCGGTTTGCGCTGAACTAAAATTAACTACGAATGAATAAACGAAAGGTTGAGATAAATGGAAAAATTAGGTCTTAATGAAATTAGAGAGAAATATTTATCCTTTTTTGAATCGAAAGGGCATTTGCGCCTGCCCAGTTTTTCGCTGGTTCCGGAAAACGACCCGAGTCTATTGCTCATTAACGCAGGGATGGCGCCCTTGAAGCCCTATTTTACGGGCCGGCAGGTGCCGCCGAAAAAGCGTGTTACAACTTGTCAAAAGTGTATCCGCACGCCGGATATTGAGCGTGTGGGCAAAACGGCGCGTCACGGCACGTTTTTTGAAATGCTGGGGAACTTTTCTTTTGGCGACTATTTTAAAAACGACGCACCGGCACTTCGTGCACGGCTGCACGTCTTGCAGGCGTGGCATCGAGACTGTCTCTGAATATTAACCAAAACAAAAACAGGATATGTTTACATTTACAACATGGTTTCTTATCGCGATAGTAGTGCTCGCGATATTATTCGTAAAGATGGCGGTTGTAATAATACCGCAGAGTGAGACGAGAATAATCGAACGTCTCGGACGCTATTATGCCACACTGCAACCGGGTGTGAACATCATAATTCCGTTCATCGACAGGGCAAAGACCGTGATTGCCGTGGTGCGCGGACGCTATGTATATACCAATGTGATAGACCTGCGCGAACAGGTGTACGACTTCGACAAGCAGAATGTGATCACGAAGGATAACATCCAGATGCAGATCAACGCGCTGCTTTATTTCCAGATAATGGACCCGTTCAAGGCGGCATACGAGATAAACAACCTGCCCAACGCCATTGAGAAGCTTACGCAGACAACGCTGCGTAACATCATAGGAGAGATGGAGCTTGACCAGACTCTCACATCGCGTGACACCATCAACACCAAGTTGCGCGCCGTGCTCGACGACGCTACCAACAAATGGGGTATCAAGGTGAACCGCGTAGAGCTTCAGGACATCACTCCGCCGGCAAGCGTATTGCAGGCCATGGAGAAGCAGATGCAGGCAGAGCGCAACAAGCGTGCTACCATACTTCAGTCTGAAGGACAGAAACAGTCGGCCATACTCCAGTCTGAAGGTGAGAAGACCAGCATCATCAACCGTGCCGAGGCAGCCAAGCAGCAGGAGATTCTGCGTGCTGAGGGTGAGGCGCAGGCACGCATACGCAAGGCCGAGGCCGAGGCCATTGCCATAGAGAAGATAACCGAGGCCGTGGGCAAGAGCACCAATCCTGCCAACTATCTGCTCGCACAGAAGTACATACAGATGCTCGAGGAGCTGGCACAGGGCGATAAGACCAAGACCGTATACCTGCCTTACGAGGCCACAAACCTCATGGGCAGCATAGGAGGAATAAAGGAACTGTTCAAGAACGCAGACTGATAGATATTAAGCTATATGGCGCGACGCACCGCTGAGAGGGCCGTCACGCCATATTGTGTGTTAATTTATAACAAGGTAAAAGGATAATGGAAATATGTATTGTAGCGGGCGCAAGGCCCAATTTCATAAAACTGGCTCCTATCGTAAGGGCCATAGACAGTGCTCGTAACAGTGGCAAGGACATACGTCATCATCTTGTCTATACAGGACGCAAGGACGACCCGACACTGGAAGCGTCGCTTTTCGAGGACTTGCAGATGCCGCGGCCGGAGGTGTATCTCGGCGTTGACTGCGAGAATCTGAACGAGCTGACGGGTCAGGTGATGTCGAGTTTCGAGCAGTATCTGCGCCAGCACAAGACCGATGCCGTGATTGTGGTGGACGACCTTGCTTCTACCATGGCGGCTGCCATCGTGACAAAGAAGCAGGGACTGACGCTCGCGCATCTTGTAGCCGGCACACGTTCGTTCGACATAAACATGCCTAAGGAAATCAACCGTCTGGTGATCGACGGATTGTCTGACCTGCTCTTCACAGCCGGATACAAAGGTACCAGCGCCGCGACACGCGAGGGAGCCGAGCAGTCGAAGATATATATGGTGGGCAATATACTGATGGATACGCTGCGGTTCAATCATTCCCGCATGTCGCGTCCGGCGTTGTTCGACAGTCTCGGACTGAAAGAGCATGGCTACATAGTGTTCACCTTGAACCGCAAGGCGTTGCTTGCCGACCGCGCTAACCTGGAAACGATGGTCGTAGAGATGCTCGACAAGGTGGGCGATGTGCCTGTGGTCGCACCGTTGAGAAAGCCTGCCGCTGCCGTGGTGGGCGACATACTGAAGAATCATCCCGATGAGGCAGGACGCATGCATGTGGTGGATTCGCTGTCGTATCTCGACTTCGGATATCTCACGGCCAACGCCCTCGGTGTGGTTACCGACTCGGGTAATGTGGCAGAGGAAGCCACATTCAACGGCGTGCCGTGCATAACGCTCAACAATTATACCGAGCACATAGAGACCGTGACCGTAGGAACAAACGTTCTTGTGGGCGAGGATGCGGCTGAGCTCGGTGTGGAACTTGAGCGCATGATTGCCGGAAAATGGAAAAAGAGCAGTGTGCCCGAGCGTTGGGACGGCCGTTCTGCCGAACGCATAGTGCAGATATTGATGGAAATAGGAAACGTGATATGAAAAGAAAGATAGCAATGATAACCGGCGCCACAAGCGGAATAGGTGAGGCTTGTGCGCGTCGTTTCGCGGCTTCGGGCTACGACCTGATACTCACAGGACGCAACACGGCGAAGCTGGAGAGTCTGAAGGAAAGTCTCGCCGGAGAGACTGAAGTAATAACATTGGCTTTCGACGTACGCGATTCTGAGGCTGCCGCCGCGGCCGTAGGCTCGCTTCAGGGCAAATGGAGCGAGGTGGACGTGCTCGTGAACAACGCAGGACTGGCTCTCGGACTGGAAAAGGAGTATGAGGGCAACCCCGAAGACTGGTGGACAATGATAGACACCAACATTAAGGGATTGCTCACAATGACCCGCCTTGTGGTGCCCGGAATGGTGAAGCGCAACAGCGGTCATGTGATAAACATAGGCAGCGTGGCAGGCGATCAGGCTTATGCCGGAGGCAATGTGTATTGCGCCACCAAGTCTGCCGTGAAGACACTGACCGACGGTCTGCGCATAGACCTTGTGGATACTTGCGTGCGTGTGACTAACATAAAGCCGGGACTTGTGGAGACAAACTTCAGTGTGACGCGCTTCCATGGCGACAAGGACAGGGCCGACAATGTGTATAAAGGTATAAAACCGCTTACGGGTGACGACATTGCCGACGTTGCCGTGTATGCTGCCAACGCTCCGCAGCACGTGCAGATAGCCGAGGTGCTGGTGCTCGCTACGCATCAGGCCAACGGATATACCATAAGCCGTAAGGACAGCTGACTGCAATAGTGACGGTAAGGGAAAAGACATCGCTTCCTGCTGTCCACATATTGCCGGACCGTATTCTGTATTTTTGAAATATAACGACATCTAAAAATAAAATTAAAGAAAGGATTGCTGTTATGAAATGGAACATGAACGGGCGCATAGCCGAAGCCGCACTCCTGGCCGTCAGCATCGTGGTGCTGGGCCTGTGCATAAAGTGGGGAATTGACGATTTTGTCGATAAGGACAGAAAAGTCACAGTGAAGGGACTTGCAGAAAAGGAGGTCGATGCCGACAAGGTTACATGGCCGATACTCTCTAAAGAGCTTGGCAACAATCTGCCCAATCTGTATGACAAGATAGAACAGACGCAGGGCAAGATAAAGAGCTTCCTGCTGGAAAACGGCATAAAGGAAAGCGAGATAAACGTGAACGCTCCGGTGGTGATTGATCTCAATGCTGAGAGATACGTGAGCAACCAGAGCCAGTACAGATATAACATAACGTCGATTATCACAGTGACTTCGCGCAATGTGAAACTTGTCAGAAGCATCATCGCACGTCAGGGCGAACTGCTGAGAGAAGGTGTGGCAATCGTTGACGGAGGATATGAGAATCCTGTTAAATATGAATACGTATCGTTCACGGCAATGAAGCCGTCGATGATGCAGGAGGCCATAGCCAACGCCGAGAAGACGGCAAAGCAGTTTGCCGACAACAGTCACAGTAAGCTCGACAAGATACTCACGGCGGACCAGGGGCAGTTCTCGATAGAAGACCGCGACTCAAATACGCCGTATGTGAAGAAGGTGCGTGTGGTGACGACGGTGACTTATTCACTTAAAGACTGATGACGCACAGACATATTGATAACTATACATTTCTAACGCAGGCACCGGCCCACAGAGTGATTCTGACCATGGCCGTGCCTACGATAATCACAATGCTCGTGACGAGCTTGTACAACATCGCCGACACTTTCTTTGTCGGACAGCTTAACACGCAGTCAACGGCTGCCGTGGGAGTGGTGTTTCCGGTGATGTTCTTCATCCAGGCTTTCGGGTTCTTCTTCGGACACGGAAGCGGTAATTACATCTCGCGTGAACTCGGGGCAAAACGTCACGGCAACGCCGAAATAATGGCTTCGACGGGGTTTGTGTACTCATTGGTCATGGGATGTGTGGTGATGATTGTGGGACTGCTGATGATAAGACCGCTTGCCGTGTGGCTTGGCAGTACGCCGACAATATTGCCTTACACCGAAGAATACATGTCGATAATCCTGATAGGTGCCCCTTTCATGACTTCGTCGCTCACAATAAACAATCAGATGCGACTGCAGGGCAACGCCGCTTTTGCCATGTATGGCATCATAAGCGGAGCCGTTCTTAATGTCATACTCGACCCGATATTCATTTTTGCGTTCGATATGGGTGTGGCGGGAGCAGCCTTGGCCACGGTGATAGGTCAGATAGTAGGTTTCTGTGTGCTGTTTTTCATGAGCCGCAGGGGTGAGAACATACGCATAAACGTCAGAAAGTTCTCACCGCGTTTGGCGTTCCTGAAGGAGATAGTTTTCGGCGGTTCGCCTTCATTGTCGAGACAGGGACTTGCGTGCATAGCCGTCATGATGCTTAATGTAGCGGCGAGTGCTTACGGCGATGCGGCCATTGCGGCGATGTCAATAGTCAACCGCATCACTATGTTTATCATGTCTGCGGTTATCGGACTCGGCCAGGGCTTCCAGCCGTTCTGCGGATTCTGCTATGGCGCAGGGCTGTATGCACGTCTGCGTGAAGGTTTCGGCTTCACGGTGAAAGTGGGCACGGTGTTCCTCCTTGTGTTCTCGTTCGTTGGTTTCTTTTTCTGTAATGACGCCATAGGTATTTTCCGTAACGACCCTGATGTCATAAAAATAGGTACGGTGGCGTTATGCTGGCAGTTGGCGACATATCCTTTCAACGCCTTCACAATGGTAGGAAACATGATGCTCCAGACCACACGCAAGCCTCTGCGTGCAAATATTCTGGCAGCGGCAAGACAGGGACTATTCTTCATTCCGCTCATAATTTTACTTCCATATCTGTTCGGTCTGACAGGTGTTGTGATATGTCAGTCGTGCAGCGATGTGCTTAGTTTCTGTGTAGCAATACCAATAGTGCTCGGTGCTTTTAAAGAGATGAATATACAGGCATAAATACGCGATAATACAGATAAAAAACAATTTATTGCTAAAGAATGATAAAAAATTTACAATTTGTTTTGTATTGTCAAATATAATTTATAAATTTAGAGCGGAAATAAGAAATGTTTCCGTTGTGTGGCGTAAGAGTTCTGCAACAAGAATGATTCTACAAAAGGGATGATGTCTCGCATCCTTTTATATTATAAACATTAAAAAATGGACTGAGGCAGTCTATTAGAGAGGAGGAACTATGAAGCCGGTCAAGAAATCTTATGACGAAGAGTCTTACGAATTAGACAATGTCTATAACGAGACTGACGATCGTTATTATTACGTTGCAGTGGATTCATCCATTTGGTACAATTGAAATAATATCTGAATAGCATAGCTGGGTATGTATTTCTTAAATGAAGTATATACCCAGTTTTGTGTTTATACAAATCGGATTTATATTACCGGAATGATAAATTTAGTTTGTGTTGTTTCTGTTTTTTTGTAATTTTGCCACACGTATTTTAGTTCTTATACCGGAACATTGTCTTGAATGTTCCATAACAATAATATTGAGATGAAAGAAAAGAAGACAATCCCCGTAATAGGTATGATGTGTGCCGGATGTGCGGCAAACGTGGAGAAAAAGATAAATTCGCTTGATGGAGTGGTGGAGGCATCGGTATCGTTGCCTGGCCGTACGGTTCTTGTGGAGTATGATTCTGATGTCACCTCGCCCGAAAAGATGCAGGAGGCGGTCAGAGGCATAGGTTATGATCTGGTGACTGAGGAGTACCGCAATGTTGAAGACATCGAGCGCAAGGCTTATACGGTGTTGCGCAGGCAAACGGTCATGGCATGGATATTCTCCATATTGACAATGTGTTTTTCCATGGGTTGGATACCCACAGGCAGCCGCGACGTGTCAAACATCGTGTCGCTTGTCATTGCGCTTGTCGTGATGGTATTGTGCGGCTCGCAGTTTTATAAAAGTGCCTATACACAGTTGAAGCACGGAATGTCTAACATGGACTCGCTTGTGGCCATGAGTACATTGGTTTCGTTCGCGTTCAGCGTATTCAATACGTTCTGGGGCGACAGTGTGTGGGGCTCACGGGGCATGGAATGGCATACGTATTACGACGCGACGGTCATGATTATCACTTTCGTGCTCACCGGACGCATGCTTGAGGAGAAGGCAAAGAACAGCACGTCGTCTGCCATACGCTCGCTCATGGGACTCGTTCCGAAGATGGCACGTGTGGTGAACGGAAGTGAGATAAACGAGGTTCCGATAGCGACGCTCGAGAAAGGTGACGTTATTGAGGTGAAGGCCGGTGAGAAGATACCGGTTGACGGATGTATAACAGAAGGTGAGGCTTACGTTGACGAGTCGATGATATCGGGCGAGCCGATGCCTGTACACAAAACTTCCGGAGCAAAGGTGCTTGCCGGAACGGTGACAAAACAGGGCACATTCAGGTTCAAGGCTGAGGAAGTGGGACAGAAAACCGTGCTTGCGGGCATAATAAGAATGGTGCAGGAAGCTCAGGGTTCGAAGGCTCCCGTGCAGCGTCTTGTCGATAAGATAGCCATGGTGTTCGTGCCTTGTGTGCTCGGTGTGGCTGTGCTCACGTTCGCAATATGGATGATTGCTGGTGGCATGCAGGTGTTGCCAGATGCTGTATTGTCTGCCGTGGCAGTGCTTGTCATAGCTTGTCCCTGTGCGCTCGGACTCGCTACGCCGACTGCACTGATGGTAGGCATAGGAAAGGCTGCGCAGGAGAATATTCTGATAAAGGATGCGTCGGCTCTCGAGAACATGCGTATGACCGACGCGGTGGTTATAGACAAGACCGGAACATTGACAGAACCGTTTAAGGATGTGGACTTCACTAAGGCGTCATCACTGAAACCCGAAGAGCGTGAAAAGTTGAAACCGCATGCCGAAGAAGCTATGGCTATGCTGGCGGACAACGGCATAGAGGTTTATCTTATGAGCGGAGACAACGATGAGGCGGTGGCTTACTGGGCTGAAAAGGCAGGAATAAAACATTATCAGAGCAAGGTGACACCGCAGGACAAAGAGGATATCGTGAGAAGATTGCAGAGCGAGGGAAGGCATGTCGCAATGGTTGGCGACGGCATAAACGACAGTCAGGCACTTGCTGCAGCAGACGTAAGTATAGCCATGGGACACGGTACAGACATAGCCATGGACGTGGCACAGGTGACACTCATGGGTACTGACCTGAGAAAAATAGCAAGTGCGTTCAGGTTGTCGAGAAAGACCGTAGGCATGATACGCCAGAATCTGTTCTGGGCATTCATATATAATGTCGTTTGTATTCCGCTCGCAGCCGGACTGCCTCATGCTTTCGGTGTGGATTTCGCGATAACTCCTACATGGGCAAGCGCGCTTATGGCGTTCTCGAGTGTGAGCGTAGTGTTGAACAGTCTGCGCCTTAAATATGTCAGTTAAAAGTGCGGACCCGGTGCTACCGGAGGCTCTATGGACAGCGGTCTCCGGTTAGGCATCGAAACACTTTCGACAGATATCTGTATGCTTGTGTTCTCGTTGAAATTGTATTTCACGGCAGCACCTATGCGGTCGCCAACGGAATTCATGTCGTAGAGGCAATAAGGCATGCGGTGGTTGTCCACAAGCGATTTATGACCGTAAAGGTATGCTTCCCAATGGTCGTTGAACTTATAGCCTAAGATTGCGGAAAGTCCGGCGTCGCGGTAAGCATCGTGCGCCCAATATATGTTGTTGAGATATCCTCCTAAGGCTATTGACAGCTTGTTGTTCACCGGTATCGCATACATCGCGGATATATTCTGACTGAATCCTACACCGTTACGTGCGTTCTTGCCGAACTGTGCGAATACTGACGCTCCGGCACTTATGTTCAGTCCGGGATGCAGTTGCCATGAGCTCCACCATCCGTAATAGAGAGGATAAAGATTGAACGGTGACACGCGTCCCTGCGAGTCAAGCACCGGCAGATGCAGGCTGTCCTGAGCCTGTATGGGCATGGCAGACATCATTGAAGGCGTTGAATATTCGAAATTATATGGCTCCTCGTGTGCCGATTGCGTCATTATTGCAGAGTCGGCAACGGCCGGTGTATTGTTCCTCTGATTATTGCCAGTTTCTTTGTTTATTTCCTGTGCATTCAGAATCGAGGAAACAAAAACCAATAAAACAACTGATAAGAATCTTGTCATAAGTTTAAACATATCTTATGCAAACATAGTCATTAATCGTGAAAGATATGTATTTTTCTTTCAACTTTAACTATTGATAATTTTTTTCGGTCTTTATTTTAAATTATCTTTGCAGACAAAAATACCATAATGAATATATTCAAAGCATTGTTCGGGGGAAAAGAAGAAACCCAGGAAGAAAAGAAGAAAGAAGAGCAGGCACGAAACTTCGATGTGCTTAAATATGACGGGGTGAAAGCTCTGCGTATGAGGCAACCCGATTATGCCGTGCAATGTTTCACTCATGCGCTCGATCTGAACGAGGATTTGGAGTGTAGGGATTATCTGTCTCAGGCATACATTCAGTGCAACAAGCTGCCCCAGGCTTATGAACAGTTGCAGAAGATGTCGGAGGCGCAGCCGGACAACCAGAAGATTCTGATACGTATGGCTGAGGTTGCTTACATGATGGAGGACTATAATGTTATGGCCGACGCGTGTGAGAAGGCTGTTGTGATAAACAACGAGAATCCGCTGGCTTATTTCTTTTATGCGCGTGCCTGTCACGGACTCGGCGACTACAACAATGCTGTAGCCATGCTCACCAAGGCAATATCTCTTAAAAACGACTATTACGACGCTTACCTGCTCCGGGGTGAGGTGCTTCTTGAGACTGAGGATGTTGATGCTGCCGACGAGGATGTGGCTTATCTTCAGGAACACGTCGGCGACACGGAGGATATATTGCTTCTTAAAGCCAGAATCGAGGAGAAGAAAGGCAATAACGAGACTGTCGTAAATATATATAATAAGGTGGTGGAATTAAATCCATTCTGTGTGGCTGCGTTCCGTGGAAGAGGCAAGGCAAAGAAGGCAGTCGGTGATGAGCAGGGTGCCGAAGAGGACCTGAAGACTGCTGACGAGCTTGAACCGGCAAACAACCAGGCGGAAAATGCGGATGCACAGGATGTGGAGGGTCGTGTAAAACAGATATATAAGAATAACGATCCTTACGGCATCTTCAGCAATAATTGATGAGTGTTCTGTATAAACCGGCAGACCTTCGGATGTGATAATGTCCGGACTACGTTCTGATAGAGCCGTGCATCGAGACCCGATAATGCCAATCTGTGTTTATAATCATATATAGAGATTACGCAAATTAATATCTTTTGTTATGCTTTCATATAAAAAGTGCAACATTTTATTGCAAATTATTTGGAATTAAAAGTTTTTTGTTATATATTTGCACCCAACAAAACAATAGAATATATGAACAAGTCTTACACTTCTTTTTTCCGCTTTTACTTTTACTTTACAAGCAATTGTGAAGCGGGAAGTTGTGTGTAGATTTTTAAATAAGGCATTAACAAGTAAACGGCTCCGCTTCACATAGTGAAAGCGGAGCTTTTTTATTAATATAACGAACAAAAATGAAGAGAATAGCGATACAAGGAGCACACGGATCTTTCCACGATATTGCGGCACATCAGTATTTCAAGGACGAGCAGATACAGCTTATATGCTGTTCCACTTTCGAGCAGGTGTTCGCCGAAATGGAGCACGACCCGACCGTGATAGGGATGCTTGCTATAGAAAACACCATAGCCGGCAGCCTGCTTCACAACTATGAGCTGCTGCGCGCTTCGGGCACGACGGTGGTGGGAGAGCACAAACTCCATATACAGCATTCCATCTGTTGCCTGCCTCAGGACGACTGGGACACGATAACGGAAGTGCACTCACATCCGGTGGCACTGATGCAATGCAACAAGTGGTTGGCCAAACATCCTAAGCTGAAGATGGTGGAAGCAGAAGACACCGCAGGCTCGGCAGAATATATAATGAAGCATCAGTGTCGTGGATGGGCGGCGATATGCAACGCCTCAGCAGCCGAAATGTATGGCATGAAGGTGCTTGAGGATCAGATAGAAGACAACAAACACAACTTCACCCGTTTCCTCGTCGTTTCAAATCCTAATAAAGCCGACTTCCTCAGACCTTTGGAGAAGGCAGACAAAGCAAGCCTTGTGTTCCTCGTTCCTCACGAGGAAGGCAGTCTTTCCAAAGTACTTACAATCCTTTCTTTTTATAATATCAACCTCACCAAGATACAGTCTCTGCCTGTAATAGGGCACGAATGGGAATATCTTTTCTATGTAGACGTGTCGTTCAGCAATCTCACCAGATATCGTCAGAGCATTGACGCGATAATACCTTTGACCCGTTCGCTGAAGATATTGGGGGAATATATAGAAGTAAAATAGAATTATTATGGCAATAACAGTAAATCCAGCCGACAGACTGTCGGCAGTACAGGAATATTATTTCAGTCGTAAACTGAAAGAGGTGGCAAAGCTCAATGCCGAGGGCAAGGACATAATCTCGCTCGCGATAGGCTCGCCTGACATGCCGCCTTCAGAGCAGACAATCGATAAACTTTGCGCTGTCGCACGCGATGCCAATGCTCACGGCTATCAGCCCACGATGGGAACTCCGGAGCTTCGTAAGGCTATGGCTCTGTTTTATAAGCGTTGGTATGGTGTGGAGCTCAACCCTTCTGACGAGATATTGCCGCTCATCGGTTCCAAGGAAGGCATACTTCACATCACACTCGCATTCGTAAATCCCGGTGATAAGGTGCTTGTCCCCAATCCGGGTTATCCCACCTATACATCGTTGAGCAAGATTCTCGGCGCTCAGATAGTAAACTACAATCTGCGGGAGGACAATGCGTGGCAGCCGGATTTCGACGAACTGAACCACATGGACCTTTCCGGCGTCAAGCTGATGTGGACTAACTATCCAAATATGCCGACCGGTGGAAATGCCAGACGTGAGACATACGAGCGGCTGGTGGAGTTTGCCCGTACCAACAACATCGTGGTAGTGAACGACAATCCTTACTCGCTCATACTCAACGACAATCCGATGTCGCTGCTTCAGATACCTGGTGCGAAGGACTGTTGCATAGAGCTCAACTCAATGTCGAAGAGTCACAACATGCCGGGATGGCGTGTGGGAATGTGCGCTTCTAATCCTACATTCATATCGTGGATACTGAAGATAAAGAGCAACATCGATTCCGGAACATTCCGCGGCATACAACTCGCAGCCGCAGAAGCCTATTCCAGCAATACGCCGGAGTGGCATCGTGAAGCCAATATAGAGACTTATAGACGTCGCCGCGCAATAGCCGAGGAGATAATGAACGTGTTGGGCTGCACTTTCGATAAATCACAGGTGGGAATGTTCTTGTGGGGACGCATCCCAGACTCCTATTCGGATGCCGAACAACTCACCGAGCGTGTCCTGCACGAGGCACGTGTCTTCATCACGCCGGGATTCATTTTCGGTTCTAACGGAACGCGTTATGTACGCATAAGTCTGTGTGCTAAAGACGAGAAAATGAAAGAAGCGTTGGAGCGTATAAAGAAAATGAATCTTTAATATTTATAAATATACAGTTGCCGCACGCGTTACGGAATATCCATAACCATGGTTTCCCCTCTGTTGCGACAACCGACACAAACGATTAACCAGAAACTTAAAATACAATTACTATGGCATTGAATTTAGAACCCTTACGTTTACCGAGTGACAATAACGAACGCCCCATAGTCATAGCAGGCCCATGCTCTGCCGAGTCTGAGGAGCAAGTGATGACAACCGCGAAGCAGCTTGCAGACAAAGGCTGCCGTATGTTCCGTGCGGGAGTGTGGAAACCTCGCACCAAACCGGGCGGATTCGAAGGACAGGGCGAGGCTGCTCTGCCGTGGCTTCAGAATGTGAAGAAGACCACCGGTATGCTTGTCGCCACCGAGGTCGCCACTCCTGAACACGTGGAACTGGCTTTGAAGTATGGTATAGACATCCTTTGGGTGGGTGCACGCACCTCTGCCAACCCGTTCGCCATGCAGGCATTGGCCGACAGTCTCAAGGGTGTTGACGTTCCGGTATTGGTGAAGAATCCTGTCAATCCCGACCTCGAGCTGTGGATCGGAGCGCTCGAACGCATCAATCAGGCAGGTATCACGCGTCTCGCAGCCATTCATCGCGGATTCTCAAGCTATGATAAGAAAATCTACCGCAACCTTCCTATGTGGCAGATACCTATCGAGCTGCGCCGTCGTTATCCCTCTTTGCCAATATTGTGTGACCCGAGTCACATCGGCGGAACGCGCGAGTTGATTGCTCCTCTTTGCCAGCAGGCGATGGATCTCGGCTTCGATGGTCTTATAGTAGAGAGCCATTGCTCACCCGACAACGCGTGGAGCGATGCCAAGCAGCAGGTCACTCCGGATGTGCTCGACTATATTCTCAGTCTTCTGGTCATACGCGATGAGAAGGTGACAACCGAGGGAATACACGCTTTGCGTAAGCAGATTGATGAGTTGGACAACCAACTTATAGAGCTTCTTGCAAAGCGAATGAGAGTCTGCCGTGAGATAGGACAGTATAAGAAAGAGCACAACATGACCGTGCTTCAGACATCACGTTACAACGAGATACTCGATAAGCGTGGCGCACAGGGCGTTCTTTGCGGCATGAGTTCCGAATTCATACGTTCCGTCTTCGAGGAAGTGCACGAAGAGTCTGTAAGACAGCAGATAGAGATAATCAACCAATAACGGTCCGAAGGTCTCAAAAAACACCCCTTTAAACATTTTTGTCATAAAATAATAGAAATCATTCTTGCATATGATTTTTATGTAGTAATTTTGAACAACAATGAGAATATTGGTAATGGGAGCAGGTAAGATGGGAAGTTTTTTTCTCGACCTGCTCAGTTTCAGTCATGAGACGGCAGTATATGAGAAGGATCCTCTACGTATGCGTTTCACATACAATTGTCGGCGTTTCACCAATATGGAGGAAATACGCGATTTCTCTCCCGAGCTGGTTATCAACGCCGTGACGGTGAAATATACTATTCCCGCATTCGAGGAGGTCATGCCTTATCTCCCTGCGCAGTGCATGTTGAGCGACATCTCGTCAGTAAAGACCGGACTGCACGCTTTCTACGAAAAGTGCGGCCATCCCTATGTGTCAACCCATCCCATGTTCGGTCCTACGTTTGCAAACCTGAGTCAGCTCAGTCATGAGAACGCAATAATCATCAGCGAAGGCAGCCGTGAGGGACAATCGTTCTTCAGGAAGCTTTACGCATCGCTCGGACTGAACATCTATGATTACACATTCGACGAGCACGACCGCACGGTGGCCTATTCGCTCAGTATTCCTTTTGTCAGCACATTTGTCTTCGCGGCAGTCATGAAGCATCAGGACGCGCCCGGAACGACATTCAAACGCCATATGTCCATAGCGCGTGGTGTGCTCGGCGAGGACGACTATCTGTTGCAGGAGGTGCTGTTCAATCCTTACACCCACGATCAGGTTGCGAAGATACGCGACGAGCTCAAGGAGCTTCTCGACATCATAGACAATAAGGATTCGGAACGTATGAAAGCATATCTCACGAAGATCCGCAACAATGTCAAGCCTGATCTTGACAATATAAAATAATAAATACAGTTAATGGCAAGCATACTTATTGTAGAAGACGACATAACATTTGGCACGATGATCAACTCGTGGCTGCGCAGAAAGGGTTTTGTTTCAGAAAAGGTTAGCTCGGTCTCGGCAGCTAAGTCAAAGTTGCAGGATTCCGGAAACACCTACGATCTTATATTGTCCGACCTGCGTCTGCCAGACCATGACGGTCTTGTTCTGCTCGAGTGGATGCGTCAGTGCGACATGGACATCCCTTTCATCGTGATGACCAGTTATGCCGAAGTGCAGAATGCGGTGCTTGCCATGAAGTCCGGAGCGGCTGACTATATTGCCAAGCCGCTTCAGCCCGACGTACTTCTACAGAAAATCAACGATGCCCTTTCAAAGCGTCCGGCTCAGGCCGCGCCCGTGGTGGAGACCGCACAACCGTCGGCTTCCACTCAGACTGTGCCGCGCCACATAGAAGGAAACGACCGCGCCTCAAAGCAACTTTACGAATACATCTCGCTCGTTGCGCCCACACCGATGTCTGTCCTCATACTCGGTGCGAGCGGTACGGGAAAGGAATATGCCGCCAGACGCATACACGAGCTGAGCCGTAGGGCAGACAAGAGGTTTCTTGCCATAGACTGCGGAGCCATACCAAAGGATGTGGCGGCATCCGAATTCTTCGGTCATGTCAAGGGAGCTTTCACCGGTGCGTTGACAGATAAGAAGGGAGCGTTCGAGGAAGCGGACGGAGGTACGCTTTTTCTAGACGAGGTCGGCAATCTTGCCTACGACGTTCAGGTGCAGCTTTTGCGTGCCTTGCAGGAGCGGCGCGTGCGTCCTGTCGGCTCCACCAAGGAGATAGAAGTCGATATTCGGCTCATCTGCGCCACCAACGAGAATCTTGCCGAGCGTGTTGCTGACGGAGGATTCCGCGAAGATCTGTATCATCGCATAAGCGAGTTCACCATCCGTATGCCTGAGCTCAAGGAGCGGGGCAACGATCTTTTCCTCTTTGCCGACCTCTTCGTGAAGCAGGCCGACGAGGAGCTGGGCCGCAATGTGCTTGGATTTGACGACAAGGCTTCAGAGATGCTTGCACGCTATGACTGGCCCGGCAACTTGCGCGAGCTCAACAATGTGGTGAAGCGCGCCACGCTGCTCACGCGCGGACAATATATAGGTGTGGAAGAACTGTCGCAGTCGCTCGGCCCTGTCAATCACGAGAACATGGCATTGCGCGACGAGAACGACGAGCTTCAGCGCATCAAGGCCGCCTTGCGTGCCACCGGAGGCAATAAGAGCAAGACTGCGCGTCTGCTGGCCATCGACCGCAAGACTCTGTATAACAAAATGCAGAAATACGGAATCGATTTGTAGAGGATTCCACAAAAATGTGTGGAAAAATTCCACACTGTTTCCACACTTTCCCCAATAGCGATTTTACTTATTGTTTTTATTAACTCGCTTATTATCAGTGATATACGCTTGTTTGGCACGTTTTGGCACGCCCGTTGCACTATATTAAGCGAACAAACAACGAAAATATTCACAAATTTAAAAACAATAAGATTATGAAAAAGTTATTTTTTGCAGCTCTTGCAGCAACAATGGTAGTTTCAGTAAGCAACGTATTTGCAAGTCGTGAATCTTCAGTAGCAGCTCCTGTTTCTCTTCAGGATGGTCCTGACAGCGTAGCAACACCGGTTGCACCGGCCGACAGCAATGCCGTATGCGACAGCACAGCACAAACAGCTCCTGCTACCATCGTACTGCAGTAAGCCATAAAGAGAAAGACACTATTAGAAAATTATTTTCTGACATGACGGTTTTAAGGAAGCATTAAACAACAGTTGGTTCCGGTTGTCGATATATTTCGGCAGCCGGAACTTCTTTTTTACGGTATGCCGTCGGCCGTTCTTCGTGCGTGTTTTCTTTTTTTAATCAGACGTTTTGCCGTCGTTCATCATTATATTGCTATTTTTGTAACCGTAAATCAAGAAGCAGACACGAGATGAGAAAAATCAGCGTTCCGCTCAAGGTGGCCCTGGGCTATGTTTTCGTAGTATTCATCCTTGGCCTTTCGGCGTGGCTCGTTTATGGCAACACGCGTTCATTCATCGAAATGAACGAGGCCGAGCGCACATTCATGCAAAGGCGTAACGTGGCCGACAGCCTCGTATACAGTTTCCTGGAAATGAACAACAATGAGCATTCCGTATATTTCGGGATAGAAGACAGTTGGCCGGCGTTCGACCGTTCGGTAACCATTACGCAGAACATAGCCGACAGTCTTCGAGTGCTTGTAGGCGATTCCACGCTGAGACTGAAGATAGACCAGCTCATTCTTTTGCTCGAGCGAAAGCGTGAGAACACGCGTGTCATGATGGAGGTGATGTCGCGCAACGGAGGTGGAAGCTATCTCAACAGCAAACTACACAATCTGTATACAGGACGCGACTCGCTCGTCATTCATCCCAAGGGAACGGAGATGCGCGAGAGACGTGAGACTGTGTATGAGGTGGTGAAGACCAAAAAGAATTTCTTCGGACGTCTTGCCGACGCATTCCGTAAGTCGCGCAACGACACGGTGAGCGTGCGCTCAAACAGCGGTACACTCACAGCCGACAGTGTGAAGCGCAGTGTCAACATTGGCGACACGGTGGCTGACGTGCTTGCCGAGATAAAGAAGGCGGAGACGGAGAGCAGGCGCGAGCACAAGGCCGACATAGACCGGAGCGAGCAAGACATTCAGCTTGTGGGCGTGCAACTGGCACAGCGCATAGACCAGTTGCTGAAAGACATACGCACCGACGCCTATCTGTCGGTGCAGGCTTCTTTCGATCACGACATGGCGGAGCGTCGTGCGGTGATGAACAAAATCATACTGCTCTCGGCCGTGGTGCTGCTCTCGGCCGTGGTGCTGCTCATAAACATTCGTCGCGACGTGCAGCGTGAGAAGGAATATCGCGAAAACCTGGAGGCGGCGAAGAACCGCAGCGAACAGCTCTTGCAGCAACGCGAACGGCTGTTGCTCACCATTACGCACGACATAAAGGCTCCGGCGGCCTCGATATCTGGCTTCATCGGACTCCTGGGCGAGTTTGTCAACAGCGGCAAACCGGCCCTGTATCTGAAGAACATACGCAACTCTGCCACCCATCTGCTGCGCCTTGTCGAGGCATTGCTCGACTATCATCAGCTGGAGAACGGGCGCGTTGAGGTGAAGAACGTCAGTTTCCGTCCGTCGCAGCTCGTGTCCGACTGTGTGGAGGAGATGCGTCCGCAGGCCGACGCCAAGAGTCTGAAGCTCGTGTGTGCAACGTCCGACTGTGGCGGCAGCGTGTGTCTGGGCGACGCTTTCCGCATACGTCAGATAATAGACAATCTGCTCAGCAACGCCCTGAAATACACATTCGTGGGCGAGGTGCGTGTCACGGCGGGAGTGAGAAACGGCAGACTGCTGCTCCGCGTGTCGGACACAGGTCAGGGAATGACGCCGGAGGAGAGCCGGCGGGTGTTCGATGCCTTCACACGTCTTGAAGGAGCGCAGGGCATAGAGGGCGTGGGTCTGGGACTGTCCATCACCCGTGAGCTCGTCACCCTGCTTGGCGGCAACGTCTCGCTGAAGTCGGTCAAGGGTCAGGGCACTACGTTCTTCGTCACAATTCCGGTGAAAGTTTCGGAGGCCACGGAGGAAAAGCCGGAGCAGGAAGAAGAGAAGAAAACGCTGAAGCTGCCCACGTGCGACAGTCTTGACATCATAATCATTGACGACGACAAGCTGCAGCTGCAACTGCTCATGGAGATGCTCTCGCGGCTCTCGGAAGGCAAATGGCGGCTGACGGTGTGCCGGCATATAGCTGAGGCCCGCAAACAGCTCGCCTCTGCAAAGTTCGACATACTGATAACCGACATAGAGATGCCCGAGATGAACGGCGCCGACTTCATCCGTTCCATCGACCACAGCCACATGGCGGTGGTGGCCATGACTGCCCACGACAAGGGAGCGCGCCCGCAGTTTGAGGAAGCCGGGTTAGACGAGTGTCTGTTCAAGCCGTTCGATATGGACGCTCTTGCCGATGTCATAATGTCGGTTACCGGGCGCAAGGTGGAGACTTCGGACGCTTCTAAGCCCGAATCGTCCGGACGTTTCGCACCGCTCACAGCTTTTGCCGCCGGCGATGAGGAGGCTGAACGTGAGATTCTCACGAGCTTCTATGGCGAGCTTACGACCCACGAGGATGCACTGCGTGCCGCTGCCGACGGTGGCGACCGCAAGGCTGCCGCACGTGTGTCGCATAAGGCTCTGCCCGTGCTCACCATGATAAAGGCCGACGTCGTTTCAGAGCTCGACAGATTATCGGCGGCAAAGGTAGATTCGCTCACCGAACAGGAATTCAAGGATTGTTGTTCGGCTGCGATAGAAGGGATGGAGAAGATACGCCTTGAGCTGGAGGCTGTGCTTCATTCTGAAGCCTAAGTGCGCCATGTCCCGCGGGCTGCGTTAAGACCGTCGCAAGGCGATGAAGCCAACATTATTATCCGATTGGGTCCATACTGTCCTATGATTGAGCCCCTTCCACGTATTAATCAATTCTGTATGAGTGCCCGGATGGTTCGCCTCGTGCCTGCGATAAAGCCCGTCCCACAGGTCTGAGCGGATTTTATTGCAGACGCGGTGACTGTTCGTCGCATGTCCGTGCCCGTATTTCTTGCTTCCGGTTCGTCTTTTCCAAGGCATATGTTTTTTCACATCGTGACTTCTGTTTATCTTGATTTCTTACATTTCGTATAGCATCTTTATACGTTCCTGTACTTCATACATTATCTTCTTGTGTCAATATGTCACTTTTTGTCATACTTTCCATGACGCTATGTTGAAAAAAGTTTACGTATGTTTAAAACCGTCCCGTGTAATGTTTAACAATGTTTTCACAACTGTTAAAAAGTGGTTCTCCACGGCTGACAAACCGTCATACAGGCACGTTTGTTGCATAATGATAAGCGAACGTCTGAAGTCCAGACAACGGAGGACGCCAAGAAAGCATAGTGTAACATAAAATAAAAACAGGAGGATTGATTTATGATGCCTATCAAAAAATTTTCAGATCAGAGTTGGTTTCCAGATTTGTTCAATGATTTCTTTGACAATGACAGGATGTTAAAAGCCTACACGACAGCTCCGTCGGTCAACATAGTTGAAGAAGAAAAGGACTACAAGATCGAGGTTGCCGCACCTGGAATGAGCAAAAATGACTTTGATGTGCATCTTAACGATGACAACGAACTTGTAGTAGGTATGGAGAAGAAGACCGAGAAAAACGGTTCTGAATCGAAGAACAGAAAATATCTGCACCGCGAGTTCTCTTATTCTCAGTTCAAACAGACTTTCACACTGCCGGACAATGTCGACAAAGATCACATAACGGCAAATGTCAACAACGGTGTATTGACTGTTTCGCTGCCTAAGACAGCCGAGGCTGAGAAGAAGGAAGAGTGTCGCAAGATTGAAATCCAGTAATACTCAGGTCATCGCCTAAGAATAATATGGCGCCTGCACAATGTGTGCGGGCGCCTTTTTTTGTTTATATTCATATCGCCTTATGGGGATTGGTGAGGGGAGCATAAATTTGGTGGGGAATGGTTTGTGGTATGAAGAATCATCGAAGGCCGGAGAAATTAATGACAGCAGGGGGAAATATTAACCGTGACAGGACGGGTCTTGCGTAATGATAAATTCACGTTGGTAAAACTATGGACCCATATCATTAAAATGATAGACTCACGTTGTTATAACAATAAGCTCAAGTATCTAAAACTATGGACTCATATTATTAAAAAGCCAAACTCGTGTTGTTATAACATCAAACTCATATTTCCAAAGCAATAAACCAACATTGTTATGACGTGTAAATCGTAACTGCAAGCGCAACGCATGGTTTTCGTGCTCTTCCCCGCTCTTTATATCAGTATTTTTCAATTAAAAAGTCTGTGCTTTTCCATAATATACGTGTTCTTCTTCCGGCATGATGTCATTTTGTTTCAAGACAGATATCTGCTTTTTTGATGAAAACCCACGGGATGAACTTACAATTTTTTTTGACTGTATTTTGACAAAATATTTTCGCAAAAGAGGTGTAAAGAAATGTTAAATATGACATTATGAAGCCTGTTTCGCTATGTATCGTCTTTTGATATACCCTATAACGTAGTCCGAAAATATTCATTTTGGTTTCTAATATTGCCCATTTCGTGTTCCGATTAAGCCCATTTCAGGGTGCGATATGGTGCTTTTCAGCTCCTAAAATGGGCCATTTCGCAGGCCGAAATGGTGCATATTGTAAAGCGAGAAAATACGTCTTGACATTAAGCTGTTGATATTCAGTGTCTTACAAAAATTTCTTATTTCCCGCGTATTTGCGTCTGAAGGAGAGTCGGTCCGCAAATACGCGCTTATTTTTCGGGGTATATCAGTAAACTAAGAGTGAAAAATCAAAAAACGGTTACAATCTGAAAGTCGCTCATATTGTTTTCATTCCAAGAGAAGAAAACCTTCTTTCTGCAGAATAAAAAACTCTAATTTTGGATTAAAACCATATTCTTTTTATTGAAAGCAATCACCATTTTTTCTGCTGAGCAGCATTATGCTTACTGAAGACATTGTATTGAATTTTTCATAGTGTATGGATAATCTTTTTTATTTATTAAATTATTTATCGTGTGTGTCTGATTTTTCTTATGTTCGCCGTTGTTTCGGACTTGTCATAGTGTTTTCTTCGTTCCTTTATCCGTTATTTTTGTTGTCTTTGTCTGACGTCTATTTGCGTGGCTTACGCACATACTGATGATGTTTTTCATATTTCGGACGAAACATTTTATACAAAAACGAAGTCGGGGAATTGGGGATGAATTGGTTTTTTCACTATATTTGTAGAAAATAAGATGCGGCTCGGCAATGTCAAAGTCCGCAAAGCACAGCTTTTCTCCTTTGCCGCTGCGCTCGCCTGTCATTATAATTTGTAATTACATTCGGTCTGTCGCTGCACCGCAGACATTCGTGTCTTGCTCACGACTGCTGTCACTGCCGCCTGAAATATACAACCTGAACATTCGCGTTATGTTTCTATTGATGTTTATTTCGTCATTTTTCACGTTCGTTGAACTCAACTGCGAGAATCTGTTCGACTGCACCCACGACTCGCTGAAGAACGATACGGAGTTTCTGCCCGACGGTTCTTACCGTTGGACACGCACCCGCTATTGGCGCAAGCTCAACCATATAGGGCAGGCGCTCCTGGCTTGTGGCGACGGAAAGGACGGATGGCAGTTGCCTGATATGGTGGCGCTGTGCGAGGTGGAGAACGACACTGTGATGCGCGATCTCACCCGTCGCTCGCTTCTGCGCAAGGCACGCTATGAGTATGTTATGACCGATTCGCCCGACGAACGCGGCATAGACGTGGCTTTGATGTACTCGCCCTTTTCCTTCGCACTGATAAACCACCGCAGCGTGCGCCCGTCTCCGCTTGACGGAATGCGCCCCACGCGCGACTTGTTGTATGCCTGCGGACTTGTGTCTGGCGGCGACACGCTCCACGTAATAGTCACACACATGCCGAGCCGGAGGTCGGGCGAGCGGATTACCGACCGTTACCGTGAGCATGTGGCGCGCTATGTCGTGGCTTTGGCTGATTCCATACGCCGCGTGTCGCCGGAGGCACTCATCATTGTTGCGGGCGACTTCAACGAGTATTCGGGCAAAGGATGCATTGCCACAATATGCGATTCCGGATTTACCGATGTGTCCTACGGAGCCGTGGGGCGCAACGGTGCGAAGGCCACATACCGCTATCGAGGAGGGTGGGGCAGTCTCGACCATGTGCTCGCAAGCCGCTCGCTTGCCCGTCGTTTTGCGGAGAGCAGGGTGGAGGACTCGCCGTTTCTGATAGAGGACGACGAGAGGTATGGAGGCGTGAAACCGCGCCGCAACTATCTTGGTCCGCGGTGGCTCGACGGCTTTAGCGACCATCTGCCGCTGGTGGTGAGATTTGATTGGAATTTACTTCGTTGATTGCTCATTTCGCACATTAGTGTGCATACGCATAATATGGTGTATGGCAGAGCTTTTACATCAATTTTATGCACACAAAATACCCATGTGTGCGCATTTTAGACAGCTGTGTTTTAAAATATTTTAAATACCTCGGCTTAGTTGGCATTTCTCATTATATTTACTTAATTTTGTAGTCAGCAGCGACGTGAGAAAGGCGTTTTGAGGGACCGGAGTTGCTGCAATATTAATTAACAAAGGAAAAATAACAACACAAGAATAAATATGTTTGAAAATCTAAGCGACAGGCTTGAACGCAGCTTTAAAATACTCAAGGGTGAAGGTAAGATTACCGAGATTAACGTAGCCGAAACCCTTAAGGACGTGAGAAGAGCGTTGCTCGATGCCGATGTGAATTACAAAGTAGCGAAAAACTTCACCGATGAGGTGAAAAAGAAAGCGCTGGGAATGAATGTGCTGACCGCTGTGAAGCCGAGTCAGCTCATGGTGAAGATAGTACACGACGAACTTGCCGACCTTATGGGAGGCGAGGCTGCCGAGCTGCATCTCACCGGCAAACCGGCGATAATACTCATGAGCGGTCTGCAAGGTTCGGGTAAGACGACCTTCAGCGGAAAGCTCGCCAACATGCTCAGCAAGAAGCAGCATCGCAAACCGTTGCTCGTGGCGTGCGACGTTTATCGTCCGGCTGCCATCGAACAGCTCAAGGTTGTGGGCGAACAGGTAGGTGTGCCGGTATATTCTGAGCCGGGAAACACTGACGTCGTAGCTATTGCGCAGCACGCCATAAGCGAGGCTAAGGCCAAAGGCAACGATGTGGTTATAGTCGATACCGCAGGACGTCTGGCTGTTGACGAGGCCATGATGAACGAGATTGCCAATCTGAAGGAGAAAATCAATCCGGACGAGACGCTGTTCGTGGTTGATGCCATGACTGGTCAGGACGCTGTGAACACGGCAAAGGAATTCAACGACCGTCTCGACTTCGACGGAGTAGTGCTCACAAAGCTCGACGGTGATACACGCGGTGGTGCGGCACTGTCAATACGTTCGGTGGTTACGAAGCCTATCAAGTTCATCGGTACGGGTGAGAAGATGGACGCCGTGGATGTGTTCCATCCTTCACGTATGGCCGACCGAATACTCGGCATGGGCGATATCGTCAGCCTCGTTGAGCGCGCACAGGAACAGTTCGACGAAGAGGAGGCCCGCAGACTTCAGAAGAAGATACAGAAGAACAAGTTCGACTTCAACGACTTCCTCGGTCAGATAGAGCAGATCAAGAAGATGGGAAACATCAAGGATCTGGCAGCAATGATTCCTGGAGTGGGCAAGGCGTTGAAAGATGTTGACATAGACAATAATGCTTTCAAGGGCATCGAGGCCATCATACGGAGCATGACGCCGAAAGAGCGTTCCAATCCTGAGATTCTCAACCAGAGCAGACGTATGCGCATAGCAAAAGGAAGCGGCACGAGCATCCAGGATGTGAACCGACTGATAAAGCAGTTCGACCAGACACGCAAGATGATGAAGATGGTAACAGGCAGCTCAATGTCGAAGATGGCCGGAATGATGGGCCGTATGAAGGGCATGCCTAAATTTTAAATACGATTATGCAACTTATAGACGGAAAAGCAACGGCTGCGGCAATAAAAGCCGAAATAGCCGAGGAAGTGAAGAATATAGTGGCAGGAGGCGGAAAGCAACCGCACCTGGCAGCAGTGCTCGTGGGGCACGACGGTGGTTCGGAGACTTATGTCAAGAACAAGGTCATCGCCTGCGAGCAGTGCGGATTCAAGTCAACGCTCATACGTTATGAGGATAACGTGACCGAAGAGGAGCTCTTGGCTTGTGTTGACAGACTCAATAAGGATGAGGATGTTGATGGATTCATCGTGCAGCTTCCGCTGCCTAAGCACATCGACGAGCAGAAAATCATCGAGGCAATTGACTATCGCAAGGATGTTGACGGATTCCATCCGATAAACGTCGGACGCATGGCCATAGGACTGCCTTGCTTCATTTCTGCCACTCCGCTGGGCATCCTTACGCTGTTGCAGAGATACAACATCGAGACATCGGGCAAGAAATGCGTGATTCTCGGACGCAGCAACATCGTCGGAAAACCAATGGCTCAGCTCATGATGCAGAAACATTACGGTGACGCTACCGTGACCGTATGCCATTCTCATTCAAAGACTCTTAAGGAAGAATGCCGCGAGGCCGACATCATCATCGCCGCAATCGGACAGCCTAACTTTGTTACTGCCGACATGGTGAAGGAAGGTGCGGTTGTTATAGACGTAGGTACGACACGTGTACCGGACGCTACACGCAAGAGCGGATTCAGACTCAACGGCGACGTTAAGTTCGACGAGGTTGCCGAGAAATGTTCATTCATCACACCGGTTCCCGGAGGCGTGGGTCCGATGACGATATGCTCGCTCATGAAGAACACGCTTGCAGCCGGTAAAAAAGAATATTACAAATAGTGACAGCTGACGAATATTACAAGCTCGGTAACGAATACCGGCGCCGCGGCGACTGGAAACATGCCATCGACAATTATCTTGAGGCAATCGAACTTGATCCGCAGTCGCCTGCGGTTGAGGCAAAACAGATGATTGACGATATCCTCAATTTCTATTGTAAGGATATCTATAATCCTTGAACGGAAACCAGGAGGCATACCCTTTGCGACTTGCAGGGACTAACGTAAGGCGTTTATGGTCATGCCGCCTAATAAAAAATATAGACAATGGGAAAATTTAAAGGTGCTATTGTTGTAAATACCGACCGGTGCAAGGGATGCTCACTTTGCGTGGAAGCCTGTCCGAAAGACGTTATCGCATTGGCACGTAAAAAGGTGAACGTGCATGGTTATCCATTCGTTGAGGTGGTTAATCCGGACGACTGCATCGGATGTGCGTCGTGTGGAATTGTCTGTCCCGACGGTTGTATCACGGTTTACAAGAAAAAAATGGAGGAATGAATACTATGGCACAACAGGAAGTAACACTCATGAAAGGCAATGAGGCCATCGCTAATGCTGCCATCAGATGTGGCGCCGACGGCTTCTTTGGCTATCCGATAACTCCTCAAAGTGAGATAATAGAGACGTTGTCGGAAATGAAACCCTGGGAAACGACCGGAATGGTGGTTCTGCAGGCCGAGAGCGAAGTGGCTGCCATAAACATGGTTTACGGCTCTCGGAACAGACACAAGCATACAGAAGTTTAAATCCGGTAAGCGTGTTATGACAACTTCGTCGAGCCCCGGCGTGGCACTCATGCAGGAAGGTATATCATATATGGCGGGCGCAGAGATTCCGGGAGTCGTGGTAAACGTGCAGCGCGGAGGCCCTGGATTGGGTACCATCCAGCCGTCGCAGAGCGACTATTTCCAGGCTACTCGCGGAGGTGGTAACGGTGACTACTATGTCATTGTGCTCGCTCCGAACTCTGTACAGGAAATGGCAGACTTCGTGGATCTGGCTTTCGAACTGGCGTTCAAGTACCGCAATCCTGCCATGATTCTCTCTGATGGTGTCATCGGACAGATGATGGAGAAGGTGGTTCTGCCTCCTATCAAGCCGAGACGCACAGAGGAGCAGATTCTGAAGGAATGTCCGTGGGCAACCACAGGACGTACTCCGGACCGCGAGCCTAACATCCTGACATCTCTGGAGTTGAAACCTGAGGTGATGGAAGTGCGCAACCTGCATCTGCAGGAGAAGTATCGCGAGATAGAGGAGAATGAGGTAAGATATGAGACAATCATGACTGACGATGCCGATTACATCGTTGTGTCCTTCGGAAGTGCTGCGCGTATAGCAGAGAAAGCCATCGAGGTGGCACGTCAGCAGGGCATCAAGGCTGGATTGTTCCGCCCTATCACGTTGTGGCCTTTCCCGAAGAAACAGCTTTGCTCGGTTGTCAATGGCAAGAAAGGTGTGCTTGTTGCTGAAATCAACGCAGGCCAGATGGTTGAAGATGTGCGCCTGGCATTGAATGGAACGGTGAAGGTTGAGCATTACGGCCGTCTGGGTGGCATCGTGCCGGAGCCGGAAGAAATGGTTAACGCAATAAAGGAGAAATTGTTATGAATGATATAATATCACCTGAGAATCTGGTTTATAAGAAACCGAAACTGATGAATGACACCCTGATGCACTATTGTGCGGGTTGTTCGCACGGCGTAGTGCACAAGCTGGTGGCAGAGGTTATCGAGGAGATGGGCATGGAGAACAAGGCCGTCGGAGTATGTCCGGTGGGATGTGCAGTGTTTGCCTATCGTTATCTCGACATCGACTGGCAGGAAGCTCCGCACGGACGTGCGCCGGCACTTGCTACAGCCATCAAGCGCTTATGGCCCGACCGACTTGTCTTCACATACCAGGGTGATGGCGATCTTGCCTGCATCGGTACATGCGAAACCATACATGCGCTCAACCGCGGTGAGAATATCGCTCTGATATTCATCAACAATGCGATATACGGAATGACCGGCGGACAGATGGCTCCTACCACTCTTATCGGTCAGAAAACAAGTACTTGTCCGTACGGACGTGACCCGAAGCTGCACGGATATCCTCTTAACATAACCGAGATTGCCGCTACTCTTCGTGGCACTTGTTTCGTTTCGCGCCAGAGTGTCGAGACTGTTGCTGCAATACGTCAGGCAAAGAAAGCCATCCGCAAGGCCTTTGAGGCATCGATGGCAGGCAAAGGCTCGTCGCTGGTCGAGATAGTATCGACATGCAACAGCGGCTGGAAGCTCTCACCGGTCGAGGCAAACAAGTGGATGGAAGAGAATATGTTCAAACAATATCCAAAGGGTGATTTAAAAGACACGACAAACGAATGAAAGCAGAAATAATAATATCAGGATTTGGTGGTCAGGGTGTTTTGTCAATGGGCAAGATACTGGCTTATTCGGGACTGATGGAAGGCAAGGAAGTCACATGGATGCCGGCATACGGTCCTGAACAGCGTGGCGGAACAGCCAACGTGACTGTCATAGTGAGCGATGAGCGCATTTCGTCGCCTATTCTCAGCCATTACGATGTGGCAATCGTGCTCAATCAGCCTTCTCTCGACAAGTTTGAGTCGAAGGTTAAGCCCGGTGGTATATTGATATACGACTCTTTCGGAATACTCAATCCGCCGACACGTAAGGACATAACCATCTATCACATCGACGCGATGGACAAGGCTGCCGAGATGAAAAACTCAAAGGTGTTCAACATGATTATACTCGGCGGACTGCTGAAGGTTTGTCCGGTTGTGAGCACCGAAGGTCTTCACTCTGCCCTTTACAAAACTTTGCCGGAGCGCCATCATAATCTTATACCACTCAACATGCAGGCGGTGGATGAAGGAATGAAGATAATAGAAAAGCAATAAAGCGTTTCACGTATGATGCGCCAAGCCGCAATTTGTGGCAGGTGCAGTGGTATAAGCCGTGCCAGAACAGGTTTCCATAGGATAAATCCGAATGGAGAATCAGCTGGCACGGCTTATTTTGTGCCATCATATTGACATTCATTGTTCTATGGTTTTTGTATGTGCGTGTGAGTAATGCCTAAGACGGAAAAGTGGTGTGGTGGCAACTATTATTAGATGATGCGGCTTTTGGGCTGCGAAACGATATATTCGTGGGTGCGTGACATACTGTTTGATGGTTATTAATGGAATGTCTGATGGTTGTGAACAAGCTGTTTGACGGTTATTAACAGGATATTTCTGGCTTCGGATATTGATGTTTGAAGTTAATAATTTTGATTTTCCATTCTTCTGAAAGGAAATTTTCTTTTTTTGAAATAAAACAATATGGATCGCTTTCAGATTGTAACCGGTTTTTGATTTTTCCCTCTTAGTTTTCTGTTCTACCCCGAAAAATAAGCGCGTATTTGCGGGCTGAGTCTCCTTCGGACGCAAATACGCGAAAAATAAGAGGTTTTTGCAAGATATTGAATATCAATAACTTAATATCAAGGAGTATTTTCCAGTTTTACAATATGTACCATTTCAGCTTGCGAAATGGCCCATTTCAGGGGATGAAAAGCACCATATCGCACCATGAAATAGGCTTAATCGGACTGCGAAACGGGCATTATCAGAAAGCAATATTAATATTTTCAGACTATGGTATAGGGTATATCAATAGACGATACGGGGTGAAACAGGCATTATAATGCCATATTTAACATTCCTTTACACCTCTTTTGCGAATTTATTTTGTCAAAATACAGTCAAGAAAAATTGTAAGTACGTCCCGTGAGTTTTCATCAAGAAAGCAGATATATGTCTTTAAACATAATGACATTCCGCCGGAATAAGGACACGGATGTTATGGAAAAGCACAGAAGTTTTTATTGAAAAATAATGATATAAAGCGCGTGTAAGAGCACGGAAAATATGCGTTTTACATGCGATTATGATTTACCGGTTGTATCAATGTCAGTTTATCATTTTATCAACATGAGTTTATCGTCTTGTTAATGTCAGTTTATTGTTTTATCAACGTGAGTTTATCGTCTTGTAAATATGAGCCTATCGTTTAGTCAATGCAAGTTTATTGTTTTATCAACATGAGTATATCATTGTGTGATGCCCGTGCCGGCACAGTTAATATCGCCCCGCGTAGGAATGAAGTCCTCCGACATTCTGTGATATTTTATGAGCAAAATCATACCATGTTGAATTTATACAGACCGGTGAAACAGCCTGTTGGGAATTGCGGAAATGGCTTTTAGAGATTGCGGAACATACTATTATACGGTTTGGAATCCGCTGTCTGAGTATTTTGAACCGGCAGTCTGAGTATTCTGAGCAAGCGGTCTGAGCGAACGGAACAGACTGTCCGATTATCCCGAACATACTGTTCGATGGCTTGTAAAAGACCTTTTTATGGTCTGATATTGTCTTTTTTAGAATTCAGGACATTATCTTTCATCGCCCGATCCGGCTTTTGTCTTTTCACGAATGGATTCAGTCTTGGTCGAACGTACGCATCTTCATACATGTCTCATCCGTATTATTGTGAAGTCATTTTCCGCCTGCCTTTTTGCCGTTTTTCTATCAGACAGGTAGTAAAATGTTAGGTAAAATTAGAATAATCAATATTTTATGGCTTTAGATCGACAAAATAAGTTATCTTTGTGGATGCTTTGAAATAACACAATAATTAAAAACCTATTACACCATGCACAAAAAATCTTTTTTCACCGGAGCGTTGCTGATGCTCTCGTGTGTTAATTTTGTCAGTGCACAGACAACTGTCCAGACGATGTATATCGATTTCGGTGAGCCCGACAATGCTTCGCGAGGCCACCAGACAGTAGGCGCAGACATAAACGGTCACTATTGGACCAACGTGAAAAGTTCCGGAAACAACTATCTCTATCCTAACACGTCGTTCGACATTGTGAACTCGCAGAACGAGCCGACAGGATACAGCGTGTTCATAAACACACGTTTCATGACCAATGGAAGAAGTGGAGGATGCGGACTTTTATCGCCTTCGGCAGACCTACTTGGCGACCTTGCCGTGGCTACAGCTACCGAAGACTACATCTTTCTTGAGTCTTTCCAGAACTATAACTACATAACATTCCGCGGACTTGACAAGAACAAAGGCTACCGCTTCCACGCTTTCGGAAGCCGCAACACCGACGAGGTGCGCGCCGCCGAATATCTTTTCCGCGGTGAGAACAGTTGGAGCGGATATCATCAGATGTCCGGCGACGGCATAGGTGACGGCGGTTACAACGGCAACAACAATAAGATATTGGAGAGTGGAGTGGTATTCCCTGATAAGGATGGAAACATAACATTCACCATAATAAAGAAAAACATAAACGGCATGGTGCACGTGAATGCCATGAAGATAGAGGAAATAGACGGACTGGAACGGCCCAACACGAATCTCAGTCTGTCACAAAGCATGTATATAGACCTGGGAGAGACCGAGAACAACGCGCGTGGTCATCAGACCGTTGGAGCGGACAAGAACGGCCATTACTGGAACAACCTGACTTCGGGAAAGTCATCGAGCAATCAGATTCCGAAGGGGACGAAACTCAGTCTCGTGAATTCCGACAATGCCGGCACGGGCATAACGGCCGAGACTTTGCAGATGATGGAGACCAATGGAGTGGATGCCGGAGGTGTGAACAGTCCGACAGAAGAGAACCTCGGCGACCTTGCCATACAGACAGCCACCGAAGATTATGTATGGGTGAACGACGACAACCAGCGTCAGATACGCTTCTCCGGACTCGACAAGAGCCGTTGCTACAAGTTCTACATATTCGGAAGCCGCATAGTGGACGAGACAACAGACCGCAACAGCATCTATACGGTTGACGGACAAAGCTCGTGGAGCACATGGCTCACCACTACAGGACGGACCATCGGTGGCTTCGATGCCGACGGAAAAGCCATACAGGGCAATGTGAGAAATGTGGCGGTGAGCGACTACATATATCCCGACAAGGATGGAAACATTCTCTTCACGTTCAAGCGCGAGAGAGGAATGGCTCACGTAAACATCATCAAGATAGAAGAATATGAGGGCGGTGAGCGTCCGGCCGACCCGCGTGAATACAAGTCGATAGTGGTTACGGGCACTGCTTCTGAGGATGGTGCCGACGTCACCATGCACGAACTGCGCCCCGACGGCAATCATACGGGTATATATGAGGCGTATCTCCGTCTGCAGCCCGGCACATACAGTCTGAAAGGAGTCTGCTCAGACGGAGAGAGAGTCACGCTCGGTGCAGGTGCGTCAGAAGGCAGTCTGGCAGAAGAGGGAGCACCGATGACCGTGGCAGAGACGCAGGTGGTGCGCATGAGATACGACTCGCGAAAGAACAATCTGAGCGTCACGCCGGTGGTATTATATATAAAAGGTAACATCGTGCCTGACGGAACGACCGTTGAGTATGCCGGAAACGGCGTGTGGAGCCAGACTGTAGATCTTGACGAAGGCTACGTATATCTTTTCTCCGACAAGTATTTCTATTTCGCTTTCAACAACAGCGACGAGCTGGCGGTGAAGCGTCTTTCAGGCAGCCGCACCAAGGTAGCGATGTCGTCAGAGGGATACAATGTTGAGAACATACGTCTGAACCGCGGCACATATATCGTTTCGCTCGACATGAACAATTATGAGTTTACCCTCGACGCTCCTATCAATGAATACAGAATATCTGTCTTCGGCTCGTCGGTAGCCAACGGACAGGGTGCGAGCGGCAATCACGGATACGCCTATTTGTACGACAATCTGATGAACAGCCGTTATCAGAGGAAACTCAGCGACAATCCTTTTGATGTGTCAGGCATATCTATCGGCGGAAACACCACGCAGAATCTGCTCGACCGTTATGACGAGCTTATACACGATTTCGGCCGTTATGTCATCATCGGACTCTCAATGGGAAATGAAGGTATCCACGAAGCCACCGACAAACAGGCACTCATGCAGCAGTTCAGCAATAATATGCAGACACTTATAAAGAAGGTGCGTGCCGACGGAAAAATACCTGTAGTGATGAACAACTATACGCGAGGCGACTACACTCTTACCGATTATAAGTACATCAAGCAGATGAATCTCTTGATACATGAGTGGGACGTACCGTCTGTAAACACTCTCGGTGCGATAGACGACGGTACCGGAAAATGGGCAACGGGATATATGGCAGACAACGGTCATCCTACAACCAATGGCCATAACGAGTTCTTCTACGCCATGCAGCCGTCGCTCTTCGATGCTCTTGCCGCCGGAAAACCGCAGCCTGTGCGCGACATGAGCTGCGGGTCAAAGCTCTCCGGAGGCGACATTATAGAGTTCACTGGCGAAAACATCCTTCATCCTTTCACGGTCAGCGTAAGGTTCAAGGGCGGCGATGCCGGACGATTCCTGACCGTGGAGAATACAGCCGGAAGAGTCGTTGGATATGTTGACGTGGTTGAAGGCGGCAAGGTGAGATACACATCATACACGGGCAATAAGTTGGAAAGCGTGATGTCGGTGGACGACGACGCATGGCACATCGTGACGCTCACCCATTACTATGCGCAGAAACGCGTGCTTCTCTATGTTGACAATGTGCAGATTGGCGAGCTGGCAGAGCGTCTCACTCCCGGAAAGATGTACGTTGGCGATCCTGACAGCGACGTAAGCCGCGAGCTGAGCGAGCTGTTCTTCTGGCGTTCGGCATTCAATGAGGACGAGGTGAAAGCGCTTGTCGGCGGCCGGATGCTCAAGTCGAGTCTTGAGATATATTCGCCACTGTCAGACCTGAAAGGCGGCAATATAGTCAACCTGGCGCAGAGCAACAACGCGGCAGTGCTTGTAGAGAAAACTCCTTCTGCCATTGCCGGCGTGAGCTCTGACAACGGCGGCGACCTGAACGTAAGTACATCGGACGGCACTATAAGTCTCACGACGCCCTCACCCGTGAACGTGCGCATATCCACATCGGACGGTAAGACGGTGTTTTCCGACACAGTGAACGGCCGTACTGACGTAGGCGGACTCACCGCCGGACTGTATATCGTGAACAATAAGAAGGTGATGCTGCGCTGACATATCACGTTCTGTTTCGCCGTGTCGCGCGTTTATATTTAATACGGTGGAATATGACACATACACATAGTGTCCCCGGCAATCGGTAAGGTTGTCGGGGACATTCCGTATATGTTCCGTCATCATAATGTCCTGTTTTTCCTGTAACTTATAATTTCATGGTTTTTAATTATGAATAAATAATAAAATGTCAGCAAATATGTTAAGTAAGTGAGCAAAATTAGTTTACATAAAATATTTATTGTCTTTTTCCGTTTT
>OGYL01000315.1_pt1 | contig 37481 bp, 31 predicted proteins | sample 1576541 | NCBI WGS metagenome assembly OGYL01 (sample SAMEA3541551, study PRJEB24748) | human gut metagenome | biome: human gut; feature: human-associated habitat; material: faeces | place: China | collected 2012 | reverse complement strand
TCTCTTATGTAGGTTTCAAGAACAGTTTTCGGAGAAGTTTCCATTGTTTCAGGGTCTGTTGAAATGACTTTATCTCCTGACTTTATCTTTTCTATGGCAAGCAAACTAACCGCCTTGGCTTTACCTAAAAACTCACCTGCCGCTCCAAGTCCGTCAAAACCTAGTCCTGCGATGTGTAGAACATCTTCTAATCTAATTTAATCTGAAATAGCAGGTGCTCTTTCCCTTGCCCTCTTTTTTTAGTTCTCCTGCGGCAACAAGTTTTCTTAGTGCACCTTCGATAGAACTGTCACTGAGAGTAGGACAGAGTTCCCTTATATCCTGCTTGTTAAATCGTCCTATTTTGCTTTTGCTTGCCATTCTGACCATCTCAAGTGCAGGCAGTTTTTCTTGAACAAGGGAGGTACGCTCTTCAAAATCTTTATACGATGCAAGTATCGTGCCTAAAATGTACTTTATAAATGGCAAAGCATTCTCTTTGCCCTCGTGCCAGCCCGTCTGCGACTGACTCAGAGCACTGTAATACAGATCTTTGTTCTTAGAGATCTTTGCCTCGAGCGATATATATTTGCCAATGTAAAAACCATTCTGATACAGCAGAAGAGTGGTAAGCAGACGGCTCATTCTTCCGTTGCCGTCATTAAAAGGGTGTATACAGAGAAAATCGTGGATAAATATAGGGATAATTATAAGCGGCTCAACCTCCAAATTACCGATAACACGATTGTACTCTTCACATATCCTGTCAAGTGCCTCAGATGTTTCATATGGTGCGAGCGGAGTAAACAGTATTTCTGTATGTCCATCGGGGTAAGCCGCACTGATATAATTCTGCACGCTTTTTGTTCTGCCAGCAAGCGGATTGTTCAGGGCTACATCTGTTCGCAGCCGGGAAAGACGGTTCGTATCCGGATTCAGGATCAGAACGGATTCCTGACGATCAAAGGTCCTTCTGACGAGAAAGGAATGAGCCGGTATGAGTTCGAACAGGCAATCCAGTTGGAAGATGCCGAACAATTGCTTCGTCTTTGTGAGCCGGGTGCGATTGATAAGGTACGCCATTTAGCCAAAGTCGGGAATCATGTATGGGAAATTGATGTTTTCCATGGAGCTAACGAAGGACTGGTGATGGCAGAAATTGAATTGAAGGCAGAAGAGGAACCTTTTGTCATGCCTGCTTGGGCCGGGAAGGAAGTGACCGGCGACCGGCGGTATTACAATTCAATGCTGACCCAGCATCCTTTTACGGAATGGAATCAATAGGTGGATGAGTTTTTGAGTGGATAAGTTCTGTCTTTTCCAAGGGAAAGCGTTGCAAGAACAGACAGACTCAGAAGCCAATAAACGTAATAGCGGATTTTAATAACAAATAGAACAAATGCGTATGAAAAGATTATTCTTACTTGTAGCTACGGTCTTGTTGACATTGCCTCTGAAAGCCGATGAAGGCATGTGGATTCTTCCACTACTGAAGGAGCAGAAGTTCGACGAGATGAAAAGCTTGGGGCTCAAGTTGCAGGATTATGATATTTATAGTCCGGACAAAGCTTCCTTGAAAGATGCCGTAGTGATCTTCGGTGGCGGCTGTACAGGCGAAATCGTTTCGCCCGACGGCTTGTTGCTCACCAATCATCATTGCGGATATGGAGCAATCCAATCGCATAGTACGGTTGATCATGATTATCTGACGGATGGTTTTTGGGCAACTACGCGTGATCAGGAATTACCGAATCCGGGACTGACGGTTACATTTATCGACAAGATTGATGATGTGACAGACTATGTGAAGGCCGAACTGGCTAAAGACAAGGATCCGAACAGTATGAACTATTTGTCGCCCAGTTTTCTGAATAAGTTGGCAGAAAAGAAGGTTGGCAAGAAGTTCTTGCAGAATAATCCGGGAACAGAGGTGGAAATCAAACCTTTCTTCGGAGGAAATCAGTATTATATGTTTACGAAGAAGATTTATTCGGATGTTCGTCTGGTAGGAACGCCGCCGTCTTCTATTGGTAAGTTTGGTGCGGATACCGACAACTGGATGTGGCCGCGTCATACAGGCGACTTTTCTGTCTTTCGTGTTTATGCGGATAAGAACGGAAATCCGGCTCCGTATTCTGAACACAATGTACCTTTACATCCGAAGCGTTGGATGAAGATCTCGATTAAGGGTTTCCAGGAAAACGATTTTGCCATGATTATGGGCTTTCCGGGACGAACCAATAAGTATTATACTTCTTGGGAAGTGGCTGAACGCCGTGACATCGACAATGCTGTCCGGATCAATATCCGCGAACTACGCCAGAAAGCCATGCTGGAGGAAATGCTGAAAGATCCGAAAGTTCGCATTCAGTATGCCAGTAAATATGCCAGCTCAGAGAATGCCTATAAGAATTCGATCGGAAGTAACTGGGCAATTAACAAGCGGAACTTCGAACAGGTGAAACGCGAAGAGCAGGAAGCCTTGCTGGCTTGGGGAAAGAAAGAATGTCAGCCGCAGTATGAAGAAGCGCTTCTTACATTGGAACAGATTGTATATGACCGGAAAGACTTGCGTTTCCGTAAATGGATGCTGGATGAGGCAATTCTGAGAGGAATCGAATTTACTTCTGTCCCGACGGATGTAGATACGTTGGTCGCTGTATTGGCAAAGGATGATAAAGAAGGTATCAAGAAGCAATTGTTCTTGTTCTCGAACGCATTCCGTCGTTTCTTTGATAAAGACTATGCGCCTGATGTCGACCGGAAGATTGCCAAAGTGATGTTGAAGGAATACCGTCGTCTGGTGCCTGCTAAAGTTGAACCGGCTTATTTCGCCAATATCGACAAGAAGTATAAAGGAGATGTGGATAAGTTCGTCGATGAGCTGTTCGAGAAGTCTATTTTCGGCAGTCAGGAGAACTTTAACCGCTTCATCGCACATCCTACGGCGAAAGATTTGGAACAAGACCCGATGATTCAGTTTGCTTTGTCCGTAAAAGCTGAACAGAAAGAATTGAACAACGCGTTGAAGCAGTTTGATGATGGATATAACCTGGCACATCGTACCTATGTGGAAGGTTTGTTGCGGATGAATAAAGGCGAAGCTCAATGGCCGGATGCCAATTTCACTTTGCGTCTGACCTACGGTCAGGTCAAAGGTTATAGTCCGCGGGATTGTGATTATTATGGTTGCCAGACAACTCTTGACGGTGTGATGGAGAAAGAAGATTCAACCAACTGGGAATTTGTGGTTCCGCAACGGCTGAAAGACTTATATGCCCAGAAAGACTTCGGGCCTTATGCAACTGCCAACGGCAAGATGCCGGTAGCACTTTGTGCAACGACGCATACAACAGGAGGTAATTCCGGAAGTCCGGTGATGAATGCCCAAGGTGAATTGATTGGTATTAACTTCGACCGCAATTGGGAAGGCGTTGGTGGAGATATCGAATATCTGCCCGATTACCAGCGAAGTATTATTGTCGATATTCGCTATGTATTGTTCCTGATTGACAAATATGCCGGAGCCGATTATCTGTTGAAAGAAATGGAAATCGTGAAATGAGGCAAAAAATAAACGGATAGTTCCTTCGGGAACTATCCGCTTTTATAAAGCTGTGTTCTTTTGATGTCGAGAATATGATTTAAGACATTACCTTATCGAGTTCAGAAGCCTTTACTCTGAAGATATGTCCGTTTCGGGAAAATACCAGTTCGCCATCTTCTTTCATTTTCTGACTTACTAAGCGTTGGAAAGCTACATTTGCACCTTTCACTATATTCTCCTCGAATTCTCTAAGTTCTTGCTCACTCATGACTTTCAAGTTTTTGATAAATAACCTGATTGAATATTTCTTTTTTCTCATTCTTGAAGCCTTTGGCAATTACTTCCATCGGCGACATAGAATTGTCTGTAATCATCCAGTAATCACAAATAGGAAGATATAATTCAAAAAGATTATGTATTCCGGCTTCGTATCTTCTACGAATGGTCATCTCCGGAATATTGTGACCACCAGCGGCCACCCTCATTTTGACACGTTCAATTGCTAATTCTGGTGTGTTTAACCAGAAATACAACAATGTCACGTAATATCCTTCCCTTTGGGCTTCTTTGATCAGATTCGCAACCGATCTCGTAGCCAGTGTCGTCTCCATTGCAAAAGTTTGACCTGCTGCAATGAGCTCTTTGATTCGTCTATACATAATACGACTTGCTTCCACAGCGACCGCAATGCTATCGGCATTAAAGGGAGATAGACCTTTTGCTATCTCATCGGAATTAACGAACTCCTTACATTTCAGCATTTCCGGTAAGATCGTGAAGGAGGCAGTTGTCTTGCCTGCTCCGTTACAACCCGCTATTATATATAAATAAGGCACTTCTATCTGTATTTTTACGGCACAAATATAGAGAATAGTTTTTTAATTATGCAAATGTTCTGACACATTTTTTGTGTTTGTGTGCAAAAAATGTACTCGTTAACATATACTTCGTACTTAAAATCGGGGATTTCGTCAAATTTTATACCCAAAGCAGGTCGCTCATGATCCCGTCGGAGACGAAGATTCCTTCTTTTGTCAATGTTAATTTTCCGTCCTTTTGCAACAATAAATTACGTTTCTCGTACGTTTGTGCTATATTTAGACAATATTTTAACTTCTTCTCGCCGAATTTCTCTGACAGTTCGTTCAGATCAATTCCCCACATCGTGCGCAGATGTGTCATGATATATTCATTATAACACGTATTTTCATCCAGTTGTTCATTTTCAAGGGCAGGTTTTCCTGTTTGAATGCCTTTGATCCATTCGGGAAGGGATGCTACATTCCATTCGCGTTCCGTCCCGTTGTATGAATGAGCCGACGGACCAAGACCGAGGTATTTCTTGCCTTTCCAATACGAACTGTTGTGGCGTGCATACCAACCCGGGCGGGCAAAGTTCGAAATCTCGTAATGCTGATATCCGGCAGCCGCCAGGTTTTCAATCAGAAGGGTGAAAAGCTCCAGGCTGGTTTCTTCGTCGACGGCAGTAATTTTCCCGGTTTCCAGCAAACGGTATAAGGCGGTTCCTTCTTCATAGATCAGGTGATAAGCCGAGATATGCGGTATGTCGAGCCGGAGAACTTCGTCGAGATTCTTCTGCCACTTCTCGGGCGTTTGTCCGGGAAGTCCGTAAATCAGATCTATACTTATATTATATAAGTTGTGTTCCTGACAGAGACGTACGGCGCGCAAAGCTTCCTCACGGTCGTGACGTCGGTTGAGAAACTTTAGGTCGGCTGCATCAAAACTTTGTACACCCATACTGATCCGGTTGACAGGCAACGAGCGCAGTGCGGCCACATAGGCAGGAGTCATATCATCGGGATTGGCTTCGAGTGTGATTTCCATATCCTGATTTACCGGAAAATGCCGGAAAATGGCCTCAAAGATCCGATTGAGGTTTTCAACTGAAAGTTGCGACGGCGTTCCTCCACCGAAATAAATCGTTTCCAGCGTTTCTCCTTCCAGATAGTTCTTGCGGAGTTCCATCTCCCGGATCAAAGCCGAAAGATAAGCTTCCTGATATCCCATGTCGGTATTGGAATAGAAATCACAATACAGACATCGTTTCTGACAAAAGGGAACATGTATATAAAGACCTGCCATATACGTGTATTTGACTCAGCATATCGAGTCTTTCTTTTACGTTGATAAATAAGAATCGAAGGCTTTTCATCAGCCATCAGTTTGTTTCTCCAGACAAAGATAAGGGGAATAGGTGAATAAGAGATCTTTTCCTCGTTAAAATTTTATCGTTTCACCCATGTGGAATGATCGTTTCACCTGGGTGGAACGATCGTATCACAAAGGTGGAACGATCGTATCACCCGGGTGAAACGGTATGATAGAAATGAGAATCTGATAAAAAGCTTGCCGGTTTAGGAAGTAAAGCCTGTTTGTCTTTCATCTGTTATGTATCTCTTTCCATCTTGTTTATGGTGTAAGATTGGGTGGATACCGGCAAAATGGCGAAAAAGATTGGATGGAAATTTAGGGAATTAAGAATCAAGTAGAATTTGTCTTGCTTTATCAAGGAAAAACGTATCTTTGCCAGCAATTGAGAATCTTAAATTTTAGACACGATGATTAAAAAATTTTGTGTGGCAGCCATGGCCTTGTGCATGATGCTGTCGTGTGCTCAGAAACAACAGCAAAAAGAGGAAGCCGCAGCTCCGGCAACAACTCTTTCCGGTTTGAATCCGGCCGATTTTACTTCTGAAGTAGACGGAAAACCAATTGCTTTGTATGTATTGAAGAATGCAAAAGGCGCAGAAGCCTGCATTACGAATTGGGGTGGCCGTTGGGTTTCGATGATGGTTCCTGATAAGAATGGAAAAATGACTGATGTCGTATTGGGTTACGATAAATTACAGGATTATATTTCGAGTACGGGAAACTTCGGAGCTTTAATCGGTCGTTATGGTAACCGTATTGCCAATGGTAAGTTTACATTAGATGGTGTTGAATATACGTTGCCGCAGAACGATAAGACCAATTGTCTGCATGGCGGACCGAATGGCTTCGATCGTCAGGTGTGGGATGCCAAGCAATTAAGCGATAACTCGCTGCAACTTACTTATGTCTCTAAAGACGGTGAAGCCGGTTTCCCGGGAAATCTGAATGTAAAGGTCGTTTATACCTTGACAGATGATAATGCGATGGATATTAAATATGAAGCAACAACCGATAAGAAAACAATTGTCAACTTGACTCATCACAGCTATTTCAACTTGTCGGGTGTAGCTGGTTCTACTATCATGGATCATCAGCTTGCTATCAATGCCGACAATTATACACCGGTTGATGAACTGTTCATCCCGACAGGTATTGCGCCGGTAGAAGGAACTCCGATGGATTTACGTGAACCGATTACAATCGGCGACCGTATTGATGGCGACTTTGAGCAATTGGTAAAAGCCGGTGGCTACGATCATAACTGGGTATTGAATACGAAGGGTGATACCAATCAGGTAGCAGCAACGGTTGTTGCTCCGACCAGCGGTATCCAAATGCAGGTTTATACCAATGAACCGGGCTTGCAAATCTATTGCGGTAACATGATGGCCGAAAAGGAAAACGGAAAGCATGGCGTTGTTTATCCGCGTCGTGGTGCCATCTGCCTGGAATCACAACATTATCCGGATACTCCGAATCATCCGGATTTCCCGAGTGCCGTATTGGAACCGGGACAAACTTATAAGAGCGAATGTATCTATAAGTTCAGTACAAAATAAGACACGGATTATTCCGTTTGGGAAAGGCGTTGCCAAAGGTGAAGAGGCTTGGCAACGCCTTTCTTTATTCGCTACATTCTGTCTTGTAAGATTAAATAAAATGATTAACTTTGCCTTTGACATCTAAAAAAATAACATGCGATGAAAACACAAATACCAGAACGGCTTTCTGCTTTGCGGGAAGCTATGAAACAACAGCATATATCAGCTTATATCATTCCGACAACCGATCCGCACATGAGTGAATATCCGGCAGCGTGCTGGAAGTATCGGGAATGGATTTCCGGTTTTACCGGATCGGCAGGAACAGTAGTTGTAACATTGGAAAAGGCAGGCTTGTGGACCGACTCGCGGTATTTCTTGCAAGCCGAAACGCAATTGGAAGGTAGTGGTATTGACCTGTATCGGATGAAGTTGCCTGATACGCCTTCAATCACAGACTTCCTGTTGGAAGAATTGCAGCAGGATGAAGTGGTAGGTTTGAATGGGGAAACGTATAGTGTGGCAGATGCCAAGGAACTGAAGTCTTCTTTGGAACGGAAAGGAATCGGGCTGAATACAGCTTGTGCCTTGTTGGATGATATCTGGAAAGATCGTCCGGCGCTTCCGGCAGCTCCGATCTTTGATTTGCCTATCGAACTGAGTGGTCGTTCGACCGAAGATAAACTGACGGATATTACTTTACGCCTGCATCAGGCAGGAGCCGACTGTACAGTATTATCTGCCTTGGATGAAGTTGCCTGGACTTGTAATATCCGGGGTACCGATGTGGCTTATAATCCGGTTGGTGTTGCCTATCTGTTTGTTTCCAATGAAGAGAATGTGTTGTTCATTGATCCGAAGAAAGTGCCGGCCGAAGTCGCTGAACGCTTGAAGAAAGAAGGCGTTGTCTTGGCTGATTATTCTCGTTTGGCTGTTTATCTGTCTCGTTTGCCTGAACATGTACGTATTTATTTGGATACAGCCCATACGAATATCGCCATTTGCAATGCGTTGCCGAAGTCAGCTCAGATTATAGAAGGTATTTCTCCGGCAAATACGTTGAAGAGTATCAAGAATGAAACGGAAAGAAAAGGTTATCGGAACGCCGTAGTGAAAGATGGTGTTGCGCTGACTAAATTTTATTATTGGCTGGAGAAGCAGTTGGAAGCAGGTGAGAAGGTAACCGAACTGAGTGCTAGTCATAAACTGACGGCTTTACGTGCTGAACAGCCTTTATATGTGATGGATAGTTTCGCCAGCATTTCCAGCTATGGTGCGCATGGAGCAGTGGTTCATTATGCTCCGACTCCGGAAACGGATGTGGAACTGAAGCGAGAAAGCCTTTATCTGTTGGATAGTGGAGCCCAATATCTGGATGGAACAACGGATATTACCCGCACCATTGCTTTGGGAGAACCAACCGAACAGATGAAGAAAGACTTTACTCGGGCTTTGAAAGGAACCATCAGTTTGGCTAAATGTAAATTCCCGGTCGGAACAAGAGGCAGTCAGTTGGATATTCTGGCCCGTAAAGCGCTTTGGGATGCCGGTATTAATTACTTGCACGGTACAGGGCATGGTATCGGGCATTGCCTGAATGTGCATGAAGGTCCGCAAAGTATCCGGATGGAAGAAAATCCGGTTGTATTGGAACCGGGTATGGTAATGAGTGACGAACCGGCAATGTATCGTGCCGGACAATATGGTATCCGTACGGAGAATATGATTGAGATATGCGAAGACAGTGAAACAGAGTTTGGTAAATTCCTGACGATGGAAACACTGACCTTGTGTTATATCGATACTCGCCTGGTTGTCGTTCCGATGTTATCAGCCCGCGAACATGCTTGGTTGAATAAATATCATCAGACGGTATATGAGAAACTGAGTCCGTATCTGACAGATGAAGAACGTGCTTGGTTGAAGGAAAAGACAGAAGAAATTTAAGACGAGTTAGCCGGTGAATGTAAGGTTAACTTATAACTAACAAATTTATAAACTTAGTATATATGGCATTAATTAAGTCAGTAAGAGGTTTTACTCCGAAGATCGGAAAAGATACTTTTTTAGCCGATAATGCAACCATAATCGGTGATGTTGAGATAGGAGAAGGTTGCAGTATTTGGTTTGGTACAGTTGTTCGCGGTGATGTCAATTCTATTCGTATTGGTAACGGTGTGAACATCCAGGACGGTTCTGTATTGCATACATTGTATGAGAAGTCGGTTATCGAAATCGGTGATGATGTTTCCATCGGTCATAACGTTACAATTCATGGAGCCAAGATTTGCCATGGAGCATTAGTCGGTATGGGAGCTGTCGTTATGGATCATGCAGTAATTGGAGAAGGAGCTATTGTTGCTGCCGGATCTGTTGTATTGAGCAATACGATTGTGGAACCGGGAAGTATTTATGCCGGTGTTCCGGCGAAGTTCGTCAAGAAAGTAGATCCGGAACAGTCGAAGGAAATTAACCAGAAGATTGCCAAGAACTATCACATGTATTCTTCCTGGTACACGGAAGAAGACAACAAAGAACATAAATAATATGAAGAAAGAACTGATGACTTTAGGTGCGCTTTCATGGGCGCTGCTGGCTTGTACGCCACAACCACAGACAGAAGAGAAAAACGTTGATTTTTCTCCGGTAACTCCGTTGAATCCGCCGACGTATGTTTGCTACAAAGCTCCGGGTGAAATCAAGATTGACGGAAAACTCACTGAATGGGATGCTGTTCCCTGGACTTCTGATTTTACGGATATCGAAGGAGACAAACGACCGGCTCCGTTGTATCAGACTCGTGCCAAGATGGCCTATGATGAAAAAGGTATGTATTTTGCAGCTTGGATGGATGAACCGCACGTTTGGGCTTATCAGACGGAGCATGATTGTGTGATATTCCTGGAAAATGATTTTGAGATATTCCTTGATCCGACAGGTGATACACATAATTATCTGGAGTATGAAGTAAATGCTTTGGGAACAGACTGGGATTTGTATTTGAGTCAGCCTTACCGAAACCGTCCGGCAGTATTGAACGGTTGGGAATTTGCCGGTATGAAATCAGCTGTTTGGGTAGATGGTACAGTCAACAATCCGAATGATACTGATAAAGGTTGGGGCGTGGAAGTCTTCATTCCATGGGAAACTTTAAATCAGGTTATGAATGGTCATAAAGGTGCACCGAATAATGGTGATCAGTTCCGGGTAAACTTCTCTCGGGTTGAATGGACAACCGAAGTGAAAGACGGTAAATACGTGAAGATTCCAATCAAGGGTGAAGATAAGATCCGTGAATACAACTGGGTTTGGGCACCGACAGGTGTGATCAATATCCATTTGCCGGAATATTGGGCCTACGTTCAGTTCTCAGATAAAGTAGCTGGTCAGGGCGAAGATTCTTTCCAGGCAAAACCGGAAGAAGCAACGAAATGGATGCTGCGTCAGTTGTATTATCGTCAGAAAGAATACCAGGCAGCAACTGGTGAATTTGCAGCTACAGCTACAGCTCTGAAAGCTTCGGATATTTGTTCTGCAGAACAGGTCGCTAAAATGACAGTAGAACGGACAGCTTCTTTATTCGAAATCTCTTTGCCGGCAGCAGATGGCTCTGTATGGCGGATTAACCAAGACGGATTTGTTTGGAAGTAAATACAGAAGACGACTTACAGATAAACCGTTTTCTGTTTAATTAAAATGTATTTGGAGTTTTAATAGACAAGGTTTTTGGTGTAGCTTCACAGGAAGAAGTCACTGAAAACCTTGTCAACTATATATCTTGAATCTTTTTGGGGAAAGACCACTTGGGTATGAACGGGATGTTCAGTTTTAGCCAGAGTTTTCAACTGTTTATCTCTGGTATTGTGGAAATGGAAATAAAAAGGATAGAAAAAGATGCATCGAACAAAAGATAATTTTAATTACCTGACAACAGCACCAGTACCCAAAGTGATCATGACACTGGCTGCACCAACGATTGTCAGTATGTTGGTTACGTCTTTCTACAATATAGCAGATACGTATTTTGTAGGGAAGATTAATACACAATCTACGGCAGCAGTCGGAATTGTGTTTTCAGTCATGTCTATCATACAGGCTGTCGGTTTTTTCTTTGGGCATGGTTCCGGAAATTACATCTCTCGCAAGTTGGGAGCTAAAGAAGATGAAGCTGCCGGAAAGATGGCCGCAACCGGATTTTTCCTGGCATTGTCGTTGGGCTTGATTCTTATGCTTTCCGGATTGTTGTTGCTTCGCCCGCTTTCGTATGCCTTGGGTTCAACACCTACAATTTTACCTTATACCGAACGTTATTTGGGGATTATCCTGCTAGGGGCTCCGTTTATGATTGCTTCGTTGGTGTTGAATAATCAAATGCGCTTTCAGGGAAACGCTGCTTATGCGATGGTGGGAATCGTTGCCGGTGCAGTTACCAATGTGATTCTGGATCCGATTCTGATATTTGTCTGTGACCTGGGTATTTCCGGCGCTGCTTGGGCTACGGTGATTAGTCAGGTCTTTAGTTTTTGTTTGCTTTTCTATATGGGAAGGCGAGAAGGGAATATTCGTATCCATTATCGGAACTTTACTTTCTCATGGAGTATTGTGAAAGAGATCATTGGTGGTGGAACACCTTCGTTGGCTCGTCAGGGATTGGCTAGTGTCTCTACCATTTTTCTGAATGTTGCTGCGGGGAATTATGGAGATGCCGCTATTGCGGGGATGTCTATCGTGTCGCGAATTGGTATGTTTATCAACTCATTCCTGATAGGTTTTGGTCAAGGTTTCCAGCCTTTGTGCGGATTTAATTATGGAGCCGGATTATATGCACGGGTACGGGAAGGTTTTTGGTTTAGTGTCAAGGTTGGTTTTGTATTCCTGTTATGTTGTTCGGTTGCCGGAATGGCTTATGCAGAAGAAATCGTCGCCTTGTTCCGAAAAGGAGATCCTCTGGTGATCGAAACCGGTTCTGCTGCATTACGCTGGCAGCTGATTACTTATCCGTTAGGAGCATGGATCATCTTAAGTAATATGATGTTACAGACAATACGCAAGTCAATCCGGGCAACGGTTCTTTCTTCTGCCCGGCAAGGACTATTCTTTATTCCGTTGATTATGATCTTGCCTTATTATTTAGGATTGCAAGGTGTAGAAATGTGTCAGGCCGTGGCTGATATGCTCACATTCGTTTTAGCCATTCCGTTAACGGGAAGTGTTTTGCTGGAAATGAAACGGAAAGAAACAGGGCGATAAATAAATGTTTGGTACGAAGAAATATGATGTGTCTGAATCGGGTATTCTTTATAAATATGTACCTTTGCAATTCAGAAAGAAAATAGATATTTATGGAAATAGCAGCTTTAGTTTCAGGCGGAGTGGACAGTTCGGTTGTGGTACATATGTTGAAAGAGGCCGGATATGATCCAACGATCTTTTATATCCGTATCGGAATGGAAGACAAAGACGGGTATATTGATTGTCCGGCTGAGGAAGATATCGAAATCACTTCGTATATTGCCAAGAAATATGGATGCCGCTTCGAACAAGTTTCATTGCATGATGAATATTGGGATAAAGTGGTGAGTTATACCATTGATTCAGTGAAGCGAGGACTGACTCCGAATCCGGATATGATGTGTAATAAGTTCATCAAGTTCGGTTGCTTTGAAGAGAAATGGGGAAAAGACTTCGATAAAATAGCTACCGGTCATTATGCAACGACGACGGAAATCGATGGAAAGGTCTGGTTATCGACAGCCAAGGATCCGGTGAAAGATCAGACAGACTTTCTGGGACAAATCACGCGGTTACAAATACAGAAGCTGATGTTTCCGATCGGGCATCTGATGAAAAGTGAGGTTCGTGCGATTGCTGAAGCTCAGAAATTGCCTAGTGCCAAACGCAAAGACAGTCAAGGTATCTGTTTCTTGGGGAAGATCAATTACAATGATTTCATTGAACGTTATCTGGGCAAACGACCGGGAAAGATCATTGAACTGGAAACAGGCAAAGTCTTGGGTAAGCACAACGGATACTGGTTCCATACCATCGGTCAGCGAAAAGGCTTGGGACTAAGTGGTGGTCCGTGGTTTGTTATCAAGAAAGATATTCGCCGCAATATTATTTATGTATCCAATGGCTACGATCCGGAAACGCAGTATGGCAAAGTGATCAACATGCACGGCTTTGATTTTATCACCGAAGATATCTGGGGCGAATTTGACGATACCAAGGAAATAACCTTTAAAGTACGTCATACTCCGGAATTTACCCATGGCTATATCCGCCGGATCGGAGATGTGTACCGTATCGAATCGGATGATAAGATACAAGGAATTGCTCCCGGCCAATATGGCGTGGTTTATGATAAAGACCATCATCTGTGTCTGGGTAGCGGGATGATCATTAATGATGATCAGACAGAAAAAGGTATATAAGACCTGTTATTCCTTATAAAATCGTATTTTTGTGCGTCAATAAACATCATAAAATAATAATAAGTATGCAGAAACCATCCATACCTAAAGGAACGAGAGACTTTTCGCCCGAAGAAATGGCGAAACGTAATTATATATTCAATACAATCCGTGAGGTCTATCATTTGTACGGATTTCAGCAGATTGAAACGCCGGCTATGGAAAACCTGTCAACCTTGATGGGAAAATATGGCGAAGAAGGAGACAAGTTGCTCTTCAAGATCCTGAATTCGGGTGATTGCTTCTCGGGTATTTCCTGTGAGGAACTGCTGGAAAAGAATCCGGTGAAGTTTGCTGCAAAGGCCTGCGAGAAAGGTTTGCGTTATGACTTGACTGTACCGTTTGCCCGTTTTGTTGTACAGCATCGGAATGAGATTTCTTTCCCGTTCAAGCGTTATCAGATACAGCCGGTTTGGCGTGCCGATCGTCCGCAAAAAGGTCGTTATCGCGAATTTTATCAGTGTGACGGCGATGTGGTAGGTTCGGATTCCTTGATCAATGAAGTGGAACTGATCCAGATTATGGATGAAGTGTTCCATCGCTTTGGTATCCGTGTTTGTATCAAGATGAATAACCGGAAAATCCTGTCGGGAATCGCTGAAATTTTGGGTGCCGCAGATAAGATTGTTGATATCACAGTGGCTATCGACAAACTCGATAAGATCGGTTTGGAGAAGGTGAACGAAGAGTTGCGTGAAAAAGGCCTTTCGGAAGAAGCCATCAATAAACTGCAACCGGTGATTATGTTGAGCGGAACAAACCGGGAAAAGATCGCGTCTCTGAAGAATGTCTTGGCTGCATCTGAAACAGGTTTGAAGGGTATTGCCGAAATGGAATTCATCTTGGATCGGATTGAGAAATTGACTTTGCGTGCCGAACTGGAATTGGACTTGACATTGGCTCGTGGTTTGAATTATTATACTGGTGCTATCTTCGAAGTGAAAGCGTTGGATGTGCAGATCGGAAGCATCACCGGTGGTGGCCGCTATGATAACCTGACAGGTGTGTTCGGAATGGAAGGTGTTTCAGGAGTTGGTATTTCCTTTGGTGCCGATCGAATCTTCGATGTTTTGAACCAGTTGGATTTGTATCCGAAAGATGCTTTGCAGACAACACAACTTCTTTTCGTTAATTTCGGAGAAAAAGAAGAAGCCTATCTGTTGCCTTTAGTGGCTCAGGTTCGGGCTGCCGGTATCCGTACCGAATTATATCCGGAGTCGGCCAAGATGAAGAAGCAGATGGGTTATGCCGATACGAAAAAAATCCCGTATGTGGCTATCGTCGGCGAAACCGAGATGGCAGAAGGCAAAATCAATGTCAAGAATATGATCACGGGTGAGCAGCAGTTGTTTACAGTGGATGAGTTGATAGCATTGTTTTAAGTTCTCAGATTTGTATTTAAGATATGTAAGAGTTACTGTTGTTGTGAAAGGCAATAGTAACTTTTTTTGTATCATATTTTAAGTACAGTAGAGGATATTTGTTTGTGAATGTGAAATTCTTTTGTTATAGATTACTTCAAAAGATGAAGAATTTAATAGGCCCTTTATTGATTTTGATAGTATAAAGGCTGCTATTTTATTTTATTTAATAAATTTGTAGCGTAATTTATATATAGAATATAATGATAGTCGTGTATGAAATATGTGCAATGCTACGAGGACTTATTGTGCAATTAAGTTCTGGTAATAGTCGGGCGTTACGTGATATTATGGATGTATATCAGAAGCGCTTGTATAAGTATGCATTGCAATATGTCAAAAACGAATTTGTTGCAGAAGAAATAGTCGAGGATGTTTTTGTGGCCTTATGGAATAAGCATACAGAATTAAAAGATGTAGAAGATATAAGTGGTTTTTTGTTGGTTATAACCCGAAATTTGTGTTTGAACTATTTGCGGAAAGAACGTTTGGAAATGATAGATTTGTCTTCTTTGACAGAAGAACAAATTTATCAGCGTGGTAATTTATATGTCTTGGAAGATGAAACATTATGTTCTCTGGTCTCAAAAGACTATGAAGCGAAATTGAATAATGTTCTTAATAAATTACCGGAAAAAACACGGCAGATCTTTTTGCTTAGTAGAAGAGATGGCTTGAAAAATAAAGAGATAGCAGAGAAGATGCAGCTATTGGAAAAATCAATTGAATATCATATTACGAAAGCTTTATTAGAGATCCGGAAAGCTATTTTTGAGTAATTCTTTCCTTAATTACGGTTTAACATTTTTTTTATTCAAAAATTCTCTTTTTATTTTAGGGTATACCTTTGTTTTATGTGTATTTTAATTTAGAGAAGGTTAATATTTTGAATATGTCAGACGAACTTTTGATTAAATATATACAAGGAGAATGCACGAAAGAAGAAAGTCGGGCTATTCTTTCTTGGATTGAAGAGAACGATAAAAATAAAACTCGGTATAAAGAGTTGATGTTGATTTGTTCTCTGACTGATTTCTATATTCCTTCTTATCAGAAAGAGAAGAAACAAGTTTCGTGGATAAAAATAGCAATTGGTATAGCAGCTTGTAGTTTGGGGGTTTTTTGGGGGTTGTCTAAGTTTGCAAATTCGAACCAAGATTCGATAGAAAAATATCAGGCGCTATTAAGTGATGTTGAGAAAAGAACGGAGATAACTTTAAAAGTAGCTGATAAGCAGATCGTTTCATTGAAAGATACTTCAGCTCTGATTAGTTATAATAACAATAGGAAGATTGTTATTAATGATTCAACTCAAATAGAAAAAAAAGAAGGGACGCAGTTAAATGCTGTGTTTGTTCCTTATGGTAAAAGAACGAAATTAGTTTTAGCTGATAGTTCGACAGTTTATCTTAATTCAGGTTCTTCTTTGGTCTATCCAGATGAGTTTGACTCAGACAAAAGAGAAGTCTATTTGGAAGGAGAAGCTTATTTTAAAGTAGTAAAGGATGGCAAAAGTTCTTTTTGTGTAAGGACAGCTTATAAATCTGTTGAAGTCTTGGGAACCCAATTTAATGTTCTTTCTGATCAGGAGGCTGAATTATTCCAGACAGTATTGGTTTCAGGAAAGATTGCATTGGACGGAAACAATGAAACGATGATTTTGGAACCGAATCAGTGTTATACTTATGCTGCAGATAATGCAGAAGAGAAACTTGAATCAGTAGATGTTTCTAATTACATATCTTGGATTGATGGACAGTTGAAATTTGAAAAGGAAGCTCTGAGTAATGTTATTAGAAAACTGGAAAAAATATATAATGTGAAAATTGTGCTAAAAGATAAAAATCTTGATGAGATGTTGATTTCAGGGAGGTTGGATTTGAAGAACCCATTAGTAAGTATTTTAAATTCTTTGCTTTTTACCGTATCTTCAGGAGAAGTGGAATCGAAGTATGAAATAAAAGCTAACGGAAAATAACATATTAATAAAATCTGGTATTATGAAGCGTTTATTAAATTATTCTCCTCAATTGTTGATGAGACAAAAGTCTATTAGGCGAGTTTTAACAATTGGGTTGTGTAGTTGTGTTTCAGTTGGAATGTATGCAAATATTCTTGCTGATGAAGTTTCCTTAACTTGTAAAAACAAAACTTTAAAACAAGCCTTAGAAATAATAGAAGAACAGGCCGGTGTAAGTATTGTTTATTCAAACAATGTATTAAATGATGAAGCTAGAGTGACATGCAAGACTGAAAATGTAACTTTGGAAGAAATGTTGCGCATCCTGCTGAAAGATCAAAATTGTTCATTTAAAGTAGAAGATGGCCAAGTGGTTCTCTACGCTTTAAATGATAAAAACACAGAGGATGCTGGACCGACGGTTACTCAGGAAGGTTTTAGAGTTAAAGGACGTGTTTTAGATGCAAATGGTCCTTTGATTGGTGTGAATATCATGGTGAAAGGAACGATGACCGGTGTTGTTTCGGATATGGATGGTAATTTTGAAATTATGGCTCCATATTCTGGTGCAAGTTTGGTATTTTCTTATATCGGTTATCAGGCTCAAGAGGTTAAAATTAATGGTCGAAGTGATTTGACCATTAAGATGGTGGAAGACTCGAAAGCTTTGGAAGAAGTGGTTGTTGTCGGTTATACGACACAAAAGAAAGCAACCATAACAGGTTCTGTATCTACAATTACTACCAAAGACTTGAAACAAAGTCCAACAGCCAATTTGAATAATGCATTGGCTGGTCGAATGCCTGGTTTGATGGTCAATCAGTTTGGTGGTGGTGAACCAGGTGTAGATAGAGCTGATTTGAGAATCCGTGGTATGGGTACTTATGGTGATAAATCACCAATTGTTATTGTGGATGGAGTAGAACGTGACATGAGTTATCTGGCTCCTGAAGAAATCGAAACATTTACTATTTTGAAGGATGCTTCAGCAACGGCTCCTTATGGTGTACGTGGTGCCAATGGTGTTATCATCATTACAACAAAACGTGGTAAAGCTTCTGAAAAGCCAAGTGTGAATTTCAAAGCTTCTGTGGGAACAAACTCTCCGGTAAAATTCCCTAAATATTTAGGTTCAGCTGATTATGCGACTTTATATAATGAGGCGATGATCAACAGTAATCCGACAACCGATCCAAGTAAGTTGGAATTATTTACTGATGAAGCAATTGCCAATTATCGGAAGGCTAAAGGCGATAATTCAGATGGATTAGGTTATAATTGGGATTATTTCGATTATGCTTTCAAACCTGGTATGCAGCAAGATTATAGTTTGTCAATACGTGGTGGTTCTGAACGTGCCAGATATTATGTGATGGCTAACTATTATTCACAAGGTGGAAACTATAAGCATACGGATGTAACAGAAACAGATACTCAAGCTAAATTTAAGCGATATAACTTTAGAGCGAATGTAGATGTGGATATTACCAAAGATTTTTATGTTCGCGTAGATTTGGGTGCTCGCATTACAGATAGACGGGCTCCTGGAACATCTGCTTCTGAAGTGGTTAAATTGTGTAATACTCTTCCTCCATATTTGCCAATTGTCGTAGAAAGTAATGGTAATCCTGCCAATGAAACATATGAATTGAACAATCCATATGGCATGTTGTATGGTGATTATAAGCATAGAAGAAATATTTTGGGTGAATTGTCAAGAAGAGGGTATTTGCAGGAAAAGAATACCTATTTGAACGGATCGTTTGCTATTGGACATAAATTGGATTTTATAACTAAGGGTTTAAAAATCGAAGGCGTCTTCTCGTATGATGCTTCTGAAGGTAACTGGATTAACCGAAAATTAGGGGATCGAGAAGATGGATACATGAATTTCTCAAAATATGCGACTTTCCAACCTGCTGAAGGCAGTTATGGTTCTATTTATATGAATAATCCGAATTATACAGGTGCTTATATTTTAGGAAATCCGTGGTATGATCAGGATGAAACGATAGAAAATGGATTTGATCATAACGCAGCCGAAAGTAAAACTTATTATCAGTTAAAGTTAGATTATTTGAGGACTTTTGGTGATCATGATGTTTCTGCGATGGTCTTGTTTAATCGTTCTAACAGAAGCTATGATAATCGGGTAGCTTATCGGTATCAGGGTATGACGGCACGTGCTACTTACGCTTTCCAGAATAAGTATTTAGCAGAGTTCAATATTGGATACAATGGATCTGAAAACTTTGCTCCAGGTAAACGCTATGGTACATTCCCCGCAGGGTCTATCGGATGGGTGATTTCTCGTGAACGGTTTATGCAGGGTGCAGAAAAATGGTTAAGCAATTTGAAGTTAAGAGCCTCTTATGGTTTGGTCGGTAGTGATAAGATTTCTGATAACAATGATGACCGTTTTGCTTATTTGCAGTTCTTCCAAGGAGGTGATGGCTATTCATTTGGTGTAAATGAATTTGGTAATGGTTATTCCGGATTAAAAGAAGGTAATTTTGCGAATCCTAATCTGACTTGGGAAAAAGCTCGTAAGTTGAATGTCGGACTTGATGCTTCTTTCTTTAATGAACGATTAACCTTCTCTGCAGATTATTTCTTCGAACATCGCTATGATATCATTACGAACCTGAGTGATGGGAATAAACTGGGTTATCCGGGAATTGTCGGAAAAGACGCTCCTTTCATTAATTCAGGTATTGTAGATAATCAGGGTATTGATTTTGAAATCGGGTGGAATGGAAATATTGGTGAAGATTTCAGATATTACATCAAGCCGAACTTTACATTCGCTAGAAACAAAATCAAGTTTATGAATGAGGTCTCTTATGAGAATGAATGGAGAGCCAATACAGGGAAAAGAATTGATGAATATTTTGTTTATGAATTTGATCACTTTGTATATGACCAGGCTGAAGCAGATAAGTTGAATGCCATGAATGGAGGATCAGGTTTCCAACCATGGGGTAAATTGTATCCGGGTGATGTAGTGTACAAAGACCAGAATGGTGATGGTAAGATCGACGATGAACATGACCGCCGCGCCATGGGTAATCCGCGAACACCTGAAATCCAGTTTGGTATTCCGGTAGGTATCCAGTATAAAGGGTTTGACTTGAGCCTATTGTTCCAGGGAGCTGCTAATTCCAGCATTTTGTTAAATGGCGCTGCTGTATGGGATTTCCCACAGTTTGACCAAGACCAGATTGGTAAGGTGAAGCCTATGCATTTCAATCGTTGGACTGAAGAAACGAAAGATGTGGCAACTTATCCACGTTTAACAATTGGTACAAATGACAATAATAAAAATTCGAATAGTAGTTTGTACTTGTATAATGCTTCTTACCTACGTTTGAAGAATGTGGAAATTGGATATACATTACCGAAGCATCTTATCCGTTTTGCCGGATTACAAAATGTACGTTTTTATGTTCAAGGTATGAACTTGTTGACATTTGATGGATTGGATGACGTAGATGTGGATCCGGAAACAAAAAATGGCGATGGTTCATGGTATCCAATTCAGCGTATATTCAATTTTGGTGTAGATATAACATATTAATTAAGGAGGAAGAAAGAATATGAAAAGATTATATATATTGGCGGGTTTGTTAGCAGGTCTGTTGAGCTTTACTTCTTGTGAAGACTATTTGGATCGTACACCGGACGACAAGACAACAGAACAGCAAGTTTTTACTCGTTTTGACAAAGTAGAATCGTTAGTTACAGATTTGTATGCACATGCAAAGTTTGCCAATCGTCCGTTATTGTATTTAAACCATTTTAGTATATCTAGTATTTCGGATGAGTGTAGTGCTAGTAGTCATGAAAGTGCCATTCCTTATCAGTTTTGGGTAGGAAATTATGGTCCGTCTCAGGGTATGCCTTCCAATAGTAGTTATTGGCAATATTGGGATGACTTATATACGACAATTCGTTCGGCTAATATTATATTAGAAGGTGTAAAGAAATATAATACTCCGGATAATCCGCAAGATGGTCGTGAAGGTGATTTGCAGAGAAGAATTGGTGAAGTTTATTTCTTGCGGGGTTATATGCATTATTTGTTAATTCGTGCATACGGTGAAGCTGTTTATATAAACCGAGTAATTAATCCTGGTGATGATATGACTTTTGAAAAAGAATCATTTCATTCGATGGTAGATAAGATCTGTGCAGATGCTGATTCTGCTTATGCACGGGTAGATGCATGGAACGGAGGCCAATATTTTGGACGTGTTGATAAAGGAGCTTGCTTAGGCTTAAAGGCTATGGTTCGCTGGATGGCTGCAACTCCGATGTGGAATGGTGGAAACTTACCCAATGATACACGTGTATTTAAGTCTGAATATGGTTATGATCCGAAGCGTTGGGAATTAGCCAGAGATGCTGCTAAAGCTGTATTAGAATGTAAGAAAACAGATGGTTCGCTTCGTTATAAATTGTATGAAACATACGATAAGGACGACTTCCGAGATGTAGATGGAAATGCTGAAACAAATAATAAGAAAGTTCAACAGCGTTTGTGGCAAATGATGTATGACATGAATGCTATTCAGGATGAGTGGGTTTGGTTCGTAACAAAAGATAAGGATACAGGTTGGTCGGGTGACGTATTGCCTCCTTCTCAGGGTGGACATGCTCGTCAGCGTCCGTTGCAGGAACAGGTTGATGAATACGAATATATCGGTCCGGATGGATATGGTTATCCAATTTATTGTGACCATGCTGTGAAAGATGGCTATGATGATGGTAATCCATATGAAAGTGTACAAAGAGACCCTCGTTTCTATCGTGATATCCGTTATCATGGTTCTTGGTATGGTGGTGCACAATTGAATACAGCAGAAGGAAACGATGCTGTAAGTGGCAGTTATTTGGATCAGGCTTCTCATACAGGATACTATCTGAGAAAATTCTATAAAGATGGTTGGGACAGAGGTCATGGTGGACATTCAATAAGCGGTCCGGCAATTTGGCGTTTACCTGAATTTATCTATATCTATTGTGAAGCTGTCAATGAATTGAGTGGTCCGAACGAAGAAATATATGATTTGATCAATCAGGTACGTGCCCGTTCATTTATGGCTCCGATGCCGCCGGCTGTTAAGACCGATAAAGAGTTGATGAACGAATATATCCAGCGTGAACGTCGTGTGGAATTGTTCTATGAAAACAATCGTTATTGGACTTCTCGTTTGTATCTGGAACCGGAGAACTACGGTACTGAATCGAATGTTGATCCTTCAGGCTGGCCTTATCCGAAGAACCAGCGTCAGTCTCATGGTATGAAACCGGTAGAAGATCCGAACGGTAAGATTGTTGTAAACGGTAAGACGTATCGTATGGAACGTTTCACGGTAGAGGATGGACGTGTATTTGTTTCTCCGAAGTCTTATCTGTATCCGATTTTACAGGAAGAATTGAAGAGATGTCCGTCTTTAGTACAAAATCCGGGTTGGTAATGCCAATGTATAAATATTAGTGCTAATTTTGAGAGGCTGTACAAATCGATGGAAAAAGTTGCGTCGCTGACGCCTGTTTGTGTCTCCCTATTGAAATGAAAAAAGCAGGACTGTGTTCCTGCTTTTTTCGTTTACGTATATTTGTTCTTTTATTCGTATTCCGGATAGAACGGTTAGGCATTGGTGTCGCTATCAGAAGTAGAGCTATCGTCTGCCTTCTTCGTTTTCGGGGTCAATTCCTGTTCCTTGTAGTGTTTGATCTGAGCGTTCAGTTCATCGATTAGTTGTCCGTATTCGTCGGCATTCACTTCATCTACGATCGCCAGGGCGTTGATCTTCATGATGATCTTGTTGTAGATTTCGTCCGTTTCGCTGCGGGCTGTCAGTACGGCGGCCTTCATCTTTCCGGCACTTCGGGCATCACGGGCTTGCAGGTTGGTGTCGACCGCGGTGTTGCCCTCTTTCATCATAGTGACGAATGGCGTCAATCCCAAAGAGGTGACCTGCGAGGTATAAGTCGTCTCCAGATCTTCAATGAGATTCTTCATCGCGCCCGTCTGCTTGATGAGCGACATGCGGGGCGACAAATTGAAATCAGACAAATGCTTGTCCAGCTTTTTGGCCGCTTCATATTGCTCACCGCTTTTCAAACATAAGAATCCTTTCAGCACTTGGGCATATCCGCTCAACCCGTTGTCGCGTTGGTCGTCGCCCACCTCGATCTCTTCGGTCAGATCGTTTTTCCTCGATTGTACCAGCACTTCGTTTTCATTGTCCAGTTTTTCTTTAAAAATTGGGAGTTCTGTTGTCAGTTTCTCTCCCAAAATAAGCAATGAACTCATGTTTTTATACACAACATCCATATAATTGTAATGTGCGTAATTGGAAAACCTGCTAAGGGCGATGGTGTCAACTTGTTTTTCCATATTCATAGGCGTTTTAAAAATTAACAACTAAAAAACTGTGTGATAGACTCTTGTTGTGCTTCAAAATTTTCGTGCAGGCTTGCATGAATCTGTCGTAGCCCTACAAAAACCCCGTGTAGCCTGCATGAACCCGTCGTAGGCCTACGGAAACGCCATGCAGCCTGCAAGAGACTTTTGTAGGCCTACGGAAACGCCGTGCAGCCTGCAAGAAGCTTTTGTAGGGCTACAAAAACGCCGTGCAGCCTGCATGGGACTTCTGTAGCCCTACACCGACTTCGTGCAGCTTACACGGAAACTTTGAAGCAAAACAAAGATCGCTCACGCCCTAAATGTATAATAAAAAGTGGAAAAGAAGAAGGCTTTGGAAATGTTTTTTGAGGGAGAAGTTGATTTTGTTTCTGTTATTCTCTCAATGTATAATAAAATATGATTTTAATATACAGTTTTCTGTATGAACTCAGTAATGATCTGATCTGCCAATTCGTGTCTCCGTATCATGCCCCAATCTTTTTCATCAACATCTTTTAGCAAGCCCAACAAAAGTCCTAAAATGGCAGCATTCGTATCCGTATCCTCTCCTTCTTCAATTATTTTATACAGGCAATTCATCAAAGGCCAATTACTATCTTTTAATTGAAGGAAAAAATCTAATACAAAATTAGATGTATTGATCACATCACCCCTATTTTCAAAAGAATTCAGTTCTATCTGAAATGGAGTATTGTTCAATATCCCTTGGATTATCTGACAAAGATTCCATCCATACTCAAAACAGTTCATGTTGTTATGGGTAATCTTACAGAAGCGTATAAAATCCTCCTTCTGCAAATCTTTCTTTACAGAGCAAAAAGCTAAAGGCAAATAAAATAGCGCGCCATTTCCCATGCGGTCGGTCTGTTGATTTTCAAATTTACTCTCAATCGAGGATGCTGTTTGGTTTCCTATATCGAATACCCCATCAACTGTAAATCGATTTTCATAATACCAGGAGCTAAGATTTTCTTTGAACAGAGTTTCTGCCTTATCAAAATCCAAATTACTTCTATTCAATGCATCTAATAAACACAAAACGACCGTCGTGTCGTCAGACCAAGTCCCTGCAGGTTTATTATATGTTCCAAAACCGATAAAACCATTACAAGTAATAGTCCCTTTTTCTTGAAATTCAAAAGGAACTCCCAGTGCATCACCTATTATAAAAGCCCGTAAGCTATTCTTTATTTTCTTCTTTATTCCCATTTCTTGCAAAATTTGAAAGCCTTTCAAATGATTCTTTTTTTAATCTTTGAACTTCTTCTGAGGAAGTTTTTGTAAGAGTCACTTCATTCCATGTAGTCCAACGATTTTCTTTTTTAATATTACTTGTCTTGTAATTTTTATCTAAAGATTTTTCCCACAATTTTAAAAGGACTTCATTATTATAAGTCCAATATGGAGTTCCACGAGTTACTGCTCTATTTAATATAATGATTGTCATTCTCGTTAGAGTATAAACTTCATTCTTATATCGAACTAAATTTTTATCATCTACAACTTCTATCTCGATGTTAGGATCTCGTTTTAATTTTAGAACAGCACCTACAGGTATCCCCATCTTTGTGAAATTGTAGCTTTCTCTTTTCTTTTTCATATCCCCAATATTTATCCTTTAGTGTTTCAGATAATAGTAGCCCTTTTTGTTTAATAATCAGTTTTCATGTAAAGAGTTCTTCCAAATATCTTCTAGATTTTCATTCATATACGTCCAATAAGGAGTAGGGTGTACAACATAAGGTATAAATTGTTTTGTTGCTGCTGTAAGTGACATTATATTTCCATTGTATATTACCTTGTTATTTTCTGTTACTTCTATTTCAATAGAACTATCTTTTGTGAAAAACAATTTTGATCCAACGGGAATACCCATTCTTTCAAAATTAAAAGCAGATCTTTTTTTCATATTTTCTCTAGCTCCTCTTTCCTCAACACTTACCTCATTATCTATATCGTTGTTTACTTCCTTTTTTATATTATTGGGTCCCAATAATTCTAAAATAGCAATAACTCTCTCAGGTGCTATTCTAAAAAATTCTCTGTTTGGATTGATTCGATCTGGGTCAAAAGCAATGTGTAGGGCCTTTTCTACTTTAACAAAATCTTTAACCTCACAAGCATAGATACATTCAAAAGGTAAAGGTACTCCTGTACTATTATATAACTCCTTCATCCTTTGCGTTATTTCTAATCTCGAAGTCATTCCTATCTTGACCAATCCAGGCATAGCTTCATTTATTAATGCATAGACGATCCCGTAATCTTCATTTTTTTGCTCACACATAGTATTTGTTCTTAAAAACTCAATAAAATAGAACCTTTTAGTATTAGTATTGAATACTCTATTTGTTTCTTGCGAATAGGACAAAAATACTATATCAATTTATTCCGTCAAAGTTTCATTGAATTTTTGTATCGATTCTATTTATTCCCCTTGTTAATAGTATTATTCTATGTTTATGCTGTCTTCTGGAATTTTTCTCTTTTATGAAATAATCTAGAGTTCTTCAAATTAATATTCGTAATATTGCACTTGTTGATTGATATTGGGTTTAAGAAGAAATGATATTAATCTCATAAATATGAAAACACATACATTACTTGGTTCAATTATTTTGGTAGGTGGTTTGCTTTCTTGCCAGGGCAAACCCCAGTTAGAATGGGTCGCTTCTACAGAAACGGCTTGCTGGCAAACGGAAGAACCACTTCCGGTGGCAGAGGCGAGTGTGGAACCTTTGGTCTCGATCAAGACAACCGATGTACAACAGCAGATCGAAGGCTTCGGGGCCTGTTTCAATGAGTTGGGCTGGATGTCGTTGAATAAACTCGAACCGGCCGATCGGGAAAGGGTACTCGAAGAATTGTTCTATCCCAACTTCGGGGCCAACTTCACCATCGCTCGTATGCCGGTAGGCGCCAACGATTTCTCACGCGACTGGTATTCGTATGATGAACAGGCGGGCGATTTTGCCATGGAGTCGTTTACGATAGCCAATGATAAACAGACGCTGATTCCGTTTATCCAAAATGCCTTGAAGTATAATGCGGATTTGAAACTGTGGGCTTCTCCGTGGTCGCCACCTTCGTGGATGAAGCATAACCAGCATTATGCAAGTGTTTCGACTCCGAAAACGGCGGGCAGCCTGAACAAGAAACTGCAAGAGGGCGAAAGTACGTATATGACAACCATTGTGGATAATGGTTTGCCGGAAGATCGTCAGGGGCGTGAAGGAACGGATATGTTCATCTGTGAGCCGGAATATTTCTCGGCCTATGCGCTTTATTTCTCCAAATTCATCGATGCCTATCGGAAAGAAGGTATTAACATCTCGATGGTGATGCCGCAGAATGAATTCAATTCGGCACAGATATTCCCGAGTTGTTGCTGGACGGCAGCCGGACTGGCCGAGTTTGTGGGCAACTATCTGGGTCCGGCCATGGAAGAGAAAGGTGTCGAAGTGATGTTCGGAACGATGGAACGTCCGAATGCCGCCTTGGTCGATACCTTGCTGAATGATCCGGAGAGTAGCAAGTACATCCGTGGCGTCGGTTTCCAATGGGCAGGGAAAGGAGCCATCGCATCCATTCACCAACGTTATCCAGCGTTGAAGCTGTATCAGACAGAGCAGGAGTGTGGCGACGGAAAGAATACCTGGGACGCGGCATTGTACGCCTGGCAGCTGATGCAACACTATCTGAACAACGGAACTTCGGCTTATCTGTATTGGAATATCTCGCTCGAAGACGGAGGCATCAGTCGTTGGGGCTGGGCTCAGAACTCTTTGGTAGTAGTCGATGCAGACCAGAAATCCTATCGGTATACTCCGGAATATTATATCATGAAGCACGTCAGTCACTATGTGCAACCGGGCGCTTTCAAACTGGCAGCCGATGGCGATGCAAAAGGATTACTGGCATTTGTTAATCCGGATCAGAGTATCGTAGTGGTGGTATCGAATGAATCTGCCGAACCGAAAGTATATCCGTTCTCTGTCGACGGACAAGTCTATGCTCCACAACTCGATCCGCGTTCAATCAATACCTTTCTCTGGCAAAAATAAAGAGGCAAAGCAGGCACTTGCCGCTTCCCTAATAAGAGATAATCACCCTTAAAAATTAGGGTGGAAAAGAGAAAAAGTAGTTGTTTCATAGGAAGCAACTACTTTTTTTGTGTACATTTGCTTCAAATGATTCAACTTTAATTCTGATATATATGAACAATACGAGGAGAAAATTCTTCAAACAGAGTTTGGCAGGCGCCTTGTTGTTGGGTACATCAGCCATGTCGCACGCCGAAGAAAAGTCGCGGATTATTCCGAAGGCACCTAAGTCAGTCAATCCGTTCCAACTGGGAATGGCAGGTTATACATTCGTCAATTTCGACTTGGACACGACGCTTCGCACGATGCAGCGACTGGATGTCCATTATTTGTGTATCAAGGATTTCCATTTGCCATTGGATAGTACGGACGAACAGATCAAGGCTTTCCATGCCCGTTGTGCCGAATTCGGCGTTACCGGTTATGCCGTGGGACCAATTTACATGAAGAGCGAGGCAGAGATCGACCGGGCTTTCGAATATGCCAAACGGGTAGGAGTGAAGCTGATTGTCGGTGTCCCTAATTATGAGCTGTTGCCTTATGTGGATAAGAAAGTAAAGGAATATGATTTCCATTATGCGATCCATTTGCACGGACCCGATATCAAGACTTATCCGGATGCAACCGACGTCTGGGAACATACGAAGGATTTGGATCCGCGTATCGGCATGTGTCTGGATGTGGGCCATGACTTGCGTAACGGCTGTAATCCGGTAACTGATTTGGAGAAGTATCATACGCGTGTATTCGATATGCACATCAAGGATGTGACCGATTCGACTAAAGCCGGACGCGGCATCGAAATAGGACGCGGAAAGATTGATTTCCCAGCCTTGATCCAGATGATGAGGAAGGTGAATTATACGGGTAAATGCAGCTTGGAATACGAGAAAGACATGAAAGATCCTTTCCTCGGAATTGCCGAGTCGATCGGGTATTTCAAGGCTGTAAGTGAATTAATTTGATGACAGTGAAGGCAACTTGCCTTCAGTAATTGGGTGATATATGAAAAAGGAGATATACTTAGGAGGCTTGTCGTTCTTGTTGACAGCTTGTGGAGGAATCAATTATGTAGGGATCGAAACCTGTAATCCGGGTGAGGTTACTTTTCCACAGGATGTCCGGAAGGTATTGATGGTGAATAATGCGATGGCGCAGCCCGAAAAGTCGGGTTATACTTATTCCCTGTTGGGAGTAGTTCAGGATACGGCACAGGCAAAGGCCGACAGTGCTTTGTTCGATTTGTGCGCCGCTTGTGGAACCTCTATGCTGGATGCTTCTTATTTTGAGGATGTTCTCCTTTTTCATGATCCGTTGCGTGATTCAGGAAGCAGTTTGATGGATCGGAAACTGACGCGCGATCAGGTGGCATCTTTATGCCGTTCAAATGGAGCGGATGCTATTATCTCGCTAGATAAGATGCTTTTCGCGATGGAACGTGAGGATGTGAATGTGGGTGCCGGTTTTTTGAGTGGAACCATCACTGTGAAGATGCAAGGAATCATGCGGGCCTATTTGCCGGGGCGTGACAATGCCTTGGCTACGGTGCTGATAGAAGATTCGGTCGAGTTTCAGCAAGCTGCCGAGAATTTGCGGATGTTGAATTATTATCTGCCAACGGCCAACGAGGCATTACGGATAGCGGCTTCGGCATTGGGCGGTAAAGTTTCGGGTTATTTCGTTCCTCATTGGAGTGAAGAAACCCGTTGGTATTATAATAATGCCAATTCACGTTGGAAAGAAGCGGCCGCATTAGCTTCATCCAGTAAGTGGGAACAAGCCGAGGCAATTTGGAAACGGGTCTTCGAGGTTACATCTTCGAAAAGCCAGCAGGCCAAGTTAGCTTCCAACATCGCGCTTTGCTACGAAATGCAAAGCCAATTGAAATCTGCACATGAATGGGCACAGAAATCGTATGAGTTGTTTCTGGCCTCCGAAGGCGAAAAGAACCGGAATACAGAATTGTTGAAGGCATATGCCGAGGTACTGAAAGAACGAATTCTGGCAGATAAGAAACTAAATACACAAATTGGTAGCAGATAATCCAAATTATTACTACTTTTGGTAATTCAAATGAATAAAATAAAGAAAGGATTATAATTATGGCAGCAAGTCCGTCGCAAATACAATCGGTTTTAGAATCATTTCTGACTTCAGCCATCCAGAAAATGGTGGAAGATACCAAACTCAATGACATCAGTGATATTTATCTGCAGGCTGATGCTGAAAGTGGAGAACTGCAGGTGTATGATGAAGCAGAGAATCTGGTTGACAAAACCATCATTTTTGATTGGGTAAACAACTCGGAAGAAGAATCCGTTTTCAATAAACGTGTTGCTTCGGCTGTGAAACAAGCCTTGTCTGCTTTGGCTTCCAAAAATGTATTTGAGAATTCGCACTTTGTCAAACCGTTGTCAATTAGTCTGACCGACGAATCGTTTGTAGTCATTGAAGAACTGTTGTTCCTCGACGACGATACCTTGCGTCTTGACGATCCGCTTCTGAAAGATTTGGATGCAGATTTAGATGATTTTTTGGCTAAACTTCTTTCAGATGTCGAATAGAGTTTATATCTTTGCGGCGGTTTAAGAAAAATCATTGCCGAAATGGCTCAGTTGGTAGAGCAACGCATTCGTAATGCGTAGGTCACGGGTTCGAGTCCCGTTTTCGGCTCTAATTATAAAGCAGTTATCTTTTTGAAGGTAACTGCTTTTTTTATGAATTTATCTTTGGTTTTAGCTGGTTTACATGCTTCATGTATCTTTGTGTAAAACAACACAGATAAAGAATTATATATGGAACGAACTTATATTAATGAATTTCACAAGCAATGGATAGAAGCAACGCTGCAATCAATCGAATCTTGGATGAAGCAGCCGATCTCGTTGGAAGAGAAAAAGAGGCAGCAGGAAATGTTGAATCAACAGAGGGCTATAAGGGAAGGCAGATTGAAAGATTAAAAGAATTTGCAGCTATTCATAATTTGTGGATAGATTTCAATGCTTTGTCTTTAGTGTAACCCATAACGAACAATACGAAATATTTGATGCCGTACCTAATAACGTTTTATATGGGATTGATGGACAACTTTATTTCATAGACACACAAATCAGATTAAGATAATCTTCTATACATTATTGTTTTTAAAGATTACTGTTTTTTCTCAACATTGTATGCATTATCTTTGTTTACATAAATAGATAATCATTAAAAGCAGAAAGTATGAAGCGAGTTTATTTGTTGATATTGGCGTTGGTCGCCTGGATGGCTGTTCCGGCTCAAGCCCAGTTTAAGTGGGGTATTAAAGGTGGTGCCAATATTTCGAGCATCCATTTTTCGGATTTACCGGAAACTTTTTCTACTGATAACCTGACCGGTTTCCATATCGGACCAACAATCGAGTTGATGGCTCCGTTTATTGGATTGGGCTTTGATGCTTCTATCCTGTATTCGCAAACAGGTATGGAAATAGGTACGCAGAAGATTAAGTCGGATTATTTGAATGTTCCGGTCAATTTGAAATGGAAGATTGGTATTCCAGCCGTGAAGGTGTTTGCTGCTGCTGGTCCATATGTGGGTTTCCGCTTGGGAGGTGGTAAAATCTGGGATGTTTTGAGTGATCAAATCGAATCCAAATCGTTCAGTGCTGGATTGAATCTGGGTGCTGGTGTGGAGTTGATTCAGCATTTGCAGATTAGTGCGACTTATCAGTTGGGCTTAACCGACAATTATAGCGTGAAGCAGTTGAAAATTGACGGTAAAAACCGTGGTTGGATGATTTCGGCTGCGATCTTGTTCTAAGGAAAAACGTTTACTTAAAATAGAAAACCGACAAATGAAGTGAAAAACTTTAGTTTGTCGGTTTTTTGTGTTATTTTTAGGTCGTGTTTAACGTTAGAAAGTTGTAATACGACCAATAATATTTTTCATGAAAAACATTTATCTCTTATTTATTCTAACACTGCTTTGTGCATGTCGTCATCAGCCTGGAAATAAAAGCGGTGATCTGATTGAACTTTTTGTTGATGACCAATATGAAGTAAAGAATTTATCTGAATTAGTGGAGTCCATTCGAGTAATACCTTTAGAAACTACCGATCAATCGTTGATTGGCTCGATTGCAGATTTAGGATATGATGATGGGAATATCTTTGTGCTAGACGGATATAATCAGCTGGTTTCTCAATTTGATGAGAACGGACAATTTATAAGAAAGCTGGTACAAAAAGGAAATGGACCAGGCGACATACAACATCCGCAAATGTTTTCAATAGACAAACTACACAATGAAGTCTGGCTTTCGAATAATACCAATTTTATGCGATTCGATTATCATGGAAATTATTTAGGAAAGAGAGATTATCAGATAGGTTCTACCGATTGGTATGTTGATGAAGATTATGATATCTATTTTTATACAGGAAAAAACGACAACGCTCATAATGAGGATGGATTTATGACGGGCGATTTGACTTTGTTGACAACAAACGATCAAAAGAAGACTTGGTTTAAATCGGATATAATAGGTTATTATAAACCTAACATGACAAAAGTATCTTTTGGTTCTTCACATCCATTTTCTCCTCAGCCTGATGGAAGCGTAACTTTTAGCTATACTTTCAATGATACGATTTATTGTATAAAGAATAAGCAAATATATCCTAAGTATTGTGTGCACCTGACGGGCAATAGTCTTCCATCTGAAAAGCTGGATAATATGCCCGGAGAGGAGATTGATAAATATATTCAGGAACATCCTTCTTTGCAGTGGAACATGAATAGTGTTTATGAGACGCCTGCCTATTTGTTATTTGGTTATGGGATAGGATTTCATGCTTGGGCATGGGTGCTTTATGAGAAAGCAACTAAGAAAATGACAAATGTCCAGATAAAGGACGATTTGTTTGGAAGTCCCTTTCTGCCGATAAAAGATTCTTCAGGAGACTCCTTTTGGGCTGCTATGCTGGTTGAAAATATGGAATTGAATCCTAAGTTGGCCGAATTTATAGGAAAAGAGAAGTATGAGAGATTAAAGATGCTTTCACCTGAAGATAATCCTGTCATATTGGAGTTCACGTTTAAAGAGAAGTTCTGAAGGGTGAAATCTAAACTTTTCTTGTGGGTAAAATCAGCCGGATTGATAGAGTGGCTGATTTTTCTTATTTTTGTCCTTCGCAATGAGTACCTACGCAGATGTCATACTCCCGCTTCCGCTGGAGAATCAATATACGTATCGGATTCCGGCCGACTTGGAGCCGCTGGTGGTCCGTGGCAGTCGTGTGATTGTGCATTTCGGAAAGAAACGCTTTTACACGGCGATTGTGGTAGATGTGCACGATCGTCAGCCGCAAACGGACTATGAAGTGAAGGAAATCTTTTCGATTTTGGATGTGACACCTATTTTACGTCGTCCGCAATTACGCTTCTGGGAATGGATTGCCTCGTATTATATCTGTAAATTGGGTGATGTTTATAAGGCGGCCTTGCCTTCAGGCCTGAAGCTGGAAAGCGAGACAACGGTTACTTATAACCCGGACTTCGAGGCTGATGCTCCGTTGAAACCTAACGAACAGGCAGTATTAGATGCTTTCGGACGGAATGTGCTCAAGCAGACGGTTTCTGATTTGGAGAAGAAAACCGGTTTGCGTAACATTGTTCCGGTTATTGCTTCGTTGATGGGGAAAGGTGCTGTGGGCGTAAGTGAGGAACTGAAGCAAGGTTTTGTCCCTAAGACGCAAACGTATGTCCGGCTACATCCAGACTGGGCAACCGAAGCCCGGATGCAGGAAGCTTTCGATGCAGTGAAACGGGCAAAGAAACAAGAGCAACTGCTGGTCTGCTTTCTCGATTTGACTCACGCTTTGAATCCGGTGTTAAGACAAGAAGTCTCGAAAAAGGAGTTATTGGAGAAAAGCGGGCAAAGTGCTGCGATCCTTGATGGTTTACTGAAACGAGGTATCTTGCAGAGTTATGAGAAAGAAGTTAGTCGCTTGCAGGCTAGGATGTGTCGCCTGGAAGAACCGCATGCCTTGACCGACGAACAACAGGTGGCGTACGGGAAGATCCAGGATGTCTTTGCCGAGAAGGAAGTTTGTCTTTTACATGGAGTTACTTCGTCGGGTAAGACCGAAATCTATATTCATCTGATCCGGCAGGTTTTGAGAAGTGGAAGACAAGTGCTTTATCTTTTGCCTGAGATTGCGATTACGACGCAGATAACCGACCGTCTGGTGAAGATTTTCGGGGATCAGTTGTTGGTATATCATTCTAAATTCTCGGACAACGAACGGGTGGAAGTATGGAACAAGCTGTTGCATGGCAAAGGTCCGATGCTGGTTTTGGGTGTACGTTCGTCGATCTTCCTGCCGTTTAGTAGCCTGGGATTAATTATCGTTGATGAGGAACACGAGACGACTTACAAACAACAAGATCCGGCGCCTCGTTATCATGCCCGCAATGCGGCTATTATTCTGGCACAGATGCATGGAGGCAAAGTATTGTTGGGTTCGGCTACTCCATCGATCGATTCGTATTTCAACGCCATGACCGGTAAGTTCGGTTTGGTTGAGTTGCCGGTTCGTTACGGAGCGGCTTCGCCTCCCGAGATGATCCTGGTCAATATCCGTGAATTGAAAAGGCGGAAACAGATGAAGGATACACTTTTCTCTCCAATCTTGGTAGAGAAGATGCGCCAGGCGCTCGAAGCCGGACAACAGGTAATCTTGTTTCAGAACCGCCGTGGCTTTGCTCCGATGATTGAATGTAAGGACTGCGGCTGGATTCCCCGTTGCCAGCACTGTGATGTGAGCATGACCTATCATAAGTTTCATCAGAAGCTAGTATGCCATTATTGTGGTTATACCATTCGTGTGCCGTCCGAGTGTCCGGAATGTCATTCGGTGAATATTCGTCCGTTGGGCTTTGGTACCGAAAAGGTGGAAGAAGAGATCGCCTCGATCTTTCCGGCTGCACGAACGGCTCGGATGGATTTGGATACAGCTCGTACGCGTACAGCCTATGAACGGATCATCGGCGACTTTGAGAAGCAGAAAACGGATATTCTGATCGGTACGCAAATGATTTCGAAAGGGTTGGATTTTGGGCATGTGAGCGTGGTGGGTATTTTGAATGCCGACGGGCTGATGAATTATCCGGACTTTCGGGCGCATGAAAGGGCTTTCCAGCTGATGATGCAGGTGAGCGGTCGGACCGGAAGACGAGATAAGCAGGGTGTGGTGGTGTTGCAAACTTCACAGCCTGATCATCCCCTGATTCAGATGGTACAGCAACGAACGTATAAAGAAATGGTCAGTTGGCAACTGACGGAACGGAGCATGTTCCGTTATCCGCCTTATTACCGCCTGATTATCCTGGTTCTTCGCTCGAAGAATCCGACAGTGCTCGACGAACTGTCAAGGCTGTATGCCGAACGGTTACGCCGGCGTTTGGGCGACCGTGTACTTGGTCCCGTTACGCCGCCGGTTTCCTATATTCAATTGCTTCATATCCGCAAGATCGTCATGAAAATCGAGATTGCAGCTTCTATTCCGCAAGTCCGTGAAATACTGGAGTCTGTGCAACAAGAGATGCGCCAGAGGAGCACGGAGTTCCGTCAATTACTGGTACATTATGATGTAGATCCCTTGTAGGATTCCACATAAAGATTCCTTAGTTTCCCAATTTCAAAGAATATTAATACGACTAATGATTAAACAAATGCCTATATCGTGCACAAAATGCACAGCTGCTTTCCCAAACTTCGTCACTCTCACAACTGACGAGTCCTTCTATACAAAGGAATGCTTCATGCGCCAAATCTTTGTAGGTCTCATTTATGGTTTCGGGTGTTGCAGTAGCCTCAAGAACCAAGCGGAATGATTGATAGGCTTCATGTTCTCTTGACAAATCCCGACACAACCGACCAAAATCTAAGATAGTGCGTAACTTAATTGGAATTTCACTCCTATCTCCACGTTTATATAAAATATCGTATCTATAGGCCTCAATTATAGGCTTCATTTTTAAATAAGAATCATTATTAGCCAACATATAAATAAGGTTTTAAGATTTGTTCTGACTTTCATCTTAATATATGATTTTATATAATCATTTTATAAATCAATGATTAAAAAAAGAGATTATACAACCATATGAGAATAATGATAAACACAATAAAACCACACCATCCACCATTACTTCCTGAACCGCCAGATGAAGAATTGGAATGATAGCCACTAGAGTTTCTTACATACATATTTCTAACTTCTCTACCTTTAGAATATATACCTTCAGACTCATACCTTGGTCCCCACATATGTCCTTTACCATCTCTTAAACTATTCTCCCATTCTCCAAAATACACAACATCTTGAGAATAATAATAAAAAAAACCAGAACCTTCTCTTTTCCCATCATACCAATCTCCAATATATATGTTTCCATCGTTGAAAACATACATACCGATTCCATGACGTTTTCCATTCACTATTTTTCCAATATATGCACCATTGGAATAACTTTCATAAACTGCATTTTCAGACCATGAATAGTTTTTAAAATAAGAGGAATATCCTGACAATTCATCTTGTAAACATTGAGGAGCATCATTATTTTCAAGAAAATCCTCTACTATCACAAAATTTAATTTAGAAAAATCACCTTTATTCATTGTATATTTATTTTATGTTTAACTTTTAATTAGTCTCTTTTTCTTGTTTTATCCTCAATTTTATATCAACAATAAATCTAAATATACTATAATCAACAGAGATACATTTCTTTTCGAGTTTATCAAAGAAGGTGAAATCTTTCCATTTAGTTCCTTTTTCAATACTTCCTTTCTCATATTTATCTTTCCAACAATTATATGATTTAGACCAATAATGATTCACCTGAATAGGTGTTTTAATAGCTGAACTCTTTTTATGCATATTCCATATCACTACTTTTTTAAAGACGTTGATTGGTGGTATCTTAAAAATTTTCCAGCGTGTATTAAAGCCATGCATTGAAACTAGATTATTATCAATATCAAATTTTGTATTATAAAAAATTTTACCTTCTGTAAAAAGTTTGTCTCTACATACAGTATACTGTTCTGTAACAAGCTTGTTGTAATCATGATTCATTACTCCAGATGTTCCAAATAATTTCCAATACATAAGTATTACCGGATAAATTTTATATTGTTGTAATAATGGTTGTAACTTTATTTCTTCCATTGGGCATAGAAATTCATCTGCATCAAGAAAACAAACCCATTCTGATTCAAATCTGAAATTATCATACCAATGTCTGTATGCCGAATATTGTCCTGGATATTCAGGCCAATCAATCAAAGTCACTAACCCTTTCTTTATATACGAGGAAAGTGTATCTTTGTAATTATCTGTAGAATTATTATTATAAAAATAAAAATGATTTACACCCAAGTTCATATGATGGCATAACCATTCGTCAAGAAACGGAGATTCATTTTTAAAGATTAAAATTAGTGATATACTATACCTATAGGATACATTTTCCTTTTTATGAAAACAATTGATAAAAGAAAGTGATATCTGGTAATAGAAATTTACAAACGGATATGCCAACTCTTGAAATAGATAAAAATTTCTTTCTTTATGATTACAATAATCGAAATTCTTGTCTTCTCTAAGTATTAGTCCCATAGTATATAATATATCTTATAAATGAAAACATATGCTAAATTCATATAATCCCTATTAAGAATGAGAAACCTCAAAAAGGCCTCTCATTCTTTTGTTTACTGTCTAGACTTATCAATCACCGTAAGCATTCGAAGAAATGCACCTTTTACACTTTGAGGTTTGGTTGTAGCTTTGC
>OGYL01000290.1_pt1 | contig 38378 bp, 52 predicted proteins | sample 1576541 | NCBI WGS metagenome assembly OGYL01 (sample SAMEA3541551, study PRJEB24748) | human gut metagenome | biome: human gut; feature: human-associated habitat; material: faeces | place: China | collected 2012 | reverse complement strand
ACCCACACGCCGGCTTTGTTTATTTGGATTTTTGTTCGTTCCAATGATGAAGTCGCCGTAAAACGGTGCTTTTGATACTCGGAAAAGTCGCCGGAGAAAACAATCGGATTTTTGTTTTGAAACAGCGTAAGATTATTTCTCAACGCGCTCTGGCGCGACCCGAATATGCCCGCGTCCCTGTTTATTTCACCGACTATCATAAAGTCTATTGTAATATCGGAATCCTGTGTCAGCTTGCGACCCGTGTCAATGTACTGGTTGCCCGAGGACTGGATATATTCGACTGCGGTATAGCCCTCTGGCAGATTTCCGCCCTGCTGTGCCTTTTGCATCATCATTGCCCTGCGGCGCGTCATGTGCCGTCACCGACCTTCTGCGCCGCCAGAACTTTGTCCTTAAAGCTGAGCTCCCACGTCTCGCCGTTTTTGAAGTCTGGCGATGAGCCGAGATACTTTGTACCTGTCGGCAGTGTGACCGTGATAGTGCCGCTTGCCGCAAAGGTAAGCGACATCCAACATTCAAAACTGCCTGTCGGATAGGTCAAGGTTAGCGTTGTAACATCAGTCAAGCGATATTCCGTATTGTCAGCAAGTGTTATCGTTGTGCCACTTGTGACCTGCGACGGCTTAGCTTGTTTGTTGTTCCATATATTGACCTTTTCGGCGGTTATCTCATCTAAAATGCTCTTGTTATCGTGCTCATGGGCTTTATTGGCAATCGGAATATATGTGTTGTTGATAAAATTCTGCAAGCTAACATCAACCGTGCCTGCTGCGCCCTGCAAGGTAACGCCTATATATTTTGCGTACATACCTGCAAGCGCGTAATATATAGCCGTGTCAAGTCCTGCTTTTACGGTATTTTCTTCAATCTCAGCCCACGGAAATTCTGTTTGGACTTCTTCGGGCAGTTCGTAGTTGACATCTGCTGCTGTTGCTGCGCCGCCGCCCGATATCTCTTTGCCGTCAAACTGCAATTTTCCGTCCGCGTCTGACAGGCGGTCGAGGACGAATTTGTTATCATGGCCGTGCCGTGCGGCGGTGTTCCGGTTGACTTCATCGACAATGCCGGGCTGTTGCAGATCTATAGAGCTGTCACCGTCCGCCGTTTGAGAAAAGTGCAGTCTCACCATTCTGGACTTATAAATCTGTTCACTGCCGACATATCCGATAAGCGTTACGCAGCAGTAGGGTGTTGCCGTGACCGCCGACGGCAGAGGATATGAAAATGCTCCGTCCGTGGTCTGTAAAATTATCTCCGACAGACCGCCGGGCTCAAAACAAAGGCGATACACTGCCTCTGTCGGCATGATAGCCGGTGGAGTAACAATAAGCTCCGTGGCGTAATGTTCCCCTATTATTCCGGCTTCGCAATCGTATCGATTATCGGCAAAATTAAGCCGACACTGTCTCATCTTCTTCAACAATAATTTCACCTGCTTCCCGGTCTTTGTCGTCCTCTTCGAGCGAGGACAGCAGTTTGTTGAGTTCGTCTTTAATGCCGATGCACACCATGCGGCAATTCTCATAAGTTTTCTGTTCGGCTTCGATCTCGGCTATGCGAGATTTGATTTTTTCTACTACTTTTGATTCTGTCATATCATCACCTCGTGATTGTTATTGTGGGGCTATTTTAATCGACTTACCCGTTCCATATCTGACATAAACACCGTCATTACCAACGATAATATAACCTGTATATTTCGAGCCGGTGAGCTTCAGTGTGATTTCACCGTCAGCGTTTTGATAGATATCACTCCTGGCGATAATAGCGTTATTCTTATCACAGACCTCTATTGCGCCGGATGGTAAATTCGATGGTCCGCCAACGCCAAACGCCGCCGAATACAGATCCAATCCGCCGATAGGTCTATAATGTTTCAACCCCGCAAACTGGTTGTATCCAAGAGGATTGGTTATCAGAGTTTTTCTTATTTTGGTTGCATCCGCTTCTATTCGCATCCAATCGTATTGCCAAGCAGTCTCCATATCTGCCCACGGCTTTGCAGAGGTTACATAGTCCGTGCCATTGTTCACGGACTTACCGAAACGAAACCCGGCATTGCTACTGCCGCCAAGCGTATAATCGACCGTAGCGAATGTCGCATACCAGTTTGCTACGGTTGAACTCTGCCATACAAGCGTGTTTGCCATGCCAAAAAACTGCTGGCTGCCCTCGCTCGCAGTTCCGGTACTTTGATAAAGTTTAAGCACGCCCGATGATAGATCCGCTTTATACCCCTCACTTTCTGCCGTAAATGAGCCGTCTTTTACCTTTATGCCCTGCGCATTTATCGTCGTTGTCGCGTTGCTCAGCTCGGACGGGGAGCCGAGATTATCAAAACGGATATTTATCTCGTTACTCAGCTGCTCGATAGTCGACGAAGTGACATAATCTCCTTCGATTTTTTTCACCTTTGACTGGATGCTACTCGCTGTCTGCTTCAGCGTGCTCACCTCGCCGGACAGCCCGTTCATATCTTGGACGAGCGTTTGAATACTCAGTTTCTGGTGGTCAACCTGCAGCCGCACCTTTTTGAGCGTCTGCATAACGCTGCCTGCCATCTTGTAATCAGTTTTCTTGACTATCTGAGCCTCTGCGGACACTTTTGACTTGATGCGCGCAGTAGTTTCTATTTGCAGCACTGTAGCCGTGAAATATGTCCCGTCCTTATCCTGGACACTTATGCTGTCATTCAGGTCGAGAATATAATCATCAATGCAGTCGGTTATCTGAAACGGCACGATTGACATGCCGAAGATCTGCGCAGCGATGGTTTTTATGCTACTCTCCCGCGTTTTGTCGATGAAAGGATTATCGTCTATGCGCCACTGGCAAAGATTCTCCGGTGCGATTGACGGGTATGTGATATCATCGTCATATCCGTCATGCCCGAAGACCAATGAGTTTATAACGCCGAACTTAGGCTCCTTTGAAACCGCCTTATACCGCGCCTTGCCTATCTGAATACCCGTACTGACCGGCTTGCTTATGCGCAGTCCCCCGGTACGGCTTATCTGCGCTATGCAGCCGCCGAGCTCGGCGGCGCGGGAGATCAACTCTCGGTCTGTAACTGAGGCGTCCATATTCGGCGCTTCTGTCAGCTTAAAAGTCGACATCGGGAAAGTCGTTGTCTCGAGCGTAATGCCGTGACGCGTGCATATCTCCCGCACGAAAGCGCCCAATGTTGTCGGATAAGTCAGGCTGCCGCCATACGCGCAGTCAAAAAGCACTGCACGGTCAGTACCTTTGAAAGATATCGACCGTGCAGTTTTGTTGTTTGTAATGTCCTCGTCCTTGGCGGTGAAAAGCCCAATCGGAACCCATGTCACCGAACCGTTTATCTCGAGTCCACGATATACAGATACCTCTTTTCCGTTCAGGTCTATGGACCCGTCGAGATTGTATATCTCAAACTCACAGCTTTTAGCCGGGAACCCGCCTATCATTTTGCTGTTGGAATGCGATATCTTCGGGTATGTTTTCAAATACTGCTGTCCGGTATAAGTCGCATTTCCGACTACTATTTTTGACTTCGGCACACGGACCCTGGAGGATGCTATGTAGTTTTTATAGCTTGTACTCGCTGCGTACATATTTTGTCCTCCTTAACTGTTCGGAACGGTCTGAACGAAACGCAGCTCAAACGCCTCAATGACGTATTCGCCGTTAATCAGCGCGTGTGCCGTCACTGCATCAGAAACCGGGTACATCGTCTTGGTCAAAAACGCACCGGCACGAAGATCATAAAATTTTACAGTACATTCGGTCATCGCCCTGACCTGCAGAATTTTCCTGATCTCCGCCTCGGTCTTATCCTTTTCAAATGTCAGAATGAGCTTGTCGCGCTCCGGCAGAACTTCGCGGATCATCAAATTTTCATCGGTCGCGCCCGACCCTTCCGAGTCAGTCTGCGGATATTCCCAGCCTATCCCGTCGGCGGTGAGCGTTATGCTGCCGTTTATAAGCACTTCATATTTTTCCACGCTTTACACCTCCAGAAGAATCCTGCCCTCGGCTATCTGGGCTTCGTTGATAGTTTTGATTATCGTGCGTCCGTCGGGATAGCGGATAAGCAGTTCGAGCTGCAGCTTAACCTTTTGGGCAAAACCGCCCGCCTTGGCGAGCGCAAGCTCGACCTGCTCGCGAATCTTTGACTCGGGCGACACTATTTCGCCCTCACGGGTGTTATCGCCGACGATAGCAAGCTGCGGATTGTTTGCCGCTACCCAGCCACCCTGGGCGAGCTTGGGAACATTCAATTCGCTGAGCGGCGATATACTCACTCCGGGGATATTGTTGATGAGTGATATAGCGCGGTTTATCGCGCGGATAAATCCGTTTATGGTTCGCTCGGCAAACGATATGATTTTGTTAACGACCGTTTTAAAGGCATTACCCATCGTTTCGCCGACCTTTGTTCCTATTGTCGAAAATTTAGAGCGTATCGTCTCCCAAATTCCCGAGAAAAATGACCCTACCGGCGCAAACACACCCTTGATAGCCGCCCACGCTTCGCTAAATTTCTGCTGGAAGTATGTCTTCACATTCGCGAAGGTTGTCATTATTCCTGCCCAGAGGTTCGAGAAAAAGTTTTTAATCGGCTCAATGATGTTTACGCTAAACCAATTCGCCACTGTTGCCCATACGGCTTTTATTCCATCCCAGGCTCTCGAAGCTGCTGCTTTCAGCTCGTCCCAATGCTTTGCGCACAAAATTATAACTGCGATCAACGCTGCTACTAAAGTCACAATAATCCCGATAGGATTCGCATTCATGACCGCATTGACAACCGCCTGCGCAGCTGCATAAGCCTTGCTTGCGACCTCTACCGCAATCATAATGCCTTTATAAGCAAGCCATGCTGCACCGACAAGCCCTATGGTATACGCGATGCCCTCAAGAATTGGTTTTCCATCCGTTTTCAGCCACTCAAGCACGCCGTTAAACGCCGACAACTTGTCGTTTACGCCCTGCAAACCTTCGGCAGCGTCCGGGGCGAATCCCTCCACAAGATCGCCATAGAGATCGGCAATATAACCGACAACGATCATGATGATTTCTCCGACATTGCCCAATATCTTCACAAGATTATTAAAGGTGTCTTTACCGCCGTTATCCCAGATATATTTAATGCTTTTTGTGACACGTTCGGCAGCTCTTGCTATTTTCTCAAACAGCTCGAGTGTTGTGTTGGCAAACAACCTTCCGCCCTCGCCTTGCCACCAATTTTTTATGACATCGCCCACGCCCTTTCCAACCTCTTTCAGATTGTTAAAGGCGTTTTTTATGCTCTGTACAATCGGTTCTCCGTGCGCCTGCCAGGCATCGGCGAGAGGGTCAAAGAATGTACCCAGCTCCGCCGATGCGCTTGACAGCTGGTCTTTCAGCGAGTTTACGCCGCCTATAGTCGCCGCTTCAACCCCCGACGCGCCCGCCGAGCTTCCGCCCGTGCCGGTATCGGATGCGCTTGATTTGCTAAGCACATTGATCTCGTCATATGACGCAAAAGCCTTTTTGACTTTCTTAGCAGCCTTTTCAGCTGCGGTGCCGGTGCTATCGATAGCGATTGCTGCCTCTGTCGCTCCGGCCGTAACACCGCCCAGAGCCGTAACATCCGGCATTTCGAGTCCGATTGACGCCATAGCCGTCTTCATCAGACTGCAAAACTTCAGCAGCGCATCGAGAGCAGTCTGAATCGCCGGAATGAAGAGGTTAAGAATTGGTATGATTACATTACCGATTTCGGTTTTCAGCGAGGTAAAAGTCGCAGACAATTTCGCCACCCGCCCCGCAAAGGTCGTAGCGTATTTTGCTGCATCTCCGGTCTGACACTTTGTTTCCTCAATAATGCCGTTGACTTCTGCCTCGATCTTCTGCTGCTGCGTTAAGGCATTGGTCGTTGTGCCAATAGATTTGGCGTAGTCCTCCCACATCTTTGCGACATTCTTAGTAACACCGGCATTGTCCACGAGGATTGAGTTCTCGTTTTTAAGACCCTCTGTCGCCGTTGATATAGCATCGCCATAGGAATACGATGCCTGACGACCGAATGCCGCCGCGTCCTTCAGCGCGGTCATGGTCTTTTCTATCTGCTCGGTGCTGTATCCGCGAGCCGCAAGATTCTTGTATGCTGTGACGGCGTTGTTGAGAGGTACGAGACCGTCAGAAATATAATCCTGGATAAAACTGTTCGCTTCGCTGAATGACTTCTTTTGGCCGTTCAGAATGGAACTCAAGCCCATCCACGCGGACTGTGTCTCGCTCGCCACCTCAACACACTTTTTGCCGAAAGAAACGACGGCGGCCGCAGAGAAAGCCACACCTATTGCCTTACCGACCTTGCCCATCGCGGACGAAAACACGCTCTGAGCCTGTCCTGCGGCGCCCTTTATTTCTTTTTTGAACGCGCTTTGATTCGCCTTTATGTCGAAGAAAACAGAACCGACATTTGTGCCCAAAGGCATATTCTCACCCCCCTGCAAGATTTTTAAAGAGCTGTTGGAACTGTTCCAAGGTCATTGTGTACTGTACGCTCTCCGCTTTCGCGGCGCGGAACCGCTGCCACTTTCGGCGGATATCCTTCTCGGCATTCGTCATCTCGTGTATCTTCTTCGGGTCCTTTTCGGATCTGACCGAGATAACATATCCGAGCGGCGTATCGTGCATAATGCCTGCCAGCAGTTTCCTGTACTCCCTGACCGATATATCTTCCGTCAGAAGCCTAATACCGTACTGTTTGGCAAATGACGCTACAATAAGCGGCTCGTCAAACTGCTCGTCGTAGTAGGCTTCCTCGGTTAGTTTTTTCTTTCTTTTGCTGCTTTCTTGAGGTCTTCATAGTCCTCGCCGGTTATGGCTGCCATGACGTAAAATGACAGATTCGTATAGCCGGAAACGGATATGTCGCTGTTTACCAGCTCGGCAACAGCTTCCTTGCCGAGCGCAAGGGTGAGGGTTTCCATGTCGGAATCGTCTCCGCCCTTTTCCTGCACCTGCTTAATCTTGTCCCAGGTGGACTTTCTGTCATCGACAAGGTAAAGCTTGTCGCCGATTTTAAGCTGCGGATGATTGTCGCCCGAAAGAATGGCGTCGCCTGTATCGATTATTCTCATATTGATTCGCTCCTTCTTTGAGATTTTGGATAAAAATAGGACTGCCGCATTGTGCAGCAGTCCCGAAAATTATGAGCCCGTAGCCGGTGTATAGGTCGGCTTACCGTTGCTGATAAGGTCAAACGCCAGGGGGTTGACGGCGGTTGCATCGTCGCCGGCATAATCGCTGACCGACACGACGACATCGCCGGTAAACGTCGCACCGTCGGGGAATGTCACCTTGATTTTGGAATCGCAGTCGCGTCCGTTCTTGAGCGCGAGTCCTGCAATATAATCGTTGCCGGGGTCACCGACATTGCGCTTGCCGCTCATGGAAAGCGTGTATGACTTCGCGGTCGCCAGCGCTCTCTGCCAGCCGTCCTCGGTGATTGAGTTCCAGGTCTCTACGCCGGTCTCAATCGAAAGCTTTGCATTTTCCATGTCGGCTATCGGCGCAAATGTCGAGCCGCTTGTGCATATCTCGATGTCGAGATCATACACCGGGAAAACTCCTGAAAAATTAGCCATATTTTCACTCCTTTTTATTTGTCGTAATAGACATCGAATTCAAAAGAATATTCATATACTCCGTTGCCGTCTGTCCCCAAGTCAATAGGACCGTCATAGCGGGAGATAACGAATGCCCTTTTCCCGTCGATTTCAAAGTTTTTCTCATCGAAAAAGTCGTAAATGCTCTGCGCCTTGTTTTCGGCTGCATCTGCATTTCGTGTCCAGCGCAGCAGAACCGTAACAGACAGCATGCCGTAGCTTCTGTTGACTTTACCGCCCACAGTCTGCACCTTCGCCGAGCCGACTCGGGAGTGATAGAAACAAATCGCTCTCTCAGCGTCGTCGTCTATCTTCCCGATGGAGATAGTGTCCGTCCAGCTGTATGCGGTTTTAAAAAAGTCTTTTAATACTTTCAGCGTCATCCGCCGCAGCTCCTTTGCATGAATTTCGCGAAGACCCGCTTTGCATAATCCTTTTTCTGACCGGAGATATACGGCTCGAACCACGCTCCGCCCGCCGCTTTGTTTTCAGTCCGATTGAAATTGTACTCGGGGTGAAAATAAAGCCTGCGGGCATACGGCGTATCGGACACGATATATACCTTGCCCGTGGCCGCTTCTTTGTCGTCGATGAAAGTGGAGCGGTTCTGCAGCTGTCCGGTCTTAAACGGCATCGTCTCCGACTGCTGAAGATCCGTCTTCAGCGCGTCTGCCGTTTTTACCAGGTTGCGGGAAATTGCTTTTTCAATGAGGTTTATGTTTGCCGTGTTGAGCTTCACCGTGACCTTCATTTCAGCTCAAACTCCGTATGATTCACCGTACCATCCGGATTCTTCGCTCGGATACCTGAATATATCGTCATTTCGCGGCCGCGGACAGTAACGGTGCCGCTCGATATTTCGCGCATCTTCGGCGCAATATCGCCTTTTACGATAACCTTGCCGACAAGCTCGGTATATTTACCGTCTTTGTCGTACAGCCGTTTCCTGCGCTCGGAATAGATGCAGGAGGCTTTTATCGGGGCGTGAGTCTTCGGCTCTCCGTCCTCACTGATGTCGGGCTCGTCAAGCCGTATTTCGCAAGGCGTAACGCAAAGGAAATCCGGGAACGGCAGTTTCTTAATGCTGTTTGCCATCATGATATCCTCCCTGTAAGTCCGGTCTGCTGCAGCAGGGCATACGCTACGGGACTCATTCCGAGTCGCTCGTAGACCTTGCCGGAATCCTTGACCGTAACGCTTATGTCAAGCACGCTATAGCTCTGTATACCCGAGCCGTCATATCCGTTCTCGTGAATATAATCCGCCTGGTAACATGCGGCGAGCCTGATTTTTTCCTGCTGAAACTCGGTAAGGTTTTCAAAAACGCGCCCTTTGATGCGGTTGAAGGTCGCTTCGTCAATCTTTATCTCGGCCAAAGACAAAGAGGCTTCGATTTCACACGAAGCCTCCTGCGTACCGTGAAAAGATTCTAAGTAGAAATTGACGTCAGCATACATTATGCATCAACTCCGTCAAGCGATATCGGTGTCGACAAACACGCTGTCGACCTTGTTATCCTTGCCGTTGGGGAATACGAATACATCGGAGAAAGCACGGTTCTGATACAGCCAACCGTCGCCCTCGGTGTGCGCTCCCGGTGCGAAGAAGTAAATACTGTTGACCTTCGGCACGAACTTCGTGGTAAGAGGCGAAGCAATCAGGATATTGATCTTCTTCGAGCCGGCAGCATCAACCTCGTAGTAGCTCGAAGTGGACGGATTGCCGGTCGGGCTCTTGACGGCGGTATACTTTTCACCGCTCTTGGTGTAATAGGTCTTGTCGGCAACAACGCTGGTATCGGCTGACGCCTTATAGGTCGTCTCTGCAGGCGCGAAACCTCCATCCTCGCCGTCGAAATTGAAGGTGTCGTAAAACACTTCATCGTCGATGACCTCGAAGACCGGCACGCCGTCAATCTTTGTGACGCGGGTCTCGATGCCGATGCCGCCCTCCGCTATCTGGGTCATCTCTATCTTCTTTGCAAGCTCGGTGCTCTGCTCAAGCAGATCCATTATCTCAGACCTGACATAGACGACAAGCGCGCCCATCGCCTTGTATCTGCGAAGCTTGCCGGAGCCGAGCGCCTTCTTGATTTTGGTGAAGACATTGGCCGCAGTGTAATCGCTGAGCTTTGTTTCGGTATGATAGCCGTCGAGCTTCTTTGCCTGCGCCGCGACGCGGGAGAAGAAGAGGGCGTTAGCCTCGGGCACCTCCTGCGTGCGGACAAAGGTCTTGGAGATATTCTCCATCGACGCTGTCGCATTGGTCTCATCGACATCGAGCTTATCGACAAGGAACTCTATATCCCTGTCGTGCGTGAGGGTAAAAGGAACATCGGTCTGGACGAAGGAACCCCTGTTCCAGCCGCCGTTTCTGTTGTGGCTCTTATAGCCGCTGGTCGACATCTGGGTAAAGTGGAAGGTCTTTGCCGAGAGCCACTTCACTGCAGTCGTAATAAAGGGAGAAATGAGCGAATCCTGCGTGAGGATCTCGAGAAGCTCAGGCTCCCATCTTTCTGCGTAGTTTGCCGTGTTAGGCATTTTTCAACACTCCTTTAGTAGTTAAATCTGTTCCAACTCTTTTGAGCTGTCTTCTTGGCGGGTGCTTTCTTGCTCTTGTCTTCCTGACCGTCCCCGCCTATGCTGAATCCGGGTCCCCCGTCCTCGGCCTTGTCGGTCAGTTCTGTCCATGTTTTCAGCAGTTCGGTGACTGCGGCGGAAGCTTTTTCGCGGCTGAATTTGCCGTCATCGTCGAGGCAGTCCGCGCGGTCGATGAGTTTGACCGCCTTAGACACCTTGTCTGCTTTGACATGTGCCGCAAGCATCACAGCTTCCAGGACTGCGCCTTCGGCCATTGCACGAGCCTCTGCGAGTTCGGCGGCTACTCGGGAGTTCTGCTCCGCGCCGTCCGTCTCCGGCTCTTCCTGCTTATCAAGCTGCGCCTTCTCGATAAGCTCTTTGACCTTTGCCCTGTCGGTCTTCTCGGTTATACCGAGTTCCTTCATAAGCTTGGCGACTGCCTTCTTGCTGTTTTTGACGCTGATGTTGTTTACTTCCTCGTCGGTGTACTTTTTTTCGGGCTGAGTCTGCTCGTTCTGCTCTTCGTTGCCCTGCCCCTCCGTGGTTTCAACATTCTTGTTTTCTTCTGCCATTTTTTTTACACTCCTTTTCTCAGTTAAGGTCAACTGTTACCCTGTTTTACGATACAGGCAAACGATTTTTGGATATAAAAACAGCGCCTTGCAGTCAAATGCAAGACGCTGTAATTATTGAATTAAACTATTACAGATTAAAGCCTGAACTTATCAACTTACAAATAAAATCGTCGGTTCCATTGTACTCTTGAACTCCGAGAACATCGAGTGCTGCCGTCGCAAAACTTTCAAGAGGCATCCCCATAAAAGAAACACCCGAATCAAGCATTTTTGTTTTAAGAAGTTCAATAAATTCTGGCGATGTACATCTGGATTTTGCGCCAAAAATAACGGCATTTAGATTAAGGATCGGGATATCTGACTTAGCACCTAATAACACCGCATTCATGTCATTCGCAGACATTCTCGATATAAGAGAACTAACACTGTTGTTTGTATTTACTGATTTCATTATCACGGAGCACCTCCAATCTTTTTGCAATATCGTTTCTTCCGATACTTTTTGCCAGATCTATTTCCACCTGATAAGCATCGATCTCACGCTTAATACATTTTTCCGGGTTCTGAAAAACTCTCATCCCGAGCCATCCGTCTTTCATATCGTCTTCTGCGTGCCTAAGTTCATGAAGCCACGCACCGTAGCTCGCATTTTCAGAAATATAGACAGTTCCAGGTTGACCTTTTGATAGACCCGGTGAATACGAAAGTTTTTCAGCCTTCGTTCTGATTAACGAGACTCCTATCTCCTCAAGATGAGTTTTAATCGCCTTTATTTCCTTTGGATTTGAATCTTCTGCGCTTCCAAGTGCTTCTCGCAATGGGTCATCCGTAGTTCTAAACTGGCTTATATTTATTATATCACTTTTTTTGAATTTTTCAACACCATAGGGTGATATTTTTCGCTCCCACTCTTTGAGCTTCGCCTGATATCTCGCCACATTCTCGGGGTCGACGCTGCCGACAGTCAGGCGCTTATACCGCTGCACCATATTTTCTATGTGCGCACGGTTGTATCGACCGTAGTCGGAAACATCGTTTTCCTCGTTGTTGTAGTGATTGATATCTTCAAGCTCGGGGTAATATGTACCGAGCCCATGCCGGCACCGAGGGTGAAACAGCCCGAGCTTCATCGCCTCGGATAGCAGCATATAGTCGCCGTCGTCCGGCTTGCCGCCGGAATACACATCATCGATGAGCACCTTGCGCTCAAACGGTCTGCAGAGTTTGCAGGCGGTGGCATGGTGCGAAATAATTACGAGCGTCTCGCCTATGCTTTTGCGGAATTCACCCTCGCCCACCATATATGCCCGCTGATTCGCCGTTCGAACGGCCATCGAAGCATAGTCCGCGATGTTGACCCTGCGTCCGTCGCGGTACTCGATGCAGTTGATTCCGCGTTCCAGAAAGTCTTTCACAGCCATATCGTATGCCTGCGTTTCGGTCATCACGCCGTTTGAGGCATACATTCCTGCTCGAAAGATGGTCTGCCGATAGGTGTCGTTCATCATACGCAGCACGGCAGTATTTGCCGCACCGAGATCGTTTTGCAGGGCGTTAATCATCCCGCTTATCTTTCGGTCGTTGACCTTGAAGAAGCTTTTGCGCATGGTCTTTGCGGATTTATAGCCCTTGCCGAGGGCTTTTTTATAGCGCTTCAGCTCATGCTTCGAGCCTTGCCGCAGCTCCGCTTTCATATGCTCCGATACTCTGTCCGACAGACCGCGAGTTCGGCTGCTGATAATCTGCCGGTTCTCCCTCTGGTAGCGTTTCAGCTCTTTGAGTTTTTCAGCCTGCCATTGAGGATAACTAAATCCTGTTTTTGCTTCTTCGGCAAGGTGTCCGGCAAGGTTACGCCGCATTGACTCAATGAGATACAGCTCCATATCTCGGTATATCTGCGCTATCTCCTTGTCGAAATCAATGCCGCTCATCTTCTACCTCACACAAAATCACTGTTCAGCGCGGGCTCGTCCGCTTCGAGTATGCCGCGCTCTTCCTTTATGCGCCGAACCTCTTCCGCCTTCCAGTCATCGTCCTTGTCGTCGCCATAGAGTTCGTCGACCTGGGTCTTGGTCGACATTATGCCGCTGGTTGCCGCTTTGCCGATAGTCTCGACCTGTGCCTCAAATGACGGATTCGCATAGCCGCCGAAGTTAACGGTCACGTCAACCTCTTTGCGCTCGCGGCCGTTGAGCGTGCAGTAAAAATCAAGCGAAGCCTGCACAAGGTCACGTATTGCCTTGTTGAGCACATCGGTGACCCTGTTGCGGGTATAAAGCGTGGTTTTTTCCTTTTCGCGCTGAGCCTCGGCGTTGTCGAGCTTCTTGACATCAATGCCGAGAGTTGACGGAGATATAATCCCCTGCAAGCAGAGGTCAAGGGCAGTACAATACGAGGACAACAACGCCTCATACTGAATCGTGCCCTGCGTGGTCGTTATTTCCTGCCGTGCGCCCTCTGCCATGCTGCCCTGCAGCTGGATATACTCATTATCAAAGTCATTACTTTCGAGCACCTCGCCGGTCTTTACATTGCGCGGCAGCAGGTCAACCGGAATGTATTCTTTTATCTGACCTTTCCGCACGGCGAGCATCCACTGTGAGAAAACCTCGTCGAATGCGTCAAAGTTGTCGAGCTTGCCGTCAAAAATCGACTTGCCGCGCCCGGGATAGATAGTTGACCGCCGGAACATCAAAGGCACCGCAGGCAGGAAATGCGCGTTATTTTTGATATTTCTGTATCCTTCGAGCTCCGGGAATTCAGATATGTCCGCTTCCTTGTCGGTCGATATATCTGTCAGCGAGTACGTAATGCTGTCATAGTCGTACCGCTCCTTGAGCAGATACGGCTTCTGCTTAATAGTTTTTTTGGTTTTGAACACGACCGCGCCGATCCTGCCTCGGTTATACTCGAAATCCACACGGTCGGCAGGATAGAACTCAATAATCGGCAGTTTGCTTACCGTGGGGTCATACGACAATTTAAAAGCGCCGTCGCCAAGGTACAAGGTATCTCGGACGGCGTCGCTTATTATGTCGGTAATGAGGTTTTCTTCGGCTATGTCCTCCCACACCTTCCCCATGTCGGGGTCATCAACGGTGATAGCATACAGGTCTCCGACACAAACATCGGTCAGCGTATCGACTATCAGTGACGGCAGCCCGGTGTGAATTTTGCGGATCTTCATTCCGCGCGTCGGCTTGCTGCCCCAAAAGTGTCCGTTGCCTATGTTGTCCTGAATATGCGCATAAAGCTCTTCGATTTCGTTCGCCCTGCCGCGATACCAGATACGGTCTTTAAATACTTCGGCGTCATGGTCCATAAGCTGATGGATATTTATAGACACTCCGTTATCTGTGCTGATATTCAAAAAGTTCCTTACGGCGGTTCTGACTCTGTCGCCTAGGCTCATTTAATCACCCTCCTGTTACTGCGCCGATCTGCTTAACATACGGCAGCCATCCGTACTGCGACGCATTTATTGTGTGGTCGTTTCGGTCTTCCGGCTGATTGTCTTTGTCCTGCTGCCAGCTGTACAATTCGAGTTCCGCGATATGGTTTTTGCAGTGGTCGCACACAAGGTAATGCCCCGTGTGCAGCCAGCCGAGCTGCAGGTTTATACGGTCAATTATCTTTGTCGCCTTATAGGCGTTGTTGAAAGAATAGAGACAGGCGTTATTCCGACGGTACTTCAAAAGTTCCGTCATAGTTGCCTGGTCCGCGGAATCGATAAAGACATTCCGTGCGAGCCCCCACTCCTTGCGGTTGCGCTCCAAAAAGTCAATGTAGTTGCGCACCGTGTCGCTCGGCGCTATCGGCTCGCTGATGTCTCGGTTGTTATAGACCCGCTCGTCAAGGCATATTACCTTTCGGTCGTCGGTGATGCCGAGAAACATCATCGCTATCGTGTCCGGAGACTGCGAGGAATACGCCGTATCCAGCCCGGACGAAAACGCGATGAATTCAAACGGATCATTCTCATCCTCTAAGCGCTTGCGTATCGCCGCTTTTGATATAACATGCCGCTTGCGGTCAAAATTAGAAAAGACAAGCCCGGTGGCTCGTCCTCTCAATCCGAGTATTTTGTTTTTATATATCTTCGTGCCGGCGGGAACGTTGCTTATAATCTGCTGCCGCTTTTCGGGTGTCAGGGCGGCATTGTGGTCAAATGAGAAGTACCACCACACCCAACCGGGCATTGCCGGCTCGGAAAGCATCTCAAGCAGTTCCGTCGGCGCGTCGTCCACATATTCGGGTAACGGCCTGGAACGGTTGATATATTCCGAATACACCGGAAGGTTAGGGTCGTCCGGGTTTAGCGTAGCAAGCAGATAATCGCAGCGCATAGCCGCCTCGCGCACATATTCCATGTCCGCGATGTTTATCTCGTCGATGTAAAGGCAACCGTACTGACCGCCCAACGCCTTTTTCCAGCGAGCTTTGTTGTCGTAGCCGAGCACATAGATTATTTTGTCCTCTGCGCCGGTGCGAAAGACGATATGCGGCAAGCTGTACTGACCCTTACCGCCGCTGTTGTATTCTACCCGGGAACCGAACACATCTATAATGCCGAGTTCCTTGTTGATGATGTTTTTTTCTATTGTTCCGGTGTCCAGACCGCTGACGATGTGAATCTTTTTCGGACTCGCCGCGACGCGAAACATAAACTTCATGATGCCGACTGTAGTCTTGCCGGCATATGTCGTGCCCTCAAGGAACTCGACCGGCGCCGAGCATCTGAGAAAGTCGCGGAACTTCTTACTCAACAGAACCTCACTCATTGCCGCTCAGCTGCCTCAGAATGCTGTCAAGCTTGTCTGACGGTTCTATCTTAGCTTCAATTCCATCCTTAAACAGGCTGAAACGCTTGCCAAGCAGCTCCGCAGCCTTCAGGCGCTCCTTTTCGTCCGGCGGCTTATCCAGCACCTTTGCCGCACTGCAGCCATCACCTTGACCTTCTACGACGACAACACTCGCCGTGCTGTCTCCGCGCATCACGGCAGTGAGGTACTCCATGACCTCCTGTGCGTCGGCTATCTTTTTCGAGCTCAGCTCTTCAAGTTTTGCTTCGATGTAGGATTTAACATTAACATTTCCTAACATTCTGGTTCCCGCTGCTGATGCCGTCGCATCGTTTTTCACATGCGGATAAGCAGCTTTGTATGCTCTTGTCGCGTTGCAGTCGACGATATACTCATCTGCAAACCGCCTTTGCTTGTCAGTCATGAGTTCACCTCCGTTCTTGTGTCACATATTTTTTACAATCGGGTTATAAAAAGCATAAAAAAAGCAGCCTCAAAAGGCTGCAAAAAAAGTTTTATCAAACTCATGTTCGATAATAATATCACATACGCAATCGATCCGCAAGCACAAAACATATTAGGTTTGTACAGCGTCAAAATTCTGCGAACATGCATCTAAAAAAATCCGCTATTGGGCTTGACAATTGATATTAATATGATAAAATACTACGTGAAAAATATATAATAAATCGGTAAGATCGTAAAAAGCAAAACGATCTGCACGAATAAATAGCTCAGGCTCTTTATCCCGTGTTTGTTGATCCACGGAAGAGAAGAGCATAAGACAGCATTCTCTTTGATGCTGTCTTATTTTATTTAAGCGAATATTAAAAAGGAGGCATCATAAATGAAAAACTACCGCAACGCAATCAACATCAGCAAAGTTGGCAGCATCCGAAATGAAAATGGTTCTCATGTAGTGATAAACCTTTCAGGACCACCATTAGAACCACCAAAAGAAACGAGGGAAGAACGAGCACCCCGTAAAGAGCCGTCGACTGAATCATTTCAACACGTAGAGAAGACGATCATTTGCCTGGTCAGCATATCAATTTTCGTCCTCACTGCAGTGGCGGCTCTTTATACGGCGCAGCAATCTGGCGATGGATATCTCCTCGTATCGCTCGCAAAAGTGATACTCGAGTTTATGCGTAATGCTTTTTTGGAATAATTAGCAGCCATCGCACAATGTGCACTCAGATATTATAACACTTAAGCACTGAATGGTCAACCGTTTCGCACAAAAAGTGTGAGGCAGTTGACCATTCTCGCCTTTCTACACACGTCTGCCTCACGACACCATGAGTAAATCGGTAACCTTCTTCGACATAAAGCATAGCATATATATATTCAACAAAATCCTCAAAATTCTCAATTTTGCCGAATGTAGCGATAACATATATTGCTGCAGTTTTTTGCGGTGTTATATCCTCCAATCTTTGCCGCCACTTCTTCCCACTTCAAGCCATCCACGAATCGCAGAGTGAATATCTGCCGGGTCAGGCTGTCGGGAATATCCGATATGTAGCGTTCGAGCCTGGCGCGCTCATATATGCGCTGCTCGATTTTAGCCTGGATTATAGCTTCGAGATCCGTTATCTCCGCTATGCAGCGTTCAAGCGCAGGCTCAGGGTTCGGGCTATGCGGCATACCGTCGTAGTTCGGCGACCTCGGACAGAGCAAATTTGCCCGCAGTTCCGCAAGCCTCTCACGGTCAAGCTCTATCTCCTTGTCAAGGTAGTACAGCTGCGACAACTCTTTAAGCGTCATTTAACAGCCTCCTCTCGGGTTTTGTCGTGCTTTTCAATCTCCGGCTTCAGACAATGCCAAAACGGGCACAGCGGCTTTTCTCCGCCGGTCTGGACGAGAAACACGCAATGCTCATTCGGGCACATCTCAGGCACTGCCATCACTCGCTTTCAAAAATCCCATTTCAATGAGTTCCCGGCCGCATTTCGGGCAAACATACCGGCTATCATCTCCTGCCTCGAATATCTTGCAGCAGTAATAACATCTCAGGCAGCGTGTTTCCCGGTCACTCGTCCGCTCCCGTATGTAGCGCCTGTTGGTCTCTTCCTGGGTTATTTGTTTCAGCATGGCAGCTCCTCGATTCTCACATAAATTCCCGGCACGGCAGCCCAATACTTTTCGCTGATTTCTGACGCGACCTGTGCATCGTCCTTCCAAAAGCGCAGCCGGGTCATGCAGTCCTTTAATGCCTTTTCAAGGTTGTCCGTGTCCGGCTTTGTTATTTTCGGTTCGCCGTCCAGGTGCCGTGTACCGTCATTATCAAAGCACCATTTGACTATCAGCCTAACCGCACCGCCGTATGGCCGCTCCGGGACATGTTCGGCAAGGTGTGATGTCAGCTTGCTCTTGGTCGCTTTCAGCTCGGTCGAATCGTACATTATCGGCTTACCGTTTTTGACCGTGATCCGCTTGTCGTGGTGTGTGACGGTCGGCGGATGCATCGGCATAAAAAATTCAGTTGTCATTTTGATTCTCCAATATATTATCTAAACTTTCTAAAATCTCTTCTACTGCTTCTTGTATGTAGTCGAGTTTATAAATGGCTCCAATGTTAGAGAAAAAGTGACAAAAACATCCCTTGCCTTCCCAACAGCAGCACTTACTTTTTAAGCATTTCTTTCTTATCAATGGACAATATTTTTTCATGGCATTAATTCTCCTTTTGCTATTATTCTTTTTCGTTTTTATGTTCTTCAATCCATTGCCAAAGCCATTGCCGAAGTTTAGCAATAGTCGCTTCAACATCCTCGCCACCTTCACGGTACTTTTCAGGATTCTTGAGACGGCTGTTTAAACAATTGAGCTGCCACTTGTAATCCGACATGGTTTCGATGACTGGAACAGCTTGTCCGCTCTCGGGCAGTATAGCATACTCCTTAACCGGCAAGAACACTCCGGGAACAATCTCCGTTGTGGCGTTCTCGGGAGCGGGTATAAATCTGGCCTTTACAGTGTTTACAGTCTTGAAATCTGACATTTTATTAACCTCCATTTGTTAGTGTACATTTTGTACACTGGTTTTCTATTTGATTATAGTGTACACTTTGTACATTGTCAAGACTTTTTGAGGAGGTTTTTAAAATGCATTTTGGAAAATGTTTACATGATACGCGAATTAGATGCGGGTTTACCGCACAGCAAATGGCTGATTATTTAGGAATAAGTCTGAGGGCATACCGCTTTTACGAGTCTGGTTCGAGAGAACCAAATCTTGAAACATTGTCGAACATTGCTAACAAACTAAATGTTACAACTGACTATCTTTTGGGTCGAAATTCTGTCTCAAAAGACGTTGATGAACATTAAACAAGTCTTCAAGTTTATCCCATATTTCAATTGATCCTGTTCTTTGACCGTACTCTATAAATTTATACCCGCGTTCTGAAATTCCCAACAGATCAGCAACTTGTTTCTGCGTCATTCCTCTTTTGCGTCGTTCTTCTCTTAAAGTATTTCGCATCGTTTTTTACTCCTTTCCGTACGGGGGTTGTTTTAATTCTTTTGCAGAGGGGCGGTTTTGCTTTTAGAAAAGAGAGATTGGGGGTTAAGGGGGGTAGTGTGTAAAAAGCCCTTATGTATATAAGGGCTTTTACACACCCCTCTTACCCCCTCTTTTTTCTTCCGCTTTAGAGGGGTAGGTGTACCCCTTCGTCGTTCCTAAAAACATACCCCCTATCATCACGATAAAAGTTAGGATGATTATCGATTCGCACCCTTACAGCATCCCGACCAAGGTTTAACGCTTTTTGAATATCACCTATTCTCACTTTTTCCTGACCAAACTTCAAAGATGAATAAGCAATTTCGAGTTCGTTATATCTTTTTAATGTAGCGCTTGATTCTGTCTTTTTGCCCTTATTCACATTTTCTTTCTTTTGCGGGTCGCTATGTTTTTTCTGCCACGCCGGTCTATCATCTTCCGGCTTTACATCCTCGAGCACACCGGAATCATCAATTCGATGTACGGGATAATCAAACCAGAGATTGACCGGGGCGAACTTCGGGAACTCGCGCAATGTGCCCTCCACGCGCCATGCAGACCGCTGTTCTATCCTGTTCCACGCTGCTCTGACTTCCGCAAGCATAAGGTCACGGGAAGCCGGAGAAAGGCTCTCACCGCACATTTTCAGCAGCTCATGCGCCGTGTTCTCTTCGTCCTGCGACGGTTCCGGCAGCTTAAAGCGACGCATCCATTTAAGGCAGATTTCGCATTGTGCTTTTTCTTGCTGCTGCTTGCGTATACCGTCGGTTATATCGAGTTCTATGAGGTCGAGCAGCGCGTCGGGGTCGCGGGCGAACACTCCGCTGCCGGACGCTCTGTCCATGCTCCTCTTGCCGCCCTGGGCGCCTTTTGAATGGTGGTGGCAGTAGATAACCGCACACCCGAGCTCGGTACAGACCTTGTCAAACTGGTTGCAAAAATGCGCCATCTGATCTGCGCTGTTTTCGTCGCCGGTGATGATTTTATAAATCGGGTCAATGACAATGGCGATATAGTTTTTCTTTGCGGCGCGTCTGATGAGCTTCGGCGCGAGCTTATCCATCGGAATGGACTTGCCGCGCAGGTTCCACACATCGATGTTGTGCAGATTTTCCGCAGCCCAGCCGAGCGTTGTATAGACATCTTTAAAACGGTGCAGACAGCTCGCACGGTCAAGCTCGAGATTGACATACATTATCTTGCCCTGGGTACATTTGAAGCCCAGCCATTCGCGCCCCTCGGCTATGGCGCAGCACAGCTCTATCAGCGCGAAAGACTTGCCGGCCTTTGACGGTCCTGCGACAAGCATTTTGTGTCCCTGCCGCAGAACTCCGTCTATAAGCGGCGGCGCAAGCTCCGGCAGGTCGTTCCACACATCGGCAACGCTCTCCGGATCCGGCAGGTCGTCGTTTATGCTTTCAATCCATTCTTTCCATTCGTTCCATGAGCTCTTGCCGATGTTGGTATCAAGCAGATATTGTTTCTTTCCGTTGCGTTCAACGCCTGGCATACGGCTCAGCCGCGACGGATTTTTGTTCTGGCGGTCGATATCTATGCCGTTTTTCTTGCACACGTCATAGAGGTAATCAACGCGCTTGCGGTATTCGTCAAAGTTCGCGGCATCGATGCGTACAATGGCGTGCAGACTCTTTCCTCCGCTGTAAACGAGACAGGCAATCGGCAGCTCGAGCTCGCGTATTATCTGGTTTTGATGGGTGATGTCGGTCGTATCGGATTCGACCAGAGCATATCGGAACTCCGTCACATTTTCATTTTTGACGCCTTTGCCGTCCAGAGGATTGAAGCGTATCCACGCCCCCGCCTCCGGCTTGCAGTCGCCTATTACGCGACCTATGTCGCCCTCGCACTTGCTCAGCGCCTCGATGAGCTCGCCCGCCGTGCGCGTGTATACGCCTTTTGTCGGCAGATACTTCCCGTCTTTGTCCCAGCTTTCAGTGACATATCCGACCGTCTCCCCTGCTTCAAACAGCGTTTCAAGGTATCGTGTCAGCTGTTCGACCGGGTTCCATTCATCGGGGATATTCAATTCCTTGCCTTCTATCCAGCTTTTATCGACAAGGACGAGATCATCTTTAGATTCGCCGATGACGCTGTCCCAATCAAGCGCGCTGTCGTCAATTGGAAAATGCCATCCGTTTTCTTTCGCCATCTGCACTATCGTACCAGCCGTGACCGGAGCGGCAGATCCGTTAAAAGTCTGCCACTTCTTTTCACAGTCGCCGGAATGATAGCGCTTGTCCGGTCGGGACCATTCGTCCCAGTCGGCACAACTGTAGCCTTCGTGTTTCAGCGCCATTCCGACTTCCACCCATTCGGAATATGTGCAAGCAGCCGGGTCTATGTATTTTATCAGCTCTTTCAGGTCGAGCTTTTCTTCTGTCATATCGTCATTGCCTCCGGTCTTTCCTTGGTCTTCTATTATTGGCTTGTTCTTTGGCTGTAGCCCATCGACAGTTCAGTGGTTCGTAATCGCCATTAACATCTATTCGGTCGATAGACAGCTCGTCATTATAGCTGTTATTAAGTGCCCATGTGCGAAATGAGCTAAAAGATTTCTTCCACTCATCACAAACTTTTATTCCCCTACCACCATAATTGTAATAGGATTTACAATTACTATTATTGCAGCGTTTAATCATACCGCTCCAAATGGAATAAAGTCTCGTTCCTTTGCCACCGTGTTTTGTGTTATTTCCATTAGCTCGTGCCTCGTTTTCATAGCAACCGCAACTAATTGTTTTTCCATACCGCAAGTGATCCCCTCTTATTATTTTTTCGCTACCACAATCACATCTACAAAGCCAAGCCGAATGACTTCCAATATTCCTTTCAGCGCGTTTAACAACATAAAGCCTGCCAAATCTAAGTCCCGTTAAATCTATTAATCCTTTAGTACTCATTATCGTTCCTCCTTTATAAGCTTACTTAAAGCATCTTTTACCGCTGATATGTTTTGCGAAACAGCCGTAGCCAACGCTTCAGAAATCGAAGCCCTATCACAACAGTACTGGCTTTTCCAAGTTTCTTTTGACAATGACGCTGAAATTGCCTCATCGATTTCTTCATAAAGTAGAGCTAAAAGAGATTCGGCTCTTTCTAATTCTATTACCGCTGTTTCATACTCCGTAATTCGTTCGAATGCTGTTTTTTTCATAACATGCGCTCCTTGTGTTAGTTTTAGCTTAGTTTTATTAACTATCGCTAACAAAAGATTAGCATATATTAATTAAGAAGTCAAGAAAAAAATTAACAATCGCTAACAAAATTTAGTTGACTTTTGTTTTAAATTAATCTATACTAATAAATAGGAGGTGCTTTTATGCCGATTAAATATTACAAGCTTTTTGACATATTACAACGCAGGGGCATGAAAAAAACTGATTTGCTTACAAAAGCCAAAATATCATCGCCCACTTTAGCCAAACTTTCAAAAGGTGAAACTGTGACTACAGAAGTGATTGAAAAAATTTGTGTGGCATTAAATGTTCAACCCGGGGATATAATGGAAATGGAAGCCGAAGCCGAGCAGGAGATATGATTTCTCCTGCTCTTTTTATTCAGGAATATAGCCATCCGGGGAAATCGTGTGAGGTATTCGCCATGAGTTGGAAGCTATACGCTCTATTAGCTTTGTGGCAGCATCGAAAGTCCATGTGCCTACATGCTTAAAGCCATATCGTTCAAGGCACCGAATTTGTCGTGGAGTAGCCAATCCTTCGTCTCTTCTTTTTGAAAGACAATTAAGAAGTTTCGCTGCTTTGCCTGCATTGTCAATATTATCGGGAAGTATACCCCATTTCTCCAATGCATCAATTTGTTCTTTGCTAGGCGGTAACATTTGATAACCGAACACCGGAACATAGCTTGAAAGATCCTGCGCGGAAATCGACATTTCATACTGCAGCGGGTCTACAAGCTTACGCTTGCGCTTCCTCATTTCCTTGAGCTGTGCTGCAAGAGCCTCTTCGCGCTGAGCGACGACATCGCTCTCGGCCTGCTGCTCGGCAGCCTCAATATCAACCGGACAACCTGCCGCTTCGATATTCTCCGTCATTTTCTTGGCGATTTCTTCGCTTTCACATATCAGATGAGCAGGATGACAAAGCTCATGGCGTTCAGTGTGCCACAAGAAATCGAGCAGCAGAAGATCCTTCTTGCCGGGCGCAAGGCGCGTTCCGCGCCCGACCATTTGACTGTATAGGCTTCTGACCTTTGTCGGTCTTAATACAATGACACAGTCGACCGCCGGACAGTCCCATCCTTCCGTCAAGAGCATGGAGTTACAGAGCACATTATATTCGCCGCGCTCAAAAGCTTCGATTATCTCCGCTCTGTCCTGACTTCCGCCGTTGACTTCCGCAGCCTTGAAACCGCGCTCATTCAGAATATCCCGAAATTTTTGTGAGGTCTTTATAAGCGGCAGAAACACGACTGTTTTGCGCTCCCTGCAGTTCTTTATCATCTCGTCGGCAATCTGATACAGATACGGATCCAAGGCGTTGTCGATATCGGCCGCCTTGAAATCTCCGTTCTGCATTGCAACTCCCGTCAGGTCGAGATTCAGCGGAATTGTAAGAGCCTTTATCGGCGCAAGATAACCGTCCTTGATAGCCTGCGGAAGTGTGTATTCATAGGCAAGCGAATCAAAATATGAACCGAGGTTGCGCATATCGCCTCTGTCCGGCGTAGCAGTGACGCCTAAGACATGCGCGTCTCCAAAGTGCTCAAGCACGCGCTGATAACCATCGGAAAGGCAGTGATGCGCCTCGTCGATGATTATGGCGTCAAAATAGTCGCTGTCGAACTGTTCGAGCCGTTTTTCTCTCTGTAAAGATTGCACCGAGCCGACGGTTATACGGTACCAGCTGCCGAGGCAGCTTTCTTCGGCTTTCTCTGTGGCGCACATCAAGCCGGTAAATTTCAGTATTTTGTCCGCCGCCTGTTCAAGCAGCTCGCCGCGGTGAGCGAGCACAAGAACCCGCTCACCGTTCTGAACACACTGCTTTGCAACATTAGCGAAAACGACTGTTTTGCCGCAATTGTGAGTAATCGTAAAGTCGTCCATTAAATACCTGTTGTCGCCGTCTACGGTAAAGCCGAAGTACTCGCCGATTCCGTATTCTTCAAACTTGAAACCGGTACGCAGCACACTCTTCTTTTGCCGTCTTTTTTCGGCTTTTTTAACACGGCACGGAAGAATTGAACAATCTCCACTTATCGAAAGGCGGAAATATATTCCCGAAAAGCCATATTGATTACCTTTACGGCAGGTAGTCATATACGCAGCGAGACCGAGCGAACGGCAAATAAACATCAAATCTTCGGCAAGCTGTTTTGATTTGGATATAAAGTCATATCCGCTGCCGGTACAGCTTCCGTCGCTGTCAAGCAACCCCGCAACGATTTCTTTTCTCGTTTGTACCGAGCCGTATTTATATGCCTCCGGCACAAACTTATCGGCAGAGCCTTTCTTCATCAACCCCAGCACAGTCAGTTCCCTGAAAAGCCGAGAGCCGCGTTTTCCGCAACGCCGCGCATCGTCACAAACAAAGAAATAAGTATCGGCCTTTCCTGCCGCCTCGGCTCTCAAGTGCATATCATAGCGTTTAGCAAAGGCAGAAAGTTCATCAAAAATCGCTTTGTCTGGAGTAGTAACGGATATGGTTTTAGTCAGTCCTCCGTCACCAAGCAGTACGCCTAAAACATAGGGTTCAATTGGCGCTTCCTCCGGCGCACGATCTGGAAAGCGTTTTATACATCCGCTCCGAATCAGTTTATAAAGGTGTTTCTTGCTTTTGCTCCATGATATCCACTCCATGACGGTGACATCTTTAATAGATTCGTCATTCATTTCCGATGGATATTTCGGTTTTCTATCTGTATTGGTGCGTACCAGCGAAAGTCGATGGTCTCCTGTGACAACAAAAGGTTCTCCTTTTACCGGAGTTATCTTGTACAGCATATCGGTACCGCTCGTTAAATGCAGTACAGTTCTCGGCTTTCCGTCCGCGCCGATAAGCCTATCTCCGACGCGGACATTCTCAACCTTTACAGTGCTTCCGTCTGCTCTCAAAACTTTCTGCCCTCTGCAGTGACATCCTGTCGGCAGGACAAGCAATGTGCGATTATTGCCGCTCGCCCACTCGTTGAATATTGCCCGTTCTGCTTCCAGCTGATAAGGTCTCGCGTCCAAGGATTAAAAATTCCCCGGAGTGAAAGCGGGACGCTGAGTGGATTCGTCCGGCTCAAGGAATTTCTTGACCTCATTGTAATAATTATCGTTGTAAAGCCTCTGCCCTATCTTGCAGCGGCCTTTTGAACCTACAACCTGCGCCCAGTTCATTCTCAGAGGTTCGCCGTGTTTCTTCTGACCGATACTGATAAAAAACGCGCACACAAGCCCTTCTGTTTTACGCGAGAGGAAAAGATTATGTTTGACGATTGCTGTGCCCTGCGGCGCGTCTATCTGAAGCGTAAGCTCCGCTTTCGGGCAGGCAGACATCTTCTCCGAGCCGTTAAAATAGCCGCGTTCAAAGCTCTTGACGGTGAATTCATATTCCCCTTCCGGCAGAAGTACAAATTCGTTTTCGGCTTCGATTACACTGTCCCAGTCGAGGGCGTCGTTTCTGTTGGTATTGTAGTTTTCGCTCATAGTTAATACTCCTTTTTATTTAAAATTTTCTTATATGATTGACGATGATATCGTAGACCTGCTCCCATGCGCCGATAAGGCAGCCGTTAATGAAAGCTTCGCCATAATTGAGAATCGGCGTGTCGGCAGTGAAGTAACCTTTCCACGCTACCGCACTTCTAAGCTCATCTTCGGTAACGTTGTTCGCCGTCATGAGTTCACGCAGCGCTGCCGGTAAGCCAGAACTCGGTTCAGTGTTCTCAGTGTTCGGGGTAGGCTTATCGGCATCGGCGGTAAACTCGTCGATTTTTGCCTTGAGCTCCTCTATGCTTTTTTTCGGCAGGTCGGGCAGCGCATTCGTCTGCGGCTTATCTTCCGGCGCCGCTGCGACATATGCACCGGAAGACGGAATAAACGGTGCGATGACGCTGAAATCGAAATCGACCTCGTCCGGCAGCCCGTATCTGTTCTTCGCATCCCAGCAGGGATGATGATTGGTATACATTACCCTTCTGCCGCCCTGTGCCTTTCTGCTATCGGTCTTCTCGTCCTTTATCACGAACGTCTTATAATTGACGAAGAGAACCGTGTCTGCCCATTCTTTTACGATCGGCGCGACATTTTTTGAAAGTTTCATCTCCCAGCGGTCGTATGCGCCGAGCTCGTCCGGCTGCTCAAACTTACGCATTTTGGCGTGAGCGGTCAGCACGACGTTAATACCTTTTGATATAACCTCATTGAGCAGGTCAAGAAGCCTGCCGAACTCTTCGTAGAGCTTTGTATAGCCCTTGCCGTATCCGAAGTCCTCAATGCTCTGTTTGTGATTTACGGAACATATATGATTACTTGCAAGCTGCTCTGCCCAGTCCGCTGTGTCGATGACAAGCGTCATACACAGTTCGGGGTGATCGCGAACATATTTGACCTCTTCGAGAAGCATCGTCCAACTGCTCGGGTTGTCAAAACGCTTAACGTTCAGCCTCTTTGTGCTGCCTTCCGTGTCGATGAAAATCGCGCCGGGGAACTTGGAAGCAAAGGTTGATTTGCCGATTCCCTCCGGACCGTAAACTATGACCCGCTGTGCATCTTCGATTATTCCTGATGTTATGTTCATTAAAACTGTCCTGCCTTCCATGCTTTTTTAGTCTCCGTCGGTTCGTTCACCACATATCCGTCCTCTATAAGGACACTGCATTCATCGCCGGTGCTGACCCTTGTTGCTATCGCCTGCAGACCTTCATCCTCAAGCCATTTGCCGAACTCGGCAAGAGTATCAAGATCCATCTGTTCGAGCTTGTCCAGCAGCACAAAACCGCAACTGGGGTTGAGCTTGCGCACGATTGCCGTGGAAACCTTGAGCTGATCCGCTCCGGACATATTGTCCCACTTGAAGCCGTTGTATGTCAGCTCGCCATCCTTGACCGACAGCCCCGGCAACGGAAGCTGTGCGGACTTGAGCAAGTCGGTTTTCTTTTGCCTGACATCTTCAAGCTCGTTCGTCAGCTGGCTGTACTGAGTCTGATACGCTTTCGCATCCTCTTCCGCTTTCTCTTTTTCAAGGTTGGCACGGATTTTAATGTTGATTTTCTCAACATTTTCAATGTCCTCTTCAAGCTCGGCGGTGCTCAGATCCTCGAGGTGCTCCGTCTCCATGTGCGCGATTCTGAGGTCATCCATAAGGCTCTGCTGCTCCGTCATAAGACGTTGAAGCTCAGCCTGGATTCCGTTTATTTTGCTGTTGACGGCGTCATAGTGATGCTGTATCTCGGCGGCTCGGTCACGCTTACGCTTATTCTCGGCGTTATGCGCCATAATACCTTGCTGCTGTTTGATAAGCTCGGATGCAGAAATCAGCTGCTCCGGTACATCCGGATACTCCGTCATCTCTCTGGCATACTTGAGTTTCTGATCGGCTATCTGTCCAATCATGTGGCGCTTGTTGTAGAGCTCCGTCTCGTCGTGCTCAAGCTGTGCGAGCCTGTCTCCAACGCCGATTATGCGCAACAGTGTATCGGCTTTTTCTTTATTTGATGCCGCCATAAATCTCGGCAAGTCCAGCGCGAGCTGAGAAACGAACTCGTTAATAAGCTGCTGACCGCCTTTTCTACCGGTAGGGTCTGTAACCTTCAAGGTGCTGTTCTTTCCGGTGCGCTCCACTACGATTCCGCTGTCCATCGTGATTTTGAGATTGGGCGGCAGTACAGAACCCTCGCGCTGCGGCGATGACGGACGGTATCGGTCGCCGCCCAGTGCCCATGCAATACTGTCAAGCACCGAGGTCTTTCCCTGACCGTTACGTCCGCCTATCACGGTCAGACCGTTTTCGGTAGGCTCGATTTTGACTGCCTTAATACGCTTTACATTCTCGAGCTCAAGGCTGTTTATCTTCATTTGACTTTGTTCTCCCTTCATGTTATTATGATATTGAGGTTTTTACCTTTGCCGTCTTCGCTGCCCACTTAGCGTTGGCGGCTTTTATAATATGCGCAGCCGTCTTCCGTCGGCGGCGAACTGCGGAAAATCCCGGTCTCGTGAGTGTACATACACGCCGTTCCGTCCCAGTCACCGCACGGAGCTGAAAGTCTGCGACGCCAGTCACAGCTGTTGCAAATCGCCATTTTGCGCCACGGGTCTCGTCCGCGCTTCGGCGCCGGTGCCGGTGCCGACACGATTACTTGCTGCCGACGCTGGTCGGTCAAGCCGGCGAGATAATCAATTGACACATCAAAATACTGCGCTATGTTCACCGCCATCGGCAGCGACGGACAGCTCTTGCCGCGCATATATGCCGATACCATGTTAGGCGCGGTGCCGAGTGCTGCGGCAAGGTCTTTCTGCGTGACTTTCGGCACGCTTTCGCGCATCAGGTCTTTTAGTCTGGCAGCAAGGATCTGCACATCGAACGGGCTTTTAGTCGTCTGATTTCCCATTGCGTTTTGTCTCCTTTCTGTTTAAAATTTTTGCTTTGAGGTCGTCCTCGAAGGCTATGAGCTTGTCCTCGCGGCAAAAGCCATAGATGATAAGTACGACGACAAGGATCTCAAAAGCGGTCTGAATTGCAAATTTTAAAGCCATAGTTATATCTCCCTCTCTTTCAGCTCACCGCACTCATCCGTTCGGTGGAACTGGTTAGCGAAACCGAGAATAGAGTTGCGCATTTTGATATAATCTGCGTCATCGCATTGCATCGAACACAGATGATACGCAAGCTGGCAAGCAAGCCTTTTATCCGCTTTGAGGTGTAGGCTGCCGCACCACAGCGGATAGCAAGAATAATCGAGGTCTGCGCCTCTGAGGTCTGCGTCGCTGAGGTCTGCGCGTCTGAGGTCTGCGCCTCTGAGGTCATAATCTAAGATTGCTTTTTTACAGCCATCTTTCAGAAATTCCAGCACTTCCGCGCGGCCAAATTGCTTTTGGTGACCTATAACCTCAAACTTTTCCGGATTTACTGTAAATATGCCGGTATCACCATCGTCGTGGTCTAATACTCGCACCACTATGCTTCCATCGCATACGTCAGTAACTACGCCTCGCGTCATTTTCGTGTTTGTAATACCGTAGTCATTTGTTATGCCTTTCACGAAGTCGCCTGTTTTAATGTTCATAAATTAAATCTCCTTTCTATTAGGCGAAAAACCTGTGCGCGCCTATCGTGCATATGTATGTCTGCGATTCGTGCCACTCGCTGTATACCAGCTCGGGCGCATAAAAATAAAGAATGTCTGCGTCTGTCACCGTCTCGCCGGCATCAAAGACCGCGGCGACGGCTTCCCTCGTCTCTGCGTTCGGTTCTACCCTGCGGTCGGTGTAACCATACTCCTCAACTATCTCCGCGGGGCGTTTGCCGGTCTTTTCACACGCATTTAAAATGCACTGTGAGACCGCCATTTTGCCATCAAACGGCTCGATTCCAGATTCAGCCATAACAACCTCGCATATAAGCTCTCGCTCGTCTGCGGTCAACCGGTAGCGTGCTGTGGGTATCTGCGCCGATACCGTCGGTTCAGGCGCGGTAATCGGTTCTGTCTCCGGAACCGCTGCCGCCGCGAAAAGCAGGACAAGCGCCAGTACTGCGGTAATTGTTAAAAATCCTTTTGTCATTTTGATGTCTCCTTTCTGTTTTTGCCCTTAGCTCACCATAAGACCAATGTCTCCGCGCTTGAACTGCTCAAGCCGGTCAAGCCTAATGTAGTACGAGTACGACCCGCTCGGATTTTTGATCGCGATACAGAAGGTGCATTTTCCCTCCCTCGCGAGCAGACGGATCTGATGCGGCGGTATGTAGATAACCTCTCTCAGGTACATTGACGCCTCGTCGACTGACATAAGTGCCATTTTTTTACGCATGGTTTTTGTCTCCTTTCACGAGAGCGCTTTCATGAAGCGTTCTTTGCCCTTGACGGTGATAAGCATCTGAACGCCTGTCCAGTCGGTCTTATCGTTGTATGTCTCCTTGACGGTGAACAGCCCGGAATCGACATGTTCCGCATAGGGCATCAGCCTGCCGCGCTTGTCGCGGTAAATGTACTTGTGGTCTATAAGCCACTTTACAAAGTCGTTCTGCTTCAGTCCGAGAAGCTTTGCCGTCTCTCTGACACCGGTAAGACTCTCGCGGTCGCACAGACCGTCAAAATATTCCGCTTTCGGCTGCATAATGGCGTTCTGAACCGAGAGGTTAGCGTTTATAGTTTTGAATCTCTCAAGCCTTTCCTCAGCCATTCTGAGGGCTCTTGACATCACCGCCTCGGGCGAGTTCCACTCTCTTTCGAGCTGCAAGAAATACTGCCTCGCCTGCTTGCCTTTCTCGTTGCGCTGAAGCATACATATTTCTTTTGCCATGTCGATTGTGAGCTGTGCATCGTCTATAGTTCGTGATACCGTTCTCGAACCTTCGATCTGAACCCGCTCATTTTTGAGCAGGTTGAAATCCTCACCTGCCGCAAAGCCATATTCGCACATTCTCGGGAACCAATCTTTATAGGCAGTTTTGACTTCGAGAAATTCGTGCAGGTCTCTTGCTAAGACTGTCGGTCTATCGCTTTCATAATTGATTTTGATTAACTCGTTCATTGTGGTACTCCTTTCATTTAAATAAAGTTGAATCTTTTCCGAGTATGACCGATTGGTCGAGCGCCTTTAATAGCGCGTCCATTCGATACACGGTGGGTTCTACCCGTCCCAGCTCGTAAAAAGAAATCGTCGATGCCGGCACGCCGCTTTTTATTTCCAACTGCTTTAGCGACAAACTGGATTCTTTACGGCATTGGCGCAAAAATTGAGCGATATTCATTGAGCTCCTTTCCACAACATATTGATTTGATTTATTTGACTTTTTACAATATATCGTTTATAATTAATAATAAAAAATTACAGAGGTGCGCTATGCGAATTTCCAAAACACAAGATGTTAATCTCTCGGTTTCCGCTTCTTGGAAAGTCGAAAAGTTTTCTTTGTTGAAACTCTTCAAAATCATTGAGAACGAATACACAACATTGATTCCGATGACTAAAGATTATCGGTCGGTGATTGTTGTATGCCGCGGCATATGTGATGAAGTCAAATACACTTTCGACGAGTTTAAAAAACATTTTTCCGACAGCACCGCATTCAGTTCCATAACTTTTCTTTACAACAACAGCATCGAAGAGAATGCTTACTTTTATCTATCCATTGACGAGCACGATCCACACGGCTCTTCGTATGCGTGTTATGTTTCGATTACCTCATCGAGCCTTACCGAACCGGAGGCGGAGGACTTTTTGAAGGAAATAGCGACCGGCGCAATTCCATTTTTATCCGAACCCTGCGCCGTACAGAGTGCCGATGTTCCTCACAAGCAGCCAACAGCACATTTTCTTGCAAATAAATCGTCATCCACCAACGATGCCGATGATGACAACGCAAACCACGATCACCCAAACAGCAAGCGCCACAAGAAAAGGGCTGCATTCTGGGATTCCGCCCAAAAATTGGGACTGCTTATCGGCATTGTGGGTGGCATTATTACCATTCTTTCTTTTCTTGGATTTCGCAGTTGCACACAGCGCAATGATTTCAGAGACCAGGCTACCGGTTACCACAGCGAAACATATTTTGAATAACAGCAGGTTGTCCACCTCTCTCCCTCCTTTCTCAATCTGATAAAATCGCAGTTTTCAATTACTTCCTGAACCAATTTTTTACGACCCACTCAGTACACTGTTTCAACTCTTCATCAGTCGGAGCAGTGTATTTGTTTTTTATCAGATAGTACGACAGCGCCTGCGTGCTTATCTTGTATTTGATATAGCCGACGAACATGCCGATACAAAGCAATGTAATTATTACGGCGTAAATTTTCATCTCTTCGCCTCCTTTTAATTGATTGTAATATAAAAATTTTTGTTTTTCTCCCCACCTCGTTTTCCGCCCATCTTTTTTTCTTTTGCAGTCGATGACACGATATGTGTCATTGATGATTAAAAAAAATTTGCTCGACACTTACTCCGTAATAATTGGCAAGCTTTATTTTTGTCTCGTCGCGAGGAATCCTATACCCGTTTTCGTACATCGCCATTGCTGACAGGCTTATTCCAACAGCTTTTGCCACTTCTTCGCGGGTTCTTTTTCCTCTGAGTAATATGAGCCTTTGAGCTATATCTTCTCGACAACAGTTCATCAAATCGCCTCCTTTCATTTTTGTGACACAATTCGTGACAAATCAAGATTAACACATACCGTGACACTTGTCAACATATTTTTTAAAAAAGTTCTTTACATTTGTCACGAATCGTGATACACTGTGGTCAAGGAAGTGATTCTATTGTTTAAGGATGTTTTTAAAAAGCTAAGAAAAGAAAAACAATTAACTCAATCTGAATTAGCTACAGCGCTCGGCATTTCACGCAGTGCGATAAGCATGTATGAAAACGGAGAAAGAGAACCCGATCTCGAAACATTAGAAGCTATAGCTGATTATTTTAACATTGATATGAATCAGCTCACGGGGCAGGAAAAATATTTATCAAAAGACAGTATTGCTTATAGAATACAAACTATAATGACATATCAGCATGTGTCACTCGACGAATTAGCATCTCGTCTCGATGTCGACAAAGATTCTCTCTACGATTTTATATATAAAACACCTGATTCTGACTTTCATGATGATCCAAGATTGCAGGGTATAGCCGACGCTTTGGAGGTAAAAAACACTGACGCCTTTTGGGGATACAACATGTTTACCAGCGACAGCTTTGAAAACTACATTAGTTTTCTATTTTATAAGATTGATAAGAACCTTCCGTTGACTCCTAAAGAGAACAATGTAATTTTAGATTATTTACATGGTGTTTACGACGATGTAGACGAAACGCTCGCCGACAACATCATCCCTCTGCCAAAAACAAAAAAGATTCCCCTGCTCGGCACAATCGCCTGCGGAGAACCAATCCTTGCAACTGAAAATATTGATAAGTATATAGAAATGCCGGAATCTGTAGGCGGCACATTTGCTTTGAAATGTAAAGGCGACAGTATGATAAACGCACACATATTTGACGGTGACGTTGTATACATCAGAGAGCAGCCTGATGTAGAAAACGGCGAAATCGCTGCAGTTTTAATCGGGGACGAAGCAACGCTAAAGCGCGTTTATAAATATCCATCAAAAGTTGTTCTTCGTCCTGAGAATCCGCTATATAACGACATTACGTATGCCGAAGAGGAAATGAACGATGTGCGCATACTCGGAAAAGCAGTTGCCCATCTGAGCGCGGTTAGATGAGGGGCAAAGTACAGATTATTGTAAAATTTTTTAATGTTCTAAAAATATATTGAATATTTTAGCCATTTGGGCGTAAAATCTTGTTGTAACTGTGTTTCAGTTACATTAAAGGGGCTGTTTATTTTTTGAGTCAGATTGAAAAATTGGTAGAGCGTTTTTTGAGTATTCCTAACGACTTAACTTATAAGGAGTTGGTTAGTGTTCTTTCTTACTTCGGATATAAAGAATTCAACTGCGGCAGCACTTCTGGCTCTGCGGTTCGCTTTGTCGACGAAAATAATAATATTATCAATATGCATAAGCCACACCCACAAAAGATAGTAAAGCGATATGCTATAAAAGATGCTATAGCTAAATTAAGAGAGGATGGAAAACTATGAAGGAGAATATAATGGAGTACAAGGGTTATTACACCGCCGTGCTCTATGATGCAGAAGACCAGGTTCTGCACGGAAAAATTGAAATGATAAACGACCTGGTTACATTTGAAGCCGAGCGTGTTGATGAGGTTGAAAGTGCTTTTCACGAAGCCGTAGACGATTATTTGGAAATGTGCAAGGCATTATCCAAAGAGCCTCAGAAGCCGTGCAAAGGACAATTTAACATAAGAATACGCCCCGAACTGCACCGACAGGCCGCAATAGAGGCATTAAAAGCAGGCATATCATTGAATCGTCTCGTCGAAATATCTATTGAAAAAGTAATTGCTGATGGGCAAAGCGATGTTATTGATGAAATAAATGCATCTGAGCGAAGGATCAAAGAGGCCGTCATAGATGCCAACAGTTCCCTTTGGAGCAACCTTACCAACACTAAAAAACTTTTGTCTTTGGAGGTAAAACAATGAACCTTTCAGATTATCTTAATGACAATCCCGCCGTTGCACTTTGCGCTGTTGATGTTACGGATGACAGCGTTCTCAGCACACTGCCTTCACTTCAAATAAGTATTGGCGACACCGTTGACATCGACACAGCAGATATCCCGGAGAGTCAAGTATCTGTTATATATTCAAGGCACGTTTCCGCAACACCGGAACCGCTCATTTCAATAAACATCTCGTTTAGGATTATATGCACTATGAATGAAGAGGGAGTGAAGCTCAGCAAAAACGATGTTTTAGAGCTGCTCAAAGCAGATAAAACAATAATATCTATGTGCGCCGCAAAAGCCTCTTTACTTCTTTCTCAGCTGACAACGCTTATGGCTGGCAACACACCTATTGTTACTCCCCCAACATTTGTAGCTAATAATGACGATTAATTAAATAAAAAAGAACCCCCGGTGTTCCAGCACCGAGGGCTCAGGCATCAACACACACCTACGACAGAGTGGATTGATATAATTATTATATCATCCGCTCCGACAAAACACAAGTAAAGGAGCGGATTTTTTATGGCAAAGCGTGAAAACGGTGAAGGCAGCGTATATAAACGCAAGGATATCAAGCGGCGCCCCTGGGTCGTCGCGCTGCCGGCAAGTTATAGCCTGGACGAGCAAGGCAAGATGATTAAAAAGCAGGAAATCCTCGGGCACTACGCATCGAGCAAAGAGGCAAAAGCTGCTCTGGCTCACTACCTCGAACACCCGGTAGTTGAAATCAATATGACCGTCGATGACTTGCACACATTGTGGCTCTCCCGTGCCGAATATAAGAACCTAGCTAAGCAATCAAAGGACTGCTACAACGCCGCATGGAAGAAGATTCCCGAAGATGTAAAAAGCATAAAAATGCGCGAGCTGAGAACGGAAGACATGCAAAAATGCATTGATGCATACAGCACACAAAGCGGCACTTCGCTCTCGTATATAAAAATCACATTTTCGCGTCTTTATGCGCTTGCGTTGGAGAGAGACATTTGTTACAAAGACTATTCTAAATTCGTTAAGCTCCCAAAGAAAAAGAAAAACGAAATACATCCATTTTCCACCGAAGAAGTGAAAAAGATAAAGGCTGCCGCACAAGCTAATGTCCCATACGCCGATATCATTCTCATCCTGATTTACACGGGATTTCGTATTTCTGAACTACTCGCCCTTACTCCGGATGATTACATAGCAGATCAAGCCCTGCTCATAGGTGGTCTGAAAACCGAAGCCGGAGAGAATCGCCATGTTCCTGTTCTGCCGGTGATTAAGCCGTATATAGAAGCACTCGTAGCAAAGCAAGGTAAAAAAATAGTATGTCGTGATGACGGCGAGGGATACAGCTCGAGCTACATGCGCAAAAAGTATTACGACTGCCTTGAAGAGATAGGAGTTAAGCGTCTATCCCCCCATTGCTGCCGAAAAACATGTGCAACAATGATGGTAGAAAGCGGTGTATCACCCGAAGCTACACAAATGATTCTTGGGCACGAAGAATACAGCACGACCTTAAAATACTATGCACTTGTATCAGACAAAACTCTTCATGAGGAAATGGCGAAGATATCTTAAAATCCGTAGTAATCCCGTAGTAACGCCCGATTTTTGTTTAGTGTTTATCGGCTACCACGCACATCCAAACTACTATATGTTGTGCTTTCCTCCGAAATTTGCTATGTGTATGTACTACATATTTGACTTTTAATCAAGGTGTCCGGAGTTCGAATCTCCGATGGATCACCAAAGAGGAAGTCTTGAAGTTGTTGTGTATCAGCGGTTTCAAGGCTTTTTCCATTTCTATTTCAATGCTCCCGATTCAGTCTCGCATCTATTGTAAACCTACAGTCGCTTTGTTACATTTTCAAATTGCTTGACACTTGAATCGGAATCGCGTATACTGTGTACATAGCCATCGGTGCGAAGCAGGACACTGGGCAATTGTAGCCCAGCCTTCTGGAGTAAGCCGGTGGCTTTTTTGCATTCATACAGTATATTCATGAGCTTGGCGACTGCCTTCTTGCTGTTCTTGACACTGATGTTGTTTACTTCCTCGTCGGTGTACTTTTTTTCGGGCTGAGACTGCTCTTTCTGCTCCTCGGCGCCCTGCCCCTCCAAGGTTTCGACATCCTTTTTTTCTTCTGCCATTTTTTTACACTCCTTTTCTCAGTTAAGGTCAACTGTTACCCTGTTTTACGATACAGGCAAACGATTTTTGGATATAAAAACAGCGCTTTGCATTTGACTGCAAAACGCTGTAATTATTATGTTGTGATATGACAAAACCGCCTCGCTTTCGCTTGACGGCTTGTTATTTATTATTGATCCTCTTCATCAAGAGTATCTTTTCCGAAAGCTTTTATATAGCTCTCGGTGAGGTCTTTTATGATTATGGGGGCTTCATCTTCGTCCAGTATTCCGTCGAGGCGGCCTTTGAGCAAATCCTCATAGTAGAGATAGAGCTCGTCGCTCATAGCTCTTGAAAGGTCGTTGTTGTCCACTTCCCACTTTATCAGCGGGAGCACCGCGTTAAGGCGTTCAGCCTCTTCAAGGATATCCTGATCGAACTCCGGAAGATATGAATTTTCGAGAAGTCTTCCCGTTATTGGCGGTATACTCGTAATCACACGACTTTCAAAAATTTCTGTTGCGCCCTGATAATCAAGGTCGTATTTCATCTTTTTCTCATCCTTTCTTTCCAAACATTGCCTTCAACCCTTTTGTTTGAGATAACATTCACTTCAACATCCGGGTATAGTTCTTTAAATTGCTGCATCACCCCTTTACAGCTATCACACATTCCACGTTCGGAAAGCATACATATCTTTTTAAAGGGGGTTGTTTCATACAAATCAGCAAAGAACTCAAAAAGCTTTGCCTCAGTATCATTGTGGGTTCCTTCTCTTATCGTTCCATCCTCTCGGCGAACAGCAATATATTTAAAACGTCGTGCCTCTTTTAGTAAAACCAATTTTCCAGTTCCTTTATACCCACTGCTATCTGCTTTTGTAGATACTGCACTATGTGCATAGTACATATTGTCAAAATCATCATCGATATATGCTCCGGCGATGTTTCCGCTTCTTTTGTATTTGCTCGTGAACTGGAGTCTTTTTTCATAAACGACCTTTTTATCAAACTGTAAGATTTCATCAGTAGAGAAATTGCCTGAATCTATCTTGTATTGATTCACAAAGCGGTATTGCCTTTTAAGCGTCTTCCACTTTTCAGAATCATTATACTTTATTTTTAAGAATTCATCAAGAGAATCCGGCACATTTTCTTTCAAGACTGCCGAATATCGCTCGAACTGGTCTCTGTTGTAGGAGGACACCTGCGTCAAAGTCTTGGGCGGGTAATATTTAAGCTTCCCGGTAAGAGGATTTATATTATCCGCAAGCCACTCTTCATATGTCGTTTCCGCCGGAATAAGCACGGTTTTCCCGGTCTCGGGATCCAATGCCCGGCGTTTGAGTTCGGCTCGGTTTTGTCCCTCTATGACTGCCGTCGTCGTACAACGGTCATTCGGATGGAGCGGCGGATAGTTTATGCCCTCTTTCGCTTCGGAGACCGGAAAAGTCTTGCCGTCCAAAGCGCCGCAGACATCACAGGTGCGCCCGTCAAGGGTGGCGAGAAATCTGTATTCCGTTATGCCTTCCTCTTCGTATGCCTCCTTTTCGGCGGCGTTATGCACACGGTTTGTCTCGGTGCGTATCAGCCGCATCGAGCTGTACATTCCGGACTGCATTCATACAGTATTGCAGTCTTGATTAACTCCTGCAGGTTTTCGTAATGGTGCTCTGTGTCCGGCCGTCTTGGTATTCATAAACGCGATTACATCTTTGGACAAAATCTAAGGATGTACATCCTTGACAATTTCAAGCAAACCCGATATACTGATAGTGGAATCGGTAAGAGATTGTAGGGCATTGCCCGAAGCTCTGGTCTTCGAGACAGCCGATTCTTTTTATGTTTATTGAATATAA
>OGYL01000285.1_pt1 | contig 38683 bp, 33 predicted proteins | sample 1576541 | NCBI WGS metagenome assembly OGYL01 (sample SAMEA3541551, study PRJEB24748) | human gut metagenome | biome: human gut; feature: human-associated habitat; material: faeces | place: China | collected 2012 | reverse complement strand
GTTTGGTCCGGTACAAGATGATCTTAGGTATATTGAGTATAGTAGTTATGGAATCAGGAATGGTAAAGTTGACATTGGAATGACGCGGGAAGAAGTGGAGAAAATCTGGGGTAAGCCTTATTTTGAAGAATCCTTTCCGGATGAGGATCATAAGCATATTGCGTACTATGAGGATGACTATGGTTATAGAGTGGTGTATATTCATGGAATAGCCTGTTATATTGACGAAGAACAACATACTCTGTTGGAACAAATTAAAGAAACCCAAATTGATGAACAGATATATGATATTTCTTTGAAAGATTGGGGAGATGTTACTTTTGTGTCCTGTAAACCACAATATATCTGGGAGGATGCCACGTTCTATTTAATGAAAGATGAGCAGATTTTATATAAATTTCCACACCGCTTTCCTTATAATGGTTTATATAAATATATAGGGATTTATGACAATGTTGGAGCGGTTGCGTTTCGGGATATAAATAATGATCATAAGAAAGATATTATCATTATATCCTATTATCTTATGGGAGCAGGTCCGGATGGAATGACTCCGCGTCCTGGTGTTACCATTTATATTGCATCCGATAATTCATTTTATATTCCGGAGGAACTGGATGCAGATATTGAAGAGAACGTCATGAATGAGAATCGCACAATTGAATATATATGTCAGTATGCACGAAAATACTTTGTGGGATAATGATTTGTAAAAATATGCGCCTCGGTAACTCACATTAATTGGCTGTGAATATTTACCGAGGTGTATTGGTTAATATTTATTAGTGGGAGAAATTATAAGGCATTGGCGTAAACAGCAGTATTTTTTTCTGATTTAGGTTTATATGCCTCACCATTTCCATTATATATTTTAGCCATTTCAAAGAAATCGCGCTGTTGGCAGGCAGATAGCGGGGAATCATTATCATATGCGGCAATAAATCTACCAAAAGCCGCTACCTGGGTGTATTCGTCAATACAAAAACTATCAAACATGTCTTTGGCAGAAGAATATCCAGCAAAGGAATAATTAAATCCCATGATTTGCGGCAGACCCAGGGGGAGGATGTTACCTTCAATATCTGCCATTAAAACATTATAATCTATGCAGAAATAGATTGTTGCAGAAGGGGGAAATCCAAATTTCTGAGTAGCTTTTTTGGCATCGAGGGACTGACCCGCCCGGACGGCACGCGCCCCCTGCTGATCGCCGTGACCCAGCTGACCTCCACCGATCAGGAGGCGATGGAGCGCGATCTTCTGATAAAAGAGCCTATAGACAAAGTTGTCATGCACTACGCCGAGACTGCGAAGAACGCAGGACTTGACGGCGTTGTCTGCTCCCCGCTCGAGGCGCAGAAAGTCCACGACATATGCGGCGAAAAGTTTTTGACCGTCACGCCCGGCGTTCGCTTTGCGGACGGCGACATAGGCGACCAGAAGCGAGTCATGACGCCCGAGCAGGCGAAGAAAATCGGCTCCGACTACATCGTCGTCGGCAGACCGATAACCGCAGCGCCCGACCCCGTCGCGGCATACGAGAGATGCATAAAAGAATTTGTTGACTGAAGGAGAAAAGAAAATGACTGAGACAAGCAGAAAAATTGCAAAAGATCTTCTTAAAATACAGGCTGTGTTTCTCAGCCCCGATAAGCCGTTCACCTGGGCGAGCGGAATAAAAAGCCCCGTCTACTGCGACAACCGCCTGACGCTCACGGCGCCCGAGGTTCGCACGGATGTTGAAACCGGGCTCAAGGAGCTCATCGAAGAAAACTATCCGGAGGCTGAAGTTCTCATGGGCACTTCGACCGCCGGCATCGCCCACGCCGCGATAACCGCGCATCTGATGGGGCTGCCGATGGGCTATGTCCGCTCCGGCAACAAGGATCACGGCAGACAGAACCGCATCGAGGGCAAGCTCGAAAAGGGTCAGAAAGTCGTCGTGGTCGAAGATCTTATCTCGACGGGCGGCAGCGTTATCGAAGTCGTCGACGCTCTGCGCGAAGCGGGTGCGGAGGTGCTCGGAATAGTCAGCATCTTCACCTACGGAATGAAAAAGGGGCTCGAGAGACTCGCCGCGGCGGATGTCAAAAATGTGAGTCTGACTAACCTCGACGTGCTCTCCGAAGTCGCGGCTCAGGAGGGATATATAAAGCCCGAGGATGTAAACCGCCTTATAGCGTTCCGCAACAATCCCTCGGACGAGAGCTGGATCGGTGGTGCAAAATGAGAAGCATAATAAACATCCTCGACCTCTCCGCCGGGGAGATCGACCAGCTGATAGCCGTCGCCGATGACATCATGGCGCAGCCAGAAAAATACAACGAGGTCTGCCGTCACAAAATTCTCGCCACGCTGTTCTTTGAGCCCTCGACGCGCACTAGACTCAGCTTCGAGAGCGCGATGCTCTCGCTTGGCGGTCAGGTGATAGGCTTCTCCGGCGCGGACTCAAGCTCCGCCGTCAAAGGCGAGACGATTGCCGACACGACAGAGGTAGTCAACGGCTATGCGGATATAATCGCCATGCGCCACCCGAAAGAGGGCGCGCCGGTAGTTGCATCCATGCACACGGCGGTGCCGCTGATAAATGCCGGCGACGGCGGGCATTTTCATCCCACGCAGACGCTCGCCGACCTGCTGACCATCCACCACGAAAAGGGTACGTTTGACAATCTTACAATAGGACTCTGCGGCGACCTGAAATACGGCAGAACCGTCCACTCGCTCATAGCCGCGATGACGAGATACAAGAATGTAAAGTTCGTGCTCATCTCCCCCGAGGAGCTGCGCCTGCCGCAGTTCGTTATTGACGACTATCTCGAAGGAAGCGGGCTTCGATACGAGGAGTGCCGCTCGCTTGAAGAGGCGATGCCGAAGCTCGACATACTCTATATGACCCGCATCCAGCGCGAGCGTTTCACGGACGATGCGGAGTATCAGCGGCTCAACGGCATATATGTCCTCGACAAGGAGAAGATGAGCCTTGCAAAGAGCGACATGTGCGTGCTGCATCCCCTGCCGCGAGTCAACGAGATATCGCCCGAGGTGGACTCCGACCCGCGCGCCAAGTATTTTGAGCAGACGCGGTGCGGCAAGTTCATGCGCATGGCGCTGATAATGAAGCTGCTCGGGCTCATACCAAACGAGGTTCAGCCCGAAAAGGCGGAGGAGCCGCAGTATATATACGACAAATACCGTTGCGACAACCCCGCCTGCATCAGCGTATGCGAGCCGGATGTCAGAGGCATTTTTAAGACTTTTGACGCAAACGGCGGCGCGTGCAGATGCATTTATTGTGACAAAGAGCGAAAGTAAAAAAGTTCTCCGATGCGCCTTGACTGAAAGGTCTTGTATTTGGTATACTTTAGGTACAATACAGATGAGTTTTCTGCGACTGACGGATTATTGCAGAGCACTGCAAGGGAACAGAAAAACTCTTTTTCAGCCGACCGTCTGGGCACACCTGAGATACATTCTCGGAGTGTGCCCTTTTTGATTTTTTCAGGAGGTATGAAATGAAGAAAGTCGGTATAGTAATGGGCAGCGACAGCGACCTGCCCGTCATCAGAAAAGCGACAGACACCCTGCGCGCGCTCGGCATCCCGTTTGAAGCGCACGTCTATTCGGCACACAGAACGCCTGACGAGGCTATGGCTTTTGCCCGCTCGGCAAAAGGAAACGGCTTCGGGGTCATTATAGCCGCAGCAGGCATGGCGGCGCATCTCGCCGGAGCCATTGCGGCGAACACCACCCTGCCCGTTATCGGCATTCCCTGCAAATCCAATACTCTCGACGGCATTGATGCCCTCCTTTCAACAGTACAGATGCCCTCCGGCATACCCGTTGCGACTGTTGCGATAAACGGAGGAGCCAATGCCGCTTTGCTTTCGGCTCAGATACTCGCGCTGAGCGAGCCGGAGCTTGCAAAGAAGCTTGAAGGAAAACGCGCCGACGACGCCAAAGCAGTCCTCGAAAAGGACGCCGCCGTTTCGGCAGAACTCAACTCGGAGGTTTAAAACATGAACGAGATATCAAAGTCCGATGTATACGCCGACGCGGGCGTTGACATAACCGCGGGATACAAGGCAGTGGAGCTTATGAAAAAGCACATCGCGCGCACGCTCACCTCGGGCGTATGCTCGGATGTAGGCGGCTTCGGCGGTCTGTTCGAGCTCGACCTGACAGGGATTTCAAAGCCCGTGCTCGTCAGCGGCACCGACGGAGTCGGCACGAAACTCAAGATAGCCTTTCTCATGGACAAGCACGACACCGTCGGCATCGACTGCGTGGCTATGTGCGTCAACGATATAATCTGCTGCGGCGCAAAGCCCCTGTTCTTCCTCGATTACATAGCCTGCGGCAAGAACTATCCCGAGAGGATAGCGGACATTGTCAGCGGCGTCTGCGAGGGCTGCGTTCAGTCGGGCGCGGCGCTCATCGGCGGCGAGACCGCGGAGATGCCCGGATTTTATCCGATAGACGAATACGACCTCGCGGGCTACTGCACGGGCGTTGTCGACAAGGACAGAATTATTGACAATAAAACAATGACCCCCGGCGATGTTATAATCGCGCTCCCCTCGAGCGGCGTTCATTCAAACGGCTTCTCGCTCGTGAGAAAAGTTTTTGATGTTGAAAACCGCAATCTCACCCTCCCCGTTGACGAGCTCGGCGGCAAGAGCATCGGCGAAACTCTGCTCACGCCAACAAAGATATATGTAAAGCCCGTTCTCGCCCTGCTTGAAAAGATAAAAATCAAGGGCATATCCCACATCACGGGCGGCGGCTTCTATGAAAACATCCCGAGAAGCATCCCCGACTCGCTCGGCGCGAAGATAGACCGCTCGGCGGTAAAAGTTCTGCCGATATTTGATCTCATCGCAAAGGCGGGAAACATCTGTGAGCGCGATATGTTCAACACATTCAACATGGGTGTCGGCATGAGCATAGTCGTTTCAAAGGACGATGCCGACGAGGCGCTCAGCATTCTCAGAGCCTCGGGCGAAAAGCCCTATATCATAGGCGAGATAGTCTCGTCTGCGGAGAAAATCGAGATATGCTGAAAAACTTTCTGAGTTCTGTCTGCGCAGGTGTGTTGATTTCTATCGGCGGCTGTGTATTTCTCGCGTGTGAGAACAGATATGTCGGCGCGGTGCTGTTTTCGGTGGCTCTGCTCTGCATCTGCCTCAAGGGCTACGCGCTCTACACCGGCAGGGTCGGATATATAATCGAGAGCCACAAGAAGAGTGATTTTGCCGCTCTTGCGGTTATACTCATCGGCAATCTTATAACGACATTTCTTCTGGGCATGCTCGTGCGGGTCTCTATGCCGCAGCTCGGCGAGACGGCGGCTGCAATCTGCTCCGGCAAGCTCACTCAAGCCTTTTGGCAGACCCTTGTCCGCGCATTTTTCTGCGGAATACTGATGTATCTCGCGGTAAGCACATACAAAGAGAAGAACACTGTTTTGGGTATTCTCTTCTGCGTGCCGGTGTTTATTCTAAGCGGATTTGAACATTCGATAGCCGACATGTTCTATCTCGGCGCATCGGGCATCTTCTCGTTGAGTGCCGCGCTGTTCATGCTCGCTGTTGTTATCGGCAACTCGCTCGGCGGAATGTTCCTGCCGACGCTGACTCTTATCGGAGGGAGAAAAAATGAAAGCAAACAAAGCTGAAATCGCCGTTTTTGTCTCCGGCGGCGGAACGAATCTCCAGGCTCTTATCGACGCGCAGAAAAGCGGAATAATCGAGCACGGCGAGATAAAGCTGGTCGTTTCGAGCAACCCGAACGCCTACGCGCTCGAACGCGCGGCGAAAGCGGGAATCAAGAGCGTCACGGTCAGCAAGAAAGAATTCGGCAGTCAGGCGGCTGTTGAAGAAAAAATAATTGAAATACTCGAAGAAAATAATATAGACCTGATAGTCCTCGCGGGCTACATGAGCATACTGAGCGCGGACTTCACGCGCAGATACGAGCGCAGGATAATAAACGTCCACCCGTCGCTCATCCCGTCGTTCTGCGGCGAGGGCTTCTACGGGCTGCGAGTCCACGAAGCGGCGCTGCAAAAGGGAGTCAAAGTGACGGGCGCAACGGTTCATTTCGTCAACGAGATACCCGACGGCGGCGAAATAATCATGCAGAAGGCGGTCAAAGTCAGGGACGGCGACACGCCCGAAACGCTCCAGAAAAGAGTCATGCGGCTCGCCGAATGGAAGATACTCCCGGCGGCAGCCGAAAAAATATCGGACGAAATAGTCCGTAAAAAAGCGGAGGAAAAATAATGGATATTTACGCAGTCAACGACATAGCAAAGCTCATCGAGGGCAACTCCTACGTAGGCAGAGGCATCGTCATCGGCAAGAGCGCCGACGGCACAAAGGCGTGCACCGCATATTTCATCATGGGTCGCTCGGCAAACAGCCGCAACCGCATATTCACCGAGCGCGGCGGAGTGCTCTATACCGAGCCGTTCGACGCTTCAAAAGTAGAAGATCCGAGTCTCATTATTTACGCCGCAGTCAGAAATTACGAAAACAAGATAATCGTCACAAACGGCGATCAGACGGATACAATAAACGACGCGCTGAAATCAGGCGGTTCGTTCAAGAGCGCGCTTGAGACCCGCGAGTTTGAGCCGGACGCGCCAAACTTCACCCCCAGAATCAGCGGCATGCTGACCTTCGAAAACAAAGATTTCACATATGAGATGAGTATTCTCAAGAGCGCGGACGCCGCGGGCAGTGCGTGCAACAGATACACATTCTCTTATTCCCCGCTCGCAGGTCTCGGTCATTTCATCCACACCTATGTCTGCGACGGCAACCCCATTCCCACCTTTCAGGGCGAGCCGGAGAGAGTGGCTATCCCGAACGATATCGACGAGTTCACGCAGTCACTTTGGAACGCTCTCGATGCGGACAACAAAATCTCGCTCTATGTCAGATACACCGATCTCGTGACCGGTGCGGAAGACAGCAGACTCATAAACAAGAACGCTTGAAAAGGAGAATAAAAATGAAAGAATTCGAGCTCAAATACGGCTGCAACCCCAACCAGAAGCCCTCGCGCATCTATATGGCGGACGGCAGCGAACTGCCCATAGAGATCCTCTGCGGCAGACCCGGATACATAAACTTTCTCGACGCTTTCAACTCCTGGCAGCTCGTCAAGGAGCTCAAAGAGGCTCTCGGTCTCCCGGCGGTCACTTCTTTTAAGCATGTCAGCCCCACCTCGGCGGCGGTCGGCATTCCGCTCTCCGACAAGCTCAAAAAAGCCTGCTTCGTCGATGACATAGAGGGCCTTGACGACTCCCCGCTCGCCTGCGCCTATGCGCGCGCACGCGGCACGGACAGAATGTGTTCGTTCGGCGATTGGGTCGCCCTCTCCGATGTCTGCGATGTGACTACCGCGAAGATGATAAAGCGCGAAGTTTCCGACGGCATCATCGCTCCCGGCTATGAGCCCGAGGCTCTCGAGATTCTCAAATCCAAGCGCAAGGGCAACTACAATATAGTGAAAATCGACCCCGACTACGTTCCCGAGGAGACGGAGCGCAAGCAGGTCTACGGCATAACCTTTGAACAGGGCAGAAACAATTTCAAGATAAACAGAGAGCTGCTCTCGAATATAGTCACCGAAAACAAAAATCTCCCTGACAGCGCGGCGCGCGACCTCATAATCTCGCTCATCACACTTAAATACACGCAGTCAAACTCTGTGTGCTACGCAGTTGACGGGCAGGCTATCGGCGTCGGCGCGGGTCAGCAGTCGAGAATACACTGCACCCGCCTCGCAGGCACAAAGGCAGACACCTGGTTCCTGCGCCAGCACGAAAAAGTCCTGAACCTCCCGTTTAAGGATTCGATAGGCCGCCCCGACAGGGACAATGTCATTGACGGCTACATCAACAAAAACGAAGAAGATGTCTGCGCCGAGGGCAACTGGCAGAAATATTTCACCTCCCGCCCCGAGCCGCTGACCGACGAGGAGATAAAAGAATATCTCGCTTCTATAGACGGCGTATCGCTCGGCTCGGACGCGTTCTTCCCGTTCAGCGACAACATCGAAAGAGCAAAGCGCAGCGGAGTAAAATATATCGCAGAGCCCGGCGGCTCAATCCGCGACGACCTTGTGATAGAGTGCTGTGACAAATACGGCATGGTCATGGCGTTCACCGGTATGCGCCTGTTCCACCATTGACGGAGGACTGAAAATGAACATTCTTGTAGTAGGTTCCGGCGGAAGAGAGCACGCCGTTATAAAAAAGCTCAGAGAGAACAGCGAAGTTAAAAAAATATACGCCCTGCCCGGAAACGGCGGCATCGCCGCAGACGCAGAGTGCGTCAACATAGGCGCTACAGATATTGACGGCATCGCGGAATTTGCAAAGAACAATCAGATAGACTACGCAGTTGTCACGCCGGACGATCCGCTCGTGCTCGGCTGCGTCGACAGGCTTGAGAGCCTCGGCATACCCTGCTTCGGCCCGCGCAAAAACGCGGCGATAATCGAGGGCAGCAAGGTTTTTTCAAAGAACCTGATGAAAAAATACGGCATACCCACAGCACGGTACGAGGTCTTTGACAGCGCGGAGGACGCGCTCGCCTATCTCGATTCAGCCCCCATTCCGACTGTTATAAAGGCGGACGGTCTCGCGCTCGGCAAGGGTGTTATAATCGCCGCAACGCGCAGCGAAGCAAAAGAAGCGGTCGTTGAAATCATGCGTGACAAGAAATTCGGCAAAAGCGGAGACAGCATCGTTATCGAAGAATTTCTGACGGGTCCCGAGGTCTCGGTGCTCTCGTTCACGGACGGCAAGACCGTAGTCCCCATGATATCGTCGATGGATCACAAGCGAGCACTCGACAACGACGAAGGTCTCAACACCGGCGGCATGGGCACCGTTGCGCCAAACCCCTATTACACAGAGGAAATCGCCGAGAGGTGCATGAAAGAGATATTCCTGCCGACGATAAACGCGATGAACGCGGAGGGCAGAACTTTCAAAGGCTGCCTTTATTTCGGACTCATGCTGACCGAAAACGGTCCTAAAGTCATTGAATATAACTGCCGCTTCGGCGACCCGGAGACTCAGGTCGTGCTCCCGCTGCTAAAGAGCGATCTGCTCACCGTTATACAGGCGGTGACAAACGGCACACTTTCGGAAACTCCCGTTGAGTTTTCGGATAAAAACGCCTGCTGCGTCATCATGGCGTCAAAAGGCTATCCCGTCGCATACGAAAAGGGCTATGAAATAGATATCCCGGACGAGATTCGGGACAGCGTATATGTCGCGGGTGCCGCCGAGAAAAACGGTAAGCTCATGACGAGCGGCGGCAGAGTTCTCGGCGTGACGGCGGTCGAAGATACGCTTCGGGAAGCAATAGCCTCAGCATACGAAAAGGCAAAAAAAATTCATTTTGAAAACGCCTTCTACAGGCACGACATCGGCGCGAAAGCGCTCGCCGCAAGGGAGGAAAAATAAATGGTATACAGAGTATTCGTCGAAAAGAAAAAGGAGCTCGCGCAGGAGGCAAAGTCCCTGCTCAGCGAAGCGAACGACCTGCTCGGGATAAAAGATCTTAAAGATGTGCGCGTTATCAACCGCTACGATGCGGAAAACATCACGCCCGAGCTCTTCGATTATGCAAAGCGCACCGTGTTCTCCGAGCCGCAGCTTGACATCGTCTCGGACGATATTGAGATAAACGGCAGATGCTTCGCCGTCGAATTCCTGCCCGGTCAGTTCGACCAGCGCGCCGACTCTGCGGCTCAGTGCATCCAGATAATCTCGCAGGGCGAGCGCCCGCTGATACGCACGGCAAAAATATACATCCTCATCGGCGACATCACCGACGCCGACGCGCAGAGGATAAAGAAATATGTCATCAACCCCGTTGAGGCGCGCGAGGCAAGCCTCGAAAAGCCCGAGACGCTCGCCGTGAAATACGATATCCCGACCGAAGTCAGAACTCTCGACGGATTTATCAATCTCGACAGAGCTGGGCTTGAGGACTTCGTCAAAAAATACGGTCTTGCCATGGACGCGGACGACATTGCGTTCTGCCAGGATTATTTCAAATCCGAGCACCGCGACCCGACGATAACAGAAATTCGCATGATCGACACCTACTGGTCGGATCACTGCCGCCACACGACATTTCTGACCGTCATTGACAGCGTGAAATTCGAGGACGAGCTGCTGCAGAGCGCCTACGACGAATATCTTGCGGTCAGAAAAGAATTAGGCCGCACAAAGCCGATATGCCTTATGGATCTTGCGACTATAGCGGTCAAATATCTCAAGAAGCACGGCAAGCTCGACCGCCTCGATGAATCCGAGGAGATAAATGCCTGCACGGTAAAAATAGATGTCGAGGTCGACGGTGTCACCGAGCCGTGGCTTCTGCTCTTCAAAAACGAGACGCACAACCACCCGACAGAAATCGAGCCTTTCGGCGGCGCGGCGACCTGCATCGGCGGCGCTATACGCGACCCGCTCTCGGGGCGCTCGTATGTCTACGGCGCGATGCGCGTCACCGGCGCGGCAGACCCGCTCAAGCCCATTGACGAGACGATAAAGGGCAAGCTTCCGCAGAGGAAAATAGTCACGACTGCGGCGGCGGGCTATTCGTCATACGGCAACCAGATAGGTCTCGCGACGGGTATAGTCGACGAGATATATCATCCCGGCTACGCCGCCAAGAGAATGGAAATCGGCGCAGTAATAGCGGCAACGCCCGCGGAGAACGTGCGCCGCGAGGTACCCGCTCCCGGAGACATTGTCATCCTGCTCGGCGGCTCGACCGGACGCGACGGCTGCGGCGGAGCGACGGGCTCTTCGAAGTCCCACACGGTTGAATCGCTCGAGAGCTGCGGCGCGGAGGTTCAGAAGGGCAACGCGCCCGAGGAGAGAAAGCTCCAGAGACTTTTCAGAAACAAAGAAGCCTGCCTGATGATAAAACGTTGCAACGACTTCGGCGCGGGCGGCGTATCGGTAGCTATAGGCGAGCTTGCGGACGGACTTGAGATAGACCTCAACGCAGTGCCGAAAAAATATGAGGGTCTCGACGGCACGGAGCTTGCGATAAGCGAGAGTCAGGAGCGCATGGCGGTTGTTGTTGAGCCGCACAATGTTGACGCTTTCCTCGCGCTGGCTAATAAAGAAAATCTCCAGGCAGTGCCTGTGGCGAAAGTTCAGGCTGAGCCGAGGCTCGTCATGAACTGGAACGGCAAAAAGATAGTCGATATCAGCCGCGAATTCCTGAATTCCAACGGCGCGGACAAGCATATAGACATCACCCCCGAAGCACCCGCTTTCAAAGAAAAGAAAATTTCCGGCTCGTTTAAGGAGAACTACTCCGCTTTGGCTTCCGACCTCAACATCTGCTCAAAGCGCGGCCTTTCCGAGCGTTTCGATTCGACGATAGGCGCGGGCACGGTACTCATGCCGTTCGGCGGCAAGAATCAGCTGACTCCCATTCAGGCGATGGTGCAGAAGATCTCGATCGAGAAGAAGCACACCGACGACTGCTCGCTCATGGCGTTCGGCTACAATCCGTTTATAACCGAGCAGAGCCCGTACCACGGCGCGTACCTCGCGGTTATAGAATCAGTCTGCAAGCTCATTGCCTCGGGTGCAGAGTTCAAGGATGTTTATCTCACATTCCAGGAATATTTTGAACGCCCCGGCAGAGACGGCAAGCGCTGGGGGCAGCCTTTGGCGGCACTTCTCGGTGCATTCAAGGCGCAGATGGAGCTCGGCATCGGCTCTATAGGCGGCAAGGACTCGATGAGCGGCTCGTTTGAAAATCTCGATGTCCCGCCGACCCTCGTCTCGTTCGCCGTGACAACGGAAAAGACCTCTTCAATAGTCTCGCCCGAGTTCAAATCGGCGGGTCACAAAGTTGTTTTCATCGCGCCTGAGAAAGACGAAAACGGTCTGCCGAAGACCGACTCGCTAATAGATGTGTTCTCCCGAGTTACCGGGCTTCTTCGCTCGGGCAAGGCGGTTGCCTGCTACACTCCCGGCATGGGCGGCATAGCGGAGGCGGTCATGAAGATGGCATTCGGCAACGGCATCGGCTTTGAATACAGCAAAGATATCACGCTCGAAAAGATATTCGGGCTCAGCTACGCGGGCTTCATTCTCGAACTCGCAAACGGCGCAGAAGAAACAGGCACGCTTCTCGGTCACACGAATGACAGCGGCTGCATCAGCCTTAACGGCGAGAGCATCGCTCTTTCGAAGCTTCTCGGAATATACGAGAACAAGCTCGAAAGCGTCTACAGCTGCAATATCAAAAACGCAGGCAAGGGTGCTGAGAACTTCTCATATGAAACTGTTGAGCGCAAAGCTCCCGCGATAAAAGTTGCAAAGCCGCGCGTGCTCATCCCGGCGTTCCCCGGCACGAACTGCGAATACGACAGCGCAAAGGCAGTCCGCGACGCGGGCGCAGAGCCGGAGATAATTGTTATAAACAACCTCAGCGCGGACGGCATCAGCCGCAGCGTCGAAAAATTCGCGGACGAGCTTCGCTCCTCGCAGATGATATTTATCCCCGGCGGCTTCTCCGGCGGCGACGAGCCGGACGGCAGCGGAAAGTTTATCACGGCATTCTTCAGAAATGCCGCGATAAAAGAGGGCGTCACCGACCTGCTTGAAAACAGGGACGGACTCATGTGCGGAATCTGCAACGGCTTCCAGGCGCTGATAAAGCTCGGGCTCGTCCCCTACGGCAAGATAATCGACACGGACGAAAATTGCCCGACGCTCACCTTCAACACCATCGCGCGCCACCAGTCGCGAATAGTGCGCACCCGCATTTCTTCGAACAAATCGCCGTGGCTCGCGCTGACTCAGGTCGGTGACATATATTCCGTGCCGATCTCGCACGGCGAGGGCCGTTTCCTCGCAAGCGACGAGCTCATAGCCAAGCTCGCCGCGAACGGTCAGATAGCCACGCAGTATGTTGACCTCGACGGCAACGCTTCGAACGATATACATTTTAACCCCAACGACTCCGTCTGCGCCATCGAGGGCATCACCTCACCCGACGGCCGAGTATTCGGAAAAATGGGACACAGCGAAAGAATCGGAAAAGGTCTTTACAAAAATGTCCCGGGAGATTATAATATTCGTATGTTTGAAGCGGCTGTTAAATATTTTAAATGATGACAAGGAGAATGGAGCATGGCCTATTTATCCGACATTGAAATTGCGCAGCGCTGCAAACCCGAGCACATCGGCGTTATCGCAAAGCGCGCCCATGTTGACGAAAAGTACATCGAGCAATACGGAAACTACAAGGCGAAAATAGACCTGTCCCTGCTCTCGGAGACGAAGCGGGAAAACGGAAAGCTGATTCTCGTCACCGCCATAACCCCCACGCCCGCGGGCGAGGGCAAGACCACGACGACGATAGGCCTCGCAGACGGACTGCGCCGGATAGGCAAGGATGTCACGGTCGCCCTGCGCGAGCCGAGCCTCGGCCCGGTTTTCGGAGTCAAGGGCGGAGCCGCCGGCGGCGGATATGCGCAGGTGGTTCCCATGGAGGATATCAACCTCCACTTCACCGGCGACTTCCACGCGATAGGCGCGGCGAACAACCTGCTTGCCGCGATGCTCGACAACCACATTCAGCAGGGCAACGCCTTGGGCATAGATGTCCGCAAGATAACATGGAAACGCTGCGTTGACATGAACGACCGCCAGCTTCGATTTATCGTCGACGGCATGGGCGGCAAGGCGAACGGTATGCCCCGCGAGGACGGATTTGATATAACCGTCGCGAGCGAGATAATGGCTGTGCTCTGTCTTTCAAGCTCGATAACCGACCTCAAAGCGAGGCTCTCGCGCATGATCGTCGGCTACACCTACGACGACAAGCCCGTGACCTGCGGCGAGCTCAAGGCGGCCGGCGCGATGACCGCGCTTTTGAAGGACGCCCTGAAGCCCAACCTTGTCCAGACCCTTGAGGGCACGCCTGCGTTCGTCCACGGCGGACCGTTCGCGAACATAGCGCACGGCTGCAACTCCGTCATGGCGACTAAGATGGCGCTCAAGATGGGCGACTACACCGTCACCGAAGCGGGATTCGGCGCGGATCTCGGCGCGGAAAAGTTCCTCGATATAAAGTGCCGCATGGCGGGACTTGCGCCCGACGCGGTGGTCGTCGTTGCCACTGTCCGCGCGCTCAAGATGCACGGCGGGCTCGACAAAAAGGAGCTTGCGGTTGAAGATATCGGCGCGCTCGAAAGAGGTATACCGAACCTCCTGCGCCATGTTTCCAACATCAAAAATGTCTATAAACTTCCCTGCGTCGTCGCGGTCAACAGATTCCCGACCGACACCGACGCCGAGATAGATTTCATCATCGCAAAATGCCGCGAGCTCGGGGTCAACACCGTGCTCTCCACCGTGTGGGCCGAGGGCGGCAAGGGCGGCGAAGCGCTCGCGCGCGAAGTAGTCCGCCTGTGCGAAGAGGAAAAGGGCGATTTCACTTTCGCCTATGAAGATGAACTTTCGATCGAGGAGAAGATCGAAGCCGTTGTCAGAAAAGTCTACGGCGGCGACGGAATAACCGTCATGCCCAATGCCAAAAAGCAGATAGCCCAGCTTGAAGCTCTCGGTTTTAGCAAATGCCCCGTATGCATAGCAAAGACCCAGTACAGCTTTTCGGATGACCCGACAAAGCTCGGCGCGCCCAAGCACTTTACTGTGACGGTAAAAAATGTCAAGGTCTCCGCGGGCGCGGGATTCATCGTCGTTCTGACCGGCGACATTCTCACCATGCCCGGGCTGCCAAAGGTTCCCGCCGCAGAAAAAATCGACGTTGACGAAAGCGGCAGAATAACAGGTCTGTTCTGAGATAATAATTCCGCTCGGAGAAAAAACTCTGCCGAGCGGAGTTTCTATAAATATCGGAGGTAATAAAATGGCTTATTATTTCAACGAAGTATCGCATACCTTTAATGAGTATCTGCTCGTCCCCGGCTATTCGTCGAGCGAGTGCGTGCCCGCGAATGTGTCGCTCAAGACGCCCCTTGTCAAGTACAAAAAGGGCGAGGAGCCCGCGATTTCGCTCAACATTCCGCTGACTTCCGCCATTATGCAGTCCGTCTCCGGCGAGAAGCTCGCCGTGGCGCTCGCAAAAGAAGGCGGCGTATCGTTCATCTTCGGCTCTCAGAGCATCGAGGACGAGGCGGCAATGGTTGCAAGAGCGAAGAATTTCAAGGCGGGCTTCGTCATCAGCGACTCGAACATCACTCCCGACGCGACTCTCAACGACGTCATCGCGCTCAAGGAGAGAAACGGCCATTCCACTATCGCCGTGACCGAGGACGGCTCGGCAAACGGCAAGCTTGTCGGCATAGTCACGAGCAGAGACTACCGCGTCAGCCGCATGACCGGCGACGAGAAGGTCTCGTCCTTCATGACTCCCCGTGAAAAGCTCGTCACCGCCCCCGACAGCACCACTCTCAAGGAAGCAAACGATATAATCTGGGACAACAAGCTCAACTCCCTGCCTATAGTCGATTCCGAGGGCAAGCTCAGATATTTTGTTTTCCGCAAGGACTACGACGCCCATAAGGACAACCCGAACGAGCTTCTCGACGCCGACAAGCGCTATGTCGTCGGCGCAGGTATAAACACAAGAGACTACGCTGAGCGTATTCCCGCACTTGTCGAGGCGGGCGCAGACGTTCTCTGCATCGACTCCTCCGAGGGCTTCTCGGAGTGGCAGTCCCGCACCCTCGCATGGGTCAGAGAGCACTACGGCGACAGCGTCAAGGTCGGCGCGGGCAACGTAGTTGACAGAGAGGGCTTCCTCTTCCTCGCCGAGGCGGGTGCGGACTTCATAAAGGTCGGCATCGGCGGCGGATCGATATGTATTACCCGCGAGACAAAGGGTATCGGCAGAGGTCAGGCGTCCGCGCTCATAGACGTCTGCAAGGCGAGAGACGAATATTTCGAGAGAACGGGCGTATATATCCCCGTCTGCTCCGACGGCGGCATCGTCTACGACCACCACATGACCCTCGCGCTTGCAATGGGCGCGGACTTCCTGATGCTTGGCCGCTACTTCGCGCGCTTTGACGAGAGCCCGACAAACAAGATTTCACTCAAGGGCACTTACTACAAAGAGTACTGGGGCGAGGGCTCCAACCGCGCAAGGAACTGGCAGCGCTATGACCTCGGCGGCGACAAGAAGCTGTCGTTCGAGGAGGGCGTTGACTCCTATGTCCCCTACGCCGGCAGCCTCAAGGACAATGTCACGCTCTCGCTGAGCAAGGTAAAGTCCACTATGTGCAACTGCGGCGCGCTCACCATCCCCGAGCTGCAGCAGAAAGCGAAGCTGACCCTTGTCTCCGCAACGAGCATTGTTGAGGGCGGCGCGCACGACGTCGTGCAGAAAGAGACCTACTCCGATCTGAAAAAATAAGCCTGATTCTTTACGGCAGGGCGCGGTGAAAACCGTTCCCTGCCCTTGCATTTTGCCAAAACAGCTTGCAGAATCACCAATAAATAAGATGTTCGCGGGCAAAAGGCTGTTGAATCCGCCGTTTTTGCCAAAATCGTTTGCAAACTGTTGACACGCCGAAAATGCAATGCTATAATACAGACAATTTAAGACAGCACTTGATAGAGGATGCGAACGAGAAGAGTATCCAGCAGCAACGCCGGCAAGCGGCAGCTGGGGAAAGGCAAGTTCGCCGAAGTTCTATCGCGGTTGCCGCCGCGGTAATGCTGGGCCCTCGCCGAACAGGCGACGGACTGTCACATGACTTATGTGGAGCGCTATCATCGGTTTTTCTGCACATATAGCAGCATATACAAAGCCTGTGATACCTCTTCGGGTCGCAGGCTTATTTAATTTTTTCCAGGAGATGGTACTAATGAACAGAACGAAGAGAATTGTGGCCGCCATTCTGGCTATCGCCATGTGCGCAGTATTATTTGCAGGCTGCGGCACGAAAACCGAAAGTGCCAAGACCGGCGTTGAAGACGGCGTTCTGACCGTTGCTATGGAGTGCGCATACGCTCCCTACAACTGGACTCAGAGCGATGATTCCAACGGCGCTGTCCCGATAAAGGATTCCAGCGACTACGCCAACGGATACGATATCATGATGGCTAAGAAGATATGCGAAGCAAACGGCTGGAAGCTTGAAGTTGTCCGCCTTGACTGGGATTCACTTGTTCCCGCAGTCCAGACCGGCAAGGTTGACGCCGTTATCGCAGGTCAGTCGATGACCGAAGAGCGTATGCAGCAGGTCGATTTCGCAGGTCCCTACCTCTATGCGAGCATCGTCTGCATGACAAAGCAGAACAGCAAGTATGCAAACGCTACCTCCCTTGCTGACCTCGCAGGTGCAAAGTGCACCTCCCAGCTCGGAACCATTTGGTATACCACCTGCCTTCCGCAGATAAACGGTGCTCTTATCCAGACCGCACAGGAGACCGCTCCCTCGATGCTCATGGCTCTTGAGACCGGCGCTGTCGACTTCATCTGCACCGATATGCCCACCGCTCAGGGCGCGCTCATCGCTTACAGCGATCTGAAGATCCTCGACCTCCCCGAAAATGCTTTCAAGGTTGACGAGGGCGACATCAACATCGGCATCTCTGTCAAGAAGGGCAACACCGAGCTCAAGGACAAGATCAACTCCGCCCTTGCAGGCATGACCGCAGACGACTTCAACAAAATCATGAACGAGGCTACCAAGATTCAGCCCCTTTCAAAGTAATCAACAATAATCAGAACGGAGATAACAAGATATGAACAAGCTTGCCGAGCTGTGGAGCGACATAGTCCAGTGCTGGAGCGATAGCTCAATGCAGTATCTGACCGGTGCGCTCAAGACAATAGAGCTCGCTGTTATAGCGACAATCATAGGCTGCCTCATCGGCCTTGTCTGCGGAATAATCCAGACTATTCCGTGCGGCAAAAAAGACAATATCGTAAAGCGGGTCATCCTCGGCATAGTCAAGGCTATAGTGCGTATCTACGTCGAAGTTTTCAGAGGCACGCCGATGATAATCCAGGCAATATTCATCTTCTACGCCCTGCCCTACTTCTCGAACGGTGCGATAAACCTTGAACCGACTTTCGCGGCATATCTCGTCGTCTCCATCAACACCGGAGCATATATGGCAGAGACCGTCCGCGGCGGTATAATGTCGATAGACGTCGGTCAAACGGAGGGCGCAATGTCCATAGGCATGAACCACTTCAAGACCATGCTCTATGTCATTCTTCCGCAGACCATACGCAATATCATCCCGCAGATAGGCAACAACCTCATAATCAACATCAAGGATACTTCCGTCATGTTCGTTATCGGCTACGCCGAGCTCTTCGCGGCTCACAAGGCTATCGTCGGCGCAAAGTATGTCTACTTCCCGTCGGCAGTTATAACGCTGACTATCTACCTGATAATGACGGTCATCTGCTCGCTTATCCTCAGACTGTGGGAGAAGAAGCTTGACGGTCCGGAGAACTTCGATCTCTCGACCACCGACACTCTCGCCCACACCAGCGGAATGTACTCATATGTCAAGAAGTCAAAGAAGGAGGGAAGATAATGTCAGAGCCTATTTTACAGATAAATCATCTTTCAAAGACCTTCGGCAACCACGAAGTTCTGCGCGACATTGACTTTTCGGTCAATCCCGGCGATGTCACGAGCATCATCGGCGCGTCCGGCTCGGGCAAATCCACTTTGCTCCGCTGCATAAACCTCCTTGAGACTCCGACCTCCGGCGATATACTCTATCACGGCACGAACATCGACAATATAAAAGGCGGCGCGAGCGCATACCGTTCGCATGTCGGCATGGTGTTCCAGTCGTTCAATCTTTTCAACAACATGACCGCTCTCAAGAACTGCATGATCGGTCAGACGAAGGTTCTCAAGAAATCCAGAGCCGAAGCCAAGGCTTCCGCACTGCATTATCTTGAAAAGGTCGGCATGGCACCCTACATCAACGCCAAGCCCTCACAGCTCTCCGGCGGTCAGAAGCAGCGCGTCGCAATAGCCCGCGCGCTTGCGATGGAGCCCGAAGTTCTGCTGTTCGACGAGCCGACGAGCGCACTAGACCCCCAGATGGTCGGCGAAGTGCTCGAAGTCATGCGCAACCTCGCAAAAGAGGGTTTGACGATGATAGTTGTCACCCACGAAATGGCGTTTGCGCGCGACGTTTCAACGAATGTCGTATTCATGGCGGACGGACTCATCTGCGAACAGGGCAGCCCGAAGGATATATTCGAGAATCCGCAGGATCCAAAGACGCAGGAGTTCCTTTCAAGATTCCTTGCGAAATAAAATTAAACAGGATATCTCCGACAAGGAGATATCCTGTTTTTAATTGTATCTGAACAACCGATATACATTTATTCACCCTCTCTCCTATTCTCTTGTCAATTTTTACAAAGCTGTTTGCCAACGGACGAAGGTATGGTACAGATTGACAAAATTGAATTTATTTTGCTAAAGCACTTGAATATTTATGCATGTAGTAGTATATTATTAGTCAAATAGTTGAATAATTTTGCACCGTCGGCGAATATCGGATCGTTTTTATAAACGCCGTGTTCGCCGAAAGCGCATTAAGCGGGAGACACCATGAAAATATTTATTGACGGCAGCGCCGGCACGACCGGGCTGAGAATAAAAGACAGACTGATGAAACGAAGCGACGTTGAGCTGACAACGCTCAGCGAGGAGCAGAGAAAAGATACCGAGAGCCGCAAGCAGGCGCTGAACAGCGCACAGGTCGCTTTTCTTTGCCTGCCGGACGCCGCCGCAGTTGAGGCGGTCGAACTGGTTGAAAATCCGGACACTGTTATTATAGATACCTCGACGGCGCACCGCACGAGCGAGGGCTGGGCTTACGGCTTCCCGGAGCTGTCAGCAGAATTTGAAGATAAGATAAAGAACTCCAAACGCATCGCCGTCCCCGGATGCCACGCCGGCGGGTTTATCGCGCTTGTTTATCCGCTTGTTGAGGCGGGCGTGCTCGGAAATGATGCACTGCTCAGCTGCTATTCTCTGACCGGCTACAGCGGCGGCGGCAAGAAGATGATTGCCGAATACGAGAGCGAGGATAAATCTCCCCTGCTCTTCGCACCCAGACAGTACGGGCTGACTCAGCAGCACAAGCACTTAAAAGAGATGAAAGGCATAACGGGCATTGAAAACGCCCCGATATTCTGCCCCGTGGTCGATGATTTTTACAGCGGAATGCAGGTCACCGTGCCGCTGTTCGCGGAGCAGATAAGCTGTTCTTCAAGCGAAATCGCCGACATCTACAGAGCGAAATATCAGGGTCCCGTCGTGACATTCTGCGACAAATCGGACAACGGCGGCTTTCTGTGCGCGGGCGCGCTCTCGGGCACGGACGGCATGAAAATATCGGTCTACGGCAACGATGAGCGAATACTACTGACCGCCGTATATGACAATCTCGGCAAAGGCGCATCGGGCGCCGCGCTCGAAAATCTGAACCTTGTCATGGGCAAGGACAAGGCTTTCGGACTTGATATCTGAGGAGGTAAAATAAAATGAAAATAATATCGGGCGGCGTCTGCGCCGCAAAGGGATTCAAGGCTTCCGGCGTTCACTGCGGCATACGCAAGAACAGGACGAAGCGCGATCTCGCGCTCATATACAGCGAAAAAGCCGCCAACGCGGCGGCTGTCTATACAACTAACCTCGTCAAGGGCGCGCCGCTGGTCGTCACGAAAAATCATATCGCAGACGGCAAGGCGCAGGCGGTCATATGCAACAGTGGAAACGCGAACACCTGCAACGCGAACGGCGTTGAGATAGCCGAGCGCACGAGCGACCTGCTCGCGTCCGTGCTCGGAATAAAGTCCGCCGACATCGTCGTCGCTTCGACAGGAGTTATCGGCCAGCCGCTGAACATCACTCCGATAGCCTCCGGCATACCCGCTCTGAAAGCAGGACTCGGCGACCACTCAGATCAGGCGGCAGAGGCGATAATGACGACCGACACGATTCCGAAAGAGATTGCCGTCAGCTTCGAAATAGGCGGAGTTGAATGCAAAATGGGCGGCATCGCCAAGGGTTCGGGCATGATTCATCCCAACATGGCTACGATGCTCGTTTTCATAACCACCGACTGCGCGATAAACAGTGAGATGCTCCAGAAAGCTCTGTCTTCGGACATCGCGGAGACTTTCAATATGATAAGCATCGACGGCGACACTTCGACGAACGACATGGTGACAGTGCTCGCAAACGGGCTCGCCGGGAACAAAGAGATCAGCAAAGAGGGCGATGACTTCAATGAATTCATGAAAGCCCTCAACACTATAACCGTGTGGCTCTGCCGCAGGATTGCCGCCGACGGCGAGGGCGCGACGAAGCTGCTCGAATGCAAGGTCAGCGGCGCAAAAGATAAAGATACCGCCAAGACTGTTGCAAAAAGCGTTGTCTGCTCGTCTCTGACGAAAGCCGCCATGTTCGGCTCGGACGCCAACTGGGGCAGGGTTCTCTGCGCCATCGGCTACAGCGGTGCGGATGTTGACGTCAACAAAATTGACGTTTGGTTCAAGTCAGATAAAGGCTCGATCCTCGTCTGCGAAAACGGCGCGGGAGTTGATTTTTCGGAGGAAAAGGCAAAAGAGATACTCTCCGAAAATGAGATAGATATTCTTGTTGATTTAAAGAGCGGCGACGCATCTTCAACGGCGTGGGGCTGCGACCTGACATACGACTATGTCAGGATAAACGGCGACTACCGCACCTGATTGCGAAAAACGGAGGGAAAGATATGAACATTTCAAACGCGGAGCGCGCAAGGGTTCTTGTCCACGCGCTGCCGTATATACAGGATTACGCAGGCAAGATAGTCGTCGTCAAATACGGCGGCAACGCGATGACGAGCGAAAAGCTAAAAGATTCCGTCATGCGCGACATCGTTCTGCTCTGGCTCATTGGCATAAAAGTCGTTCTGGTTCACGGCGGCGGCCCGGAGATAACGGATATGCTCCAAAAGACCGGCAAGAAGAGTGAATTCGTCAACGGTCTGCGCGTCACGGACAAGGAGACCGCCGATATAGTGCAGATGGTGCTCGCCGGCAAAGTCAACAAAAGCCTCGTCAACCTCGTTGAAAACAAGGGCGGCAAGGCGATGGGGCTCTCCGGAATAGACGGCCACATGATTGAAGCGAAGATGAAAGACGAGAAGCTCGGCTTCGTCGGCGAGATAACAAATGTAAATATTCAGCCGATACTCGACGTTATCGACAAGGGATATATCCCGATCGTTTCAACCGTCGGCTGCGACAGCGAGGGCAATGTATATAACATAAATGCAGACACCGCCGCGGCGAAGATAGCCGGCGCGCTCAACGCGGAGAGCCTTATATCCATGACGGATATCAGCGGCATTCTTCAGGACAAGGACGACCCGGACACGCTCATCTCGGTCATAAAGGCGGACGAAGTTCCCGCGCTCATAAAGAGCGGCATCATCGGCAGCGGCATGATTCCGAAAGCCGAATGCTGCATCGACGCGATAAAATGGGGAGTTCACAGGGTTTTCATTATTGACGGCAGGATACCGCACTCGATACTTATAGAAATGCTGACAGACGAAGGCATGGGCACGATGTTCACGGCATAAAAAGGAGATATAATGGATATATTACAGCAGCAGGACAAGGAATACATAGCCGGAACTTATGCGAGGTTCCCGCTGACCATCGAGGGCGGCAAGGGCTCCGTGGTCTGGGACGACGCGGGGAAGATATACACCGATCTGTCCTCGGGCATAGCGGTCAACACCTTCGGCATAGCCGACGACGAATGGATAAAAGCAATAACCGAGCAGGCGGGCAAAATTCAGCACATGTCGAACCTCTACTACACAGAGCCTTGCGTGAAGCTCGCGCAGATGCTCTGCGACCGCACGGGCATGAAAAAAGTTTTCTTCTCGAACTCCGGCGCGGAGGCCAACGAATGCGCGATAAAGGCAGCGAGAAAATACGCCGCAGAGAAGCACGGCGCGGACTGCTACAACATAGTTACACTGAAAAACAGCTTCCACGGCAGGACGATAACCACCCTCGCCGCAACGGGGCAGGATGTGTTCCACAAGGATTTTCTGCCGCTGACTGAGGGATTTATCTATGTTGAGCCAAATGATATCGAGAAGATTGAAAAAGTTCTCTTTGAAAATCGCTGCGCCGCAGTCATGCTCGAAGTCGTTCAGGGCGAGGGCGGCGTTATGCCGCTCGACAAAGACTATCTCCAATCGCTCGAAAGAATCTGCCGCGAGCGCGACATTCTGCTCATCTGCGACGAGGTTCAGACAGGCAACGGCAGAAGCGGCAAGCTCTACAGCTACATGAACTACGGCATATTCCCCGACATTGTCTCGACCGCAAAGGGACTCGCGGGCGGTCTGCCGCTCGGCGCTACACTGTTCAGCGAAAAGACAAAGGATGTTCTCACCCCCGGCTCCCACGGTTCCACTTTCGGCGGCAACCCGATATGCTGCGCCGGCGCGATAAACATTCTTTCGAGGCTCGATGAAAAGACTCTCGCTGGAGTCCGCGAGAGGTCGGAATACATATTCTCCGAGCTCAGCGGCGCATCGGGCATAAAAGAAGTCTCGGGACTCGGGCTGATGATCGGCATAAAGACCGAAAAGGACGCCTCCGAGGTCATAAACACCTGCATGAAAAAGGGCGTTCTCGTTATCAAAGCAAAAGACAAGGTCAGGCTGCTCCCGGCGCTCAACATTCCCATGGAGCTGCTCGAACAGGCAGTCGGCGTTATAAAAGAAGTCTGTGCAGACAAGGAGGCTTGAACATGACATTCAAAGACAGAGGTTTTTTGAAACTTTTGGATTTCACTCCCGAAGAGATTGAATATCTTATCGACTTCGCCGCCTCTCTCAAGGCGAAGAAGAAGGCGGGCATACCGCACAAAATATGCGACGGCAAGAATGTTGCGCTGATATTCGAAAAGACGAGCACAAGGACAAGGTGCAGCTTCGAAGTCGCGGCACGCGACCTCGGCATGGGTACGACTTATCTCGACCCCTCCGGCTCGCAGATAGGCAAAAAAGAGAGCATCGCCGACACGGCGCGCGTGCTCTCGGGCATATACGACGGCATTGAATACCGCGGCTTCGGCCAGTCGATAGTCGAAGAGCTCGCGCAGTATGCGACCGTCCCCGTCTGGAACGGTCTGACGAACGAGTTCCACCCGACGCAGATCCTCGCGGATTTTCTGACGATAAAAGAGCAGTTCGGGCGTCTTAAAGGCATTAACTTCGTCTACATGGGCGACGCCAGATACAACATGGGCAATTCGCTCATGGTCGGCTGTGCGAAGATGGGCATGAACTTCACCGCCTGCGCGCCGAAGAAATATTTCCCCGACAAGGCGCTTATTGACACCTGCATGGAGATTGCCGCGCAGACCGGCGCTGAGATAAAATTCTGCGAAAGCCCCGACGAGGCAGTAAAAAACGCAGATGTGATATACACCGACGTGTGGGTCTCGATGGGCGAGCCTGTTGAAATCTGGGAGGAGCGCATAAATGACCTCGCGCCCTATCAAGTCAACTCCGAGCTCATGGCAAAGGCATCGCCGAACGCTGTGTTCATGCACTGCCTGCCCTCTTATCACGACATGAAAACGACGATAGGCAAGGAGATGGGCGAAAAGTTCGGGCGCGACTCAATGGAGGTCACTGACGAGGTGTTCGAGAGCGCACAGTCCGTTGTTTTTGCCGAGGCGGAGAACCGCATGCACACGATAAAGGCTGTCATGGCGGCAACGCTGACCGACGAGAGATAATATAATATATATTAATGTATAGGAGCTGTCAAAAATGACGGCTCCTTTTTATCAGTTTGACAATTGTAATTTGTCTATTACTTGAACCATAACGAAGTAAAAGCAAAGGACCAGCCGACTTTTACAGTCAGGCTTTCAATAGCCGCGCCGCAGTGTTTGATAAGCCAACTAAGAGGAGCGAGGGAACGGCTTGCGAAGCAAGACGCACGAGCACGCACTCGTTCAAGCTCCGGCGCGTTTGCGGGCGAATGTGCCGAGCTGCCGACTGAGAGCCGTGAGCTATATACTGCGGCGCGGCGTTGCGGGTGTCGAGCGGGAACGGCTCGTTTGTTTTTCTTTTGCAGGCGTTTTCTTTTTCAAATAAAAAGAAAATGCCGAAACGCGGAAAGTGTATATCGTTTGATTATTGTGGGGCGCAAAGGTAGTAGCTAATTATCAACAATCCGCAATTACTATAAATTCGTATCGCTATCGCCGATAGCGGACAGCCGCAAGGGCTGTCCCTGCAGGTTTCGTCTCAATAAATTGGTTCAAATTTCGCGGGCGGATAATATCCGCCCCTACCGCATGACCATGAGCGAAGCGAAACAACCCCTCAGTCTCGGTTTACGCCGAGCCAGCTCCCCTTGCAGGTGAGCCTTAAATAGATTCTACGGTGAATCTAACATTTCCGCTCCGTTTATCGCATCATGCGGCTTCGATATACGCAGAAAAAGTCCCGGCAGACATTCCTGCCGGGATTGAAGCTGTTTTATGAACACCCTGCTTTTTATTCTTCCTCTGTTTTGCCTTCGGCTTTATCGTTCTCGTTGAATTTGTTGAGAAAATGGAGATACGTCTCGGCATATACGCGTTTTCTTGTCTCAAACCTGTCGCCGTCGTTGTGATGGCGGGTATACAAATCAATGTCGGGCTTCAGTATCTTTGTTATCTCCAGCGCTATCTCCTGATTCGTCATTTTTTCACCTCCCGAGTCCGCCTATATATTACCACCGCGGGCAGAATTTTTCAATCGCCGAAGGTGCAGCATTGTTCTTGCATGGAAAGAAATATTAAAATTATAAAATGACGGTTCACGATTCGATAAGAGAATACTTTTTTGTGCATTCTTGCTATTGACTCACAAAAAACAAGGTAATATAATGACATTGATGTTAAAAGAGACACCCGATGCAGCAAATTTCCCACTGTTTCAAAAAGAGAGACTTGCTACACCAATATTCAAGGAGAGGAAGTTCTATCCATGGAAAACAAGAATCAGCGCATCTGCATCATCGGCGGCGGCCCCGCAGGCACGAGCATGGCTATGTACCTGGAGAAAAAGGGCTATGACAACTATGTCATCTATGAGAAGTCCGGCAAAGTCGGCGGCAAAGCATTCTCGCCCATGATGAAGGTCAAGAACGCACAGGGCAAATGGGAGGATCGCACCATTGAAATGGGCGCGGTCATGGGCTGCGACACTTACTTCGCAGTTCACGAGTGCGAAGAGTTCGGCGGCACGACCCATCTCGACGGACCGCCCATGGGCAGAAGATTTATGAATGTCGACGGCACGCCCCAGAAGTCTTCTCCCCTCGCACTGCTCAAGAAGATCATGAAGATGAGAAAGCTCTCGAAACTCCTCGAGACGAAGTACAAGGGCTACGATGTCAACGGTCACAGAGGTGTGTCCGAGGGTCGTTATGAGGGTCCCTGCCCGTCTCCCGAGATGAAGCTTGCTCACATCGAGGGCGAGAACCCGAACCTGAAGGATCTTTCGATGCCCTTCTCCGAGTTCCTCAAGCTCAACCACTGCGAGGACGCAGAGCTCGTCTGGAAGGGTCCGTTCACTTCCTTCGGCTACGGCTACTTCGACGAGATCCCGGCGGCTTATGTTCTCAAGTATCTTGATGCCTTCACTGTCAAGCAGTTCCTTTCCACCGGCAAACTGTGGACTTGGTACAACGGCACCCAGAGCATCTGGGAAGGCGTCAACAGCCACCTGAAGCATCCCGCTCTGCTCAACTCCGAAGTCACTGACATCAAGCGTGAAAACGACAAGGTCTATGTCACCGTAAACGGCAAGACCGAAGAGTTTGACAAGCTTATCATCTGCACCCCGCTCGAGCTGTTCCTCGGCTACGGCGATCCCCGCCCGGAAGAGAAAGAGCTGTTCTCCAAGATAGTCCACAAGGAGTATTTCACCATGGCTGTCCGTCCCGAAGAGGGCAACGCGCCTGACATCTCCTACTATTTCTTCGAGAACATGACCAACGAGACCCGCGGACATCTTATGGTGTTCTATCATCGCTGGTCCGACGGCGTCACCGATCAGCCGCTCGTTACATTCACCCTGCGCAACCACGAGGGTATGGAGGATGTTCCGTTTGAGGACGCAAAAGCGACTACCCTTGCAGACATGGAGAAGTGCGGCCTGAAGGTCGACAAGATCGAGCGTATCGACGACTGGTATTATTTCCCGCATGTCGGCAGCAAGGATTACGCCGACGGCTGGTATGAGAAGGTCGAAGCTATGCAGGGTAAGGACAACACCTACTATGCAGGCGAGGTCATGGCATTCGGTGACATGGAAGAGACCGTTGAATACAGCCGCGACCTTGCAAGAAGATTCTTTTAATTGAAGAGGTAAAATCATGCCGGAACAGAATGAGAAAATAATCAGCAAATATCAGGGTGACAAAAACCCCGACGAGCGCTATCTCAAGCTCGGCAGAAAGATAACCGACGCTATGGGACATAAAATCTCCGGAGTGACATCCGACGACCCGGAGTATTGGGGACTCAGAGAAGTCCTTACTCCCGAGATGTGCGATATCGCCAACAAGATGAAGCTCCGCCAGCACTACACTTTTGAGCAGCTGCTCGAGATGAACCGCGACTACGAAGCTATCGATCTGCAGAAGATACTTGACGAGATGGCTTACATAGGCATCCTTGAGTATGACTACGGCGACAACTACGACCACACTCACGAGCTCAAGGATCGCCCGCGCATCAGACGCTACAGACTTCCGTTCTATGTCCCCGGCTCCGCCGAGCTGTTCAACTCCTCGGTCGACAGGATCGCAAAGAACCCCGCAGTTGCCTCGTTCTTCGAGCGCATGACTTTCATCCCCCTCGCGGGCATCACTCAGATGGTCCCGCCCGGAGGCGACGGAATCGGAATGCATGTCATCCCGGTCGAGAAAGCTATTGACGCCGAGAGCAAGTCGATAGACCTTGAGCATATCTCATACTGGCTCAAGAAATACGAGGGTCACATCTCCGCAGGTATCTGCTCCTGCCGCGCTTCGCGCGCAGTGCTTGGCGACGGCTGCACCGACGATTTCGACGATTGGTGCATCCAGCTCGGCGACATGGCGGACTACACCGTTGAGACCGGACGCGCGCACTACATAACCAAAGAGCGCGCTCTCGAGATACTCGAGCTTGCCGAGAAGAACGGCTATGTTCACCAGATAACCAACATCGACGGCGAGAACAAGATTTTTGACATCTGCAACTGCAATGTCAAGATCTGCAACGCTCTGCGTACTTCTCTGCTGTTCAATACGCCCTATCTTTCGCGCAGCTCCTATACTGCAAAGGTCGAGAAGGAGAAGTGCGTAGCCTGCGGCAAGTGCGTTGAGACCTGCCCGGCGGGCGCCGTCAAGATGGGTCAGAAGCTCTGCCGCAAGGACGGCTCCGAGGTCAAATATCCTCATGCTCCCCTGCCGGACAACAACATCTGGGGCCCCTATGCATGGGATGAGGACTACCGCGACACCGCGCGTATGTCCAACACATATGCCAGCGGCTCCGCTCCGTGCAAGGCGGCATGTCCCGCGCACGTGCCCGTTCAGGCTTACCTGCGCCTCGCCCACGAGGGCAAGTACCGCGAGGCTCTCGCGATGATAAAAACCGAGAACCCGTTCCCGGCTGTCTGCGGACGCGTCTGCAACAAGAGATGTGAATCCGAGTGCACCCGCGGCAAGATTGACGCTCCCGTTTCGATAGATGCGGTCAAGAAGTTCGTCGCCGATCTCGACCTCAACGCTGAGGGCAGATTCGTGCCCGAAAAAATCGTCCAGTCGACTCACGGCGAATTTGACGAGAAGATTGCCATCATCGGCGGCGGTCCTGCCGGTCTGAGCGCGGCATACTATCTCGCACAGATGGGTTACAAGCCCACCGTTTTCGAAAAGAACCCGATCCCCGGCGGTATGCTCACCTATGGCATCCCCAGCTACAAGCTTGAAAAGGATGTCATCGCCGCAGAGATTGATATTATCAAAGAGCTCGGCGCCGAAATCAAGTGCGGCGTTGAGGTCGGCAAGGATATCACAATAGCTCAGCTCAAAGAGCAGGGCTACAAGGCGTTCTATATCGCCATCGGCTGCCAGGGCGGCAGACGCCCCGGAGTCAAGAACGACGACGCATCCGGCACACATATCGCTGTTGAGTATCTGCGCCACTGCTTCGAGCACCGCGAGGATACATTTGACGGCAGCGTAGTTGTCATCGGCGGCGGCAATGTCGCTATCGACTGCGCAAGAAACGCTCATCGTCTCGGCGCTTCCGAGGTCAGCATGTTCTGCCTCGAGTCGCGCGATGAGATGCCTGCGAGCCGCGAAGAAGTCGCAGAAGCCGAAGAGGAGAACATCAAGGTCAATCCCTCCTGGGGTCCCAAGGAAGTCCTCGTCGACGAGAGCGGCAAGGTCACCGGCATCGTGCTCAAGAAGTGCGTGCGCACAATCGACCCCGAGACCAAGCGCTTCTCGCCCGTATATGACGAGAACGAGACTATCGAGGTCAAGGCAGACAAGATCGTCTTCGCTATCGGTCAGGCTATCGAGTGGGGCAACCTGCTTGAGGGCACGAAGGTCACTTTCTGGCACGGCAACTATCCCGTCGCAGACAAGTTCACCTATCAGACCGAGGATCCTGATATCTTCGTCGGCGGCGATGTTTACACAGGTCCGCGCTTTGTTATCGACGCTATTGCCGCCGGTCACGAGGCAGCAGAGAGCCTGCACCGCCACGCTCGCCCGGACGCTTCCATGACCATCGGACGCGACCGCCGCAGCTTCACTCCGCTGAACAAAGACGATATCAAATTCCCGTCCTATGACACGGCAGGCCGTCAGGAGGCCGGTATGGACGAGTCGATAGACGCGAAGATGTCCTTCAAGGACGCGCATCTGGATCTGACCGAAGAGCAGGTCAAGATTGAGACCGGGCGCTGCCTCGGATGCGGCGCATCGTATGTCGACTACAACAAGTGCATCGGCTGCGGCCTCTGCACGACGAAGTGCGAATTTGACGCTATCCACCTCGTGCGCGACCATCCGGAATGCTCGACGATGTGCGTTGCCGAGGACAAGGTCGGCGGACTTCTGAAATATTCCGTCAAGCGCGCCTTCAAGATTCTGGGTCACTTAGGCTCGGACGAGGCGAAGGAGATGGCGAAAAAGCGCAAGGCCTATAAGCAGGCTCAACAGAACAAGGATTGATTTCATGCATGAATTAGGCATAGTTCTCCATGTCATAGATCAGGTGGAGGAGCTCGCCAAGGAAAATAATGTCAGCAAGGTGACCCGCCTCACGCTTGAGGTCGGCGAAGTGTCGTCGATAGTTCCGTCGTATTTTTCGGACTGCTTCGAGTGGGCGAAGAAAAAGACGGAATATATGCAGGACACCGAGCTTGAAATGATTATTCTCGAGGGCGTCTCCTACTGCAAAGACTGCAAAAAGACCTACAAGACCACGGAATACGCAAAAAAATGCCCGCACTGCGGCAGCGACAACACCTATCTCGTGACAGGCAACGAGCTGCGCATCAAGGACATTGCGGTTGTTGACAAAAAATAGCCGTGCGGTAAAACAAAAGACAGCACCGTTTCTAAAAATTGAAACGGTGCTGTAATTTTTTATTTTTCAGTGTCTCTCGTCAAAATTTGAATAGGTCTCGCAGAAGCGCGCCTGGAACGACGCGGGTTCATCTCCTGCATAGAGGTGCGAGATATCGCCGAATGCGTTGCATCTGAAAACGGCTTTCCCCTGCTCGCGTTCCTCGGTTATCAGCGTCGTCACCGAGGTCGGCAGCGCGACAAAATTATGCCAGAGCACGACGGGCGATATCTTTAAAATATGCGAGAGCAGAACGCACTCCACGCCGAAATGGCAGAAGAGCACCACGGTGTCGCTGTTCTCCCGCTCGACTCTGTATATCTTGCCGTCGTGGATATAGCCGTGGCGCGCAAGTAGCTCGTCTATGCCGTCGCAGACGGTTTTGTATTTTTCGGGCACATCCCCGCTGCTGTAAAACGGGGTGGATATCCACTTGTCCTTGTCGTAATAGTCGTCGTTTTCGCTCAGAAACGCAGGCGTTCTGTCCCAGGAATAGGTGCGCTCCCCGCTCTCCGGGTCTATTACATAGCCGTCGAACTCGCGCAGCCAGTCGAATATCTCCGCCGTTCTGCCGAGCGCGTTGAGCGTCGCTTTTGAAGTGTCCTTCGCCCTGCCGAGCGGCGAGCAGTAGAACGCCGCAACATCGAGCTTCGTCAGCCTGTTTTTGAGCAGTTCTGCCTCGTGCCAGCCCTTGGGGGTCAGCGAGTCTATCGAATAATCCGGGTCTCCGTGACGAACGATAAGAAGTTTCATATAGCGCCTCCGCAGTTGAGTCTTTTAAAATTATATTACTTTCGTCGGGATTTTTCAACAGGAGTGAATATTTAAAAAAGCCGAATGTAAATAAAAAAAGATCATGATCCGTAAACCATGACCTTTTTGCTTTCTATGCCGTGCGTAGCTCTCGTTTATTCCTCGCCGACTACGTTTGAATATGCGGTAGTCACGCTGAGCCCCGGAACGGTTCCGAGCTTTTCGGCAAGCGACGAGATAGTCTCAAGCGGCGCATCGAGGGCGACGGAAACTATATTCACGCCCTTTGCGCGGTAAGGGATGCCCATTCTGCCGATTATATGCTCGCCGAACTCATGCAAGAGAGCGTTGAGCTGCTCGACGGACTCCTCTTTTTCGACAACAACCGACATCACGGCAACTATCGTCTGCATAAAAACATCTCCTTACTTGAGAATTTTTATATTTCCGATAATCGGCAGCTCCTTTGCAGTGCCCTTGGCGGCATTGATGATTCCGATTACCGTAAACACCGCAAACGCGATGTTAACCAAGCTGCACACGCCGCCGATAATAAGAGAAACGGTTTCGTTGACGGCTCCGACAGCGCTGACTATTATTCTGCTAACGAACGTCCATGCGAACTGGGCTATCGCGAGGACAAGTCCCTGATTCGTGTGGAAGCGCGCATATCTCGATTCCCTTGCGGCAAAGAGCGGAACAAGCACGAGTATTCCCAAATAAGCGAGTACCGCCATAACCTTGTTCGACTGAATGTCGTTTTGGTCGAACTCGGACGTTGTGTCGGGCGTGTTATTGAGCTCATTGATTTTTGTTCCGAAATCCTTCTTTTCCTCTTCCCACGGCTCTGCCTTAGGCGCTCCGGGCACAACGGGTGCGCCGCAGTCTGGGCAGAAGCGCGCCTCGTCATCTATCTTTGAGCCGCAGTTGGTGCAAAATGCCATTCTTGTGTATCCTCCCTGATTCCTTAAAGTATTCTAATTATACCAACATTCCGCAAAGTTTACAAGTGCAAAGCGGCACTCGCTCTCAAAGCTCTCTCTGTGCATCGTCGAGCAGGCTCTCTTCCTCCCTGTGCCAGAGATATGCGAGCGTGCCGATGTAGCCCTCTTTCCACGGCTTGTATTTGCCGTTATAGTGGACAATAGAGCAGTTCTTCTCAATCCACTCGTGGGTCCTGAGACTGTGGAGCGCGGTCTTTTCGTCGAGGTTATATATCTCCGGCGAGACATAGCGCGTTTTGGTGCAGTAGAGCGCGTTTATGACATCCTGGTCGCCGAGATAGAGCTTGTCCGCGTTCTTGTCGATATAGTCGAAAAGCTCCTTTGACGTGTAGCTGCGCCTGAGCTCATCGAGGTTCATCATAAGTATGCCCGCATTGATATATCGTGAGCCCTCAGGCATACCCAGGCGGATATGATTGATATCCTCGACCACGCCAAAAGTGTGGCTCGCCCCGGCGAAGCAGAAGCAGTCGAGATCCATGTTATAGAGATCGGATATAGAGTTGAGAATCAGCGTATCCGGGTCGATATAAAGTATTCTGTCGAGCTCGGCGGGCAGAAATTCGTGCGCAGTGAGTCGATAATATGTCTCTTTGGTTATCCTGTCCTCCGTCGGAGCGTCGGCGTTGAGCTCGTGGGAAAGGCGGATGGAATGGACATTGAAGCGGCTGCGGTCGATGCCGCGGAATATACTGTCGATATTCTCGTCGGTCAGCGACGAGTGGGCTATGTATAAATCGAACTTCGGACAGTCGTCCGCGCGAACGAGCGAATGGAGCATCACGGACAGCGGCCGGATATAATTGGCGTCAAGCGTTACGAGTATGTTCATCAAAGACCTCCCGGTTATAGATTTCAATTAGATTATAATATATTTTTCCCTCCGTTTCAAGCGCAGAAAACGCCGCCGCAAAGGGCGGCGTTTTGTACTTTATATTTTCTTCTGCGCGCAGGCTTCGACAAGCTTATCGTGTAATCAAACCTTTCGGTCATGTTCACTCCACCTGTCGATGAAGTGAACTTTGACACATTGTTGTTCATGTCATATCCGTACTCGGCGTCATAGATGCGCTTCTTGCTGCCGTAAGTGCATCTCCTGATTGAACAATCGATTTGATCTTTACCATAGTTGCCTCCTTTACCGTGAGAGTAACAGTTGGAGGGAGAAGTCCCTCCAACTGTTTCCTCACTTAAAGGCAAAAATGCAAGTCTCAATTTTGAATGTTCACAAAATGTTTACATATCACGGGCTATCCGCTATGTACCAGCAAGCATCGCCTTTTGGGGACAAAAGGCAGGTTGTTGGGATAATCCCAAGCCCTTAAAGGTTTCAGGAATATTCCTGACAAGTCTGTGTTTGGGTGACCAAACGCGATGCTTGCTGGTATGATTAATTACCGCGCCTCAACTTAATGAATTGCCAAATGACAACTGCGACAGCAACAAAAACAAATACACAAATAAGGCTGATGGTTACTATTGTTTTCGTAAGTTGCATTGAATTCACATCATATATAATAGATTCCGAACCTGTAGCATCAATGGTGACAATTTGAGAATAAGACGTAGCAATCCAGTTAAATATTCCCATATCATTTCTAATTAGATATGTAGTATTACCAACTGTCCGAGTTGTTGAATACAGTAGCGAATTTCTGTATGAGTTGTTATCAATCGTATCTTGTACTGCCTTAATATCTAATATATTGCCGTCTGAATCAAGCGATATTATCACATCGCTACGAATGAAATAAATATTAACGTGTTGCTCATCCCATTCAACACAAAAACTTTGAGTACAATTGAACGTATATCCATACAAGAACTCTCCTTGAGACGTATATACGCAAATCTCTTTGTCTTGGGAACCCGTTTGTCCAATCGCAATCAATCCCTGTTCATTTACATCGAAGCATAGGACTCCTCTTTTTTCAGGTTCGGCACTTAATGGTGATACATTGATACTTGCCACAAATGTAGTTTTTGTCTCATCAGAAAGATCTTCTGTAAAAAATCCTGTATTCATTGCATTTACCTTTATTGCATTTGTAGAAATAACAATCAATAATACAAATGATAGAAGCAGATAAATTCGTTTTAATTTCATATCTACCACTCCATAATTTTAATGTACACAGATCTCGCAACCTCATAAACATTAAATTGGGTGTACGGTAGCGTAACCGTTGTTCCCCATTCAACATGAAACTCCTTTCCAGGTGTACCAAATCCAACATTTCCAGTTAATCCGAAGTATCTGGTGTTTAATGCTGGGTCTGGCATAAACATTACGTCTCCACCAGCCGCGACAGGAACACCCTCAATAGGCACAGCTATTGAGCCACCTACTTGATAATAGGCATCATTCAATTTGTCAATGTTGGGAGCATTTGTTACACTTTGATAGCGCGTTATAGATATACCAGGATCGCCTCCGGTAATACCCCCTCCGCCAGAAACTTGGATCGCAACATTTCCCTTAGTATCCATAGATACGCCAATTTGACCATTGAAAATCCATGCACTGGGTGTTCCACTCACATTGACACCAGTAGAATATGTTAAGTCAACCTTTGAAAGAGTCTTTTGAACAGTTTTTACGACTGGCTTAACAATATTCTTTGCTACCCATTTAACAGTATTCTTTATCCACTTAGGCCAGTTTCCAGCTTGATCATCCATATTAACTGGATTGTTAAAGCAGTATGCAAAAAGATTGTATCCTTTTAAATCTCCACCAACACCAGCTATAACGTTGTCTGCATTAATCCACCGACCAACCTCAGGATCGTAATAACGACTGGATACATAATAGAACCCCGTCTCAGAGTCGTAATAATATCCACGATAGCGAAGCGGGTTGACGTTGGCGATGTGAGTCGAATCTGTAATCGCCGCACCATTGGCATCGGTAACAGAAATTACATTGCCCCAAGCATCATAGTTGTAGTTGGCAATAACCGCACCTGCACCGTCGTAAATGCGAATAACATCTCCGCGCCAGTTGCAGACAAAGTAGTAGTCGGTTGTAGTGCTGCCGTTTTTGTATCTCACACCGGAGGGGTTGCCGTCGGCATCATAGAAGAACCACAGCTCTGTCGTGCCGAACTTCTCATACTGCAAGGTGTTTCCGACATAGTAGTACTCATGCTTAACACCGTTGACAGTTTTGGATGTTCTCAGTCCGTCCACATCGTAGGTGTAGCTTGCAGTTACTCCGTTGCCGCTGAGTGTCGCCAGCTGTCTGCCGTTCTGCCAAGTGAGAGCGTACCCTCTGTAAGACAGCGGATTGCCTATCTCATCATAGGTAATAGCCTGACCGTCATAGGAGGTCAACTTGTCCTTCCAGTTGGTGTCGCCATAACCGTAATTTACCGTCTTTGTTGCCGTGACACCGTCAAGGCTGCCCCATGTCAGAGAATAGGTTGTGACAGACAGAATGTTTCCGCCATTGTCATAAGTATACACTTCCGTGCAGTTTTTGACAAGGTCGTCTGCACGAACCAGCTGATTCAATTCGTCATAAGCGAACTGCTGCTGTTTGGTATATGCCGTCTCTGCGGTCTTGTGGCGGCGCGAGATCTCAGTAATATTTCCGTTGGCGTCATAGGTGTAGCCATAGATATATTCGCTGATATGTTCCCAGCCAATCTTCGTGGTGCGCGAATTGTTTCCGCGGTCTGACATCCAATAAACATACTGATGGTCTATCGGCGTAGTGGTATTGATGACCGTTCTGTTGCGGCGAAGGATGGAATCATAAGAATATGTCGCAGTCTTACAAAAAGATACAATTAATTGTATCTTTTTGTATGTTGTCGTCACAACTATTAATGGCTATCTCGTCAATATGGGTGCGTATTAAATAATACCGTCCTCCCCGCTATTATAAGCTAAAAAAGTAGCTTTACTTCACTAATTTTTTACAACAAATGAACCAAATACCTGATAAGACTAACTATCATGCCACAAAAAGCTATCGCTCCCAAGCCAAGTCCCACATACATCCTAACCTTCAGAAGATAGTAACCCTCTTCTCCAACATTTTTTTCGTTTAAAAAATCGCCCTTAAACTTATATACCGAAATACCGTCTGCCAGAAGACATGCACTCACAAAAAAATATCCACTAATATACTGTGCCAGATCATTCGCATATGTTACGATCAAAAACGTTAGGATGAATGCTACCGGCCATGCTATCAAATCAACGCCCAAAGCTTTTAAACTTATTTTTGTATAATCATCCATTTTCTTCATATTTTCAACTCCTATTTATCGTTTATAAGGAAACAAGCAGTCTCAGCAATTGTTCATATGTGCTATAGATAATTATAAATAAGATTGGGTAACTTTCAATACCGGATTTATTAAATATCAGGAAATAGTGCCATAAAAATCAGGAATAGAGTTCCATGAATTAGACACATAAAGGCAAAAATGCAAGCCTCTATTTTGAATGTTCACAAAATATTTACATATTACAAGCAATCTGCCATGTGTCAGGAAGTATCGCCATTGTGATACTACGGCACTTGTCAGGAGTGCTCCCGAAACAACCTTTAATGGCTTGGAATTACTTTTGTCCCCCAAAGGCGATACTTGCTGGTATAGATTATGATTTTAGTTTTTGTATCACTTCCTCTTTATGCAGAGTTAAAGAATAAATCCCCCCTAAGTTGTCAAGAATAAATGATTTACCGCGATTCACAGGTGGGAGAATCTCTTCTTTGAACGCCCTCTCAAAATATGGTCGCAACTCTTCTTCCGTATATTCCTCGTATTCAACTTGGGCAGTCATAAATTGCTTTCCGTGAAAAGTTTGCTTTCTAGACATTACAGCAATCCTTCCTTGGATGTCACTTTCGTAGTGGGTTGGATAATCTGTAATATTCTTAAACTCTCCTATAAAATAGTAATAATTAACGTAGTAGGCATCGCCATAATAGGATTTTTGCAAATCAATCCCACACAAAAGATCATATCCAGTCAAGTAAAACATGTTCCTTTGTTTTTTAAATCCTCGTTCCGTAAATTCATTTTTGCAAAACTCCTTAAATTGTTTTCTATCCATATATTAACCTCAATATAACTCTAATCTCAAGTCAAAGCCTCCGCCTAAAGCTTTATTATATTTTTGCAACTGACTAATACCACTTCTAGCTCCTCTTGGATTCATTGGCTTCAGCTCATAAATAGTTCTCGTGTTGAAATCAATATAGTCTGGACGAATACCATTTATTCTACGATACTCTTTTCCTATGCTAGAAAAATTATGCGTTGTTTCCTGAATCTGCAAATACGCTACCTCCTCCGCGAACATACGATATCGCTTGCGAGTAAGAAATTGATTTTGTTGGTATATATGTTCCTACACCGTTACAATATGTAACATATGATGCAATCCAATAATCGTAACGTTTCCTTATACTTCGATGCAAGATTGTCCTTGCCATAATCAAATTTTTCGGTCATGTTCACTCCACCTGTCGATGAAGTGAACTTTGACACGTTGTTGTTACAAGCAACTTGCTATGTACCTGCAAGCATCGTCTTTGTGATACCACAGCACTTGTCAGGAATATTCCTAAAACCTTTTTAAGGGTTTGGGATTCTCCCAACAATTTGCCTTTTGTCCCCAAAAGGTGATGCTTGTCCAGATGAAATAGGCTTTAACAGTAGACTAAAAATTAGTCGTTGTCATTTAAAACCACTTCTATCCCTAATAATTCTCGCTTAAGTGTTGGAAGTTTTTGGCAAAATTTTTCCAGTAATCCTATCTCCGTATTGAGATAAAAGCAACAGTTGTGACTACTGTAATTCCCACCATCATCCAATTCCATATATACTTCTATTAAAATATGTCCCAACCTATCTTTGTGTATAAATTCAAATGTTATGCATGCGTTGGAATCATCTCCTTTTTTACCATTTTCCCAAAAAAATTCTTTTGTTTTACCTTTAATAAAATCATTTAAGCCATTAAATAATGTATCAATGCTATCATCTGATATATATATATCATTTGTAGCTACAACATGACTAGACGCACAGGTGATTTTAACCTGATAGCAAAAAATATCCTGCCAAATCTTTTCTATTAAAATATAATCCGTCATTTGCTCCTCCATATTTATTTAAATTTAAAATCATCAAATATTTTTAATGTCTGGTTATAAAAATAATGAA
>OGYL01000282.1_pt1 | contig 38791 bp, 32 predicted proteins | sample 1576541 | NCBI WGS metagenome assembly OGYL01 (sample SAMEA3541551, study PRJEB24748) | human gut metagenome | biome: human gut; feature: human-associated habitat; material: faeces | place: China | collected 2012 | reverse complement strand
CCCGCCTTTTCCCCCAAAAAAACGTCATGACTCATCTGTCAAAAGGATCCCTAACCCAAGGCAGCATTACGGGCTCTATGCTCCGCTTTGCCTGGCCACTGATGCTGGGCAACTTGCTGCAGCAGTGCTACAATATAGCCGATACGCTCATCGTGGGACGCGTACTGGGAGCGCAGGCACTGGCGGCTGTAGGATCGTCGTATGCGCTTATCGTATTTGTCACATCCATTTTCATCGGACTATGCATGGGGTGCAGTGCTGTATTTTCCATACAATACGGAGCCCGCCAGCTACAGCAAATGCGCCAAAGCATATTTGCGTCGATACTCATTGTAGGTTCAGCCGTAATAGGACTCAGCGTAGCAATGCTATCTTTACTCACCCCCATTATCCGCCTGTTGCAAACGCCGCCTGAACTGCAGAGAATGACCTACGATTATCTGCTCATTGTTTTCCTCGGACTGCTACCCGTCGGGATATACAACTTCTATGCCTTCCTGCTGCGCGCCGTAGGAAACTCTATGGTTCCGCTGACATTTCTGGCCGTATCGGTAATACTCAATATAGGACTCGACCTGTTGCTGATGATGGGGCTGGGCATGGGAGTCAGAGGAGCAGCCATTGCCACGGTAACAGCTCAAGCCGCAGCCGCTCTGGGACTGATGATTTACGTACGATGGCGTTTTCCGGAACTGAGGCTGCGACGCGCTGACTGTACATGGAACCCGCAAACACTACGCCACCTGAGCACCTACTCCCTGCTCACATGTGTGCAACAGTCGGTCATGAACTTTGGCATTCTCATGGTGCAGGGACTGGTCAACAGTTTCGGCACAGCAGTAATGGCAGCCTTTGCCGCCGCCGTCAAGATTGACTCGTTTGCCTACATGCCGGTACAGGATTTTGGAAATGCCTTTTCCACTTTTGTGGCCCAGAACTTTGGCGCCGGCCGGCCCGACCGCATTCGCAGCGCCATTCGCAGCGCCACCATAACAACCACAATATTTGCCCTACTGGTGTCTGGGGTGGTATTTATACTCTCCCCCCAACTTATGGCTCTTTTTGTATCACCGCAAGAAACAGATATTATTTCCATCGGCGTTCAATACCTGCGCATTGAAGGCAGCTTTTATGTAGGCATAGGCTATCTGTTCATGCTCTACGGATTCAGCCGTGCCGTAGCGCAACCCGCCATGTCAGTGGTACTGACCGTCATTTCACTGGGCACGCGCGTGGCGTTGGCCTATGCCCTGTCGGCAATCCCCGCAATAGGTTGTCTGGGCATATGGTGGTCAGTACCCATCGGATGGGCACTGGCCGACATCTTCGGCCTGCTCTACTACCGCCGGCACCCCATTCTGACCACCTGTACGAAACAAAAAGAGACTTTATAAGAAATAGATGGGACTAAAAAAATTTTTGGAGAGACCTTGCATAAACAAAGTCCCTCCAAATTTTTTTACAGCCATATGAGGCACGATTCTCCAAACAGATTTAACAGCAGATTCAAGCAACAAAGACCAATTACCACGTTACGGGGGAGGAAAGAATGACCCCATCGGTAACATCGTCGGCCGTAAACGTCTTTCCACGATACTGTACGCACAGCATCACAAGCGGCAGAGTGCCGTTGTTGCGTACGGAACGCAACCCATCAGGCGCCACTCGCACTACACTTCCCTCAGAAACAGGAAATACCTTGCCATCAACCTGAAACTCCCCCTCTCCGGAAAGGAAAAAGTAAAGCTCCTCATGCGTCTGATGACGATGCAGGAACCCCGTTTCCGTACCCGGGGCAAACGACTGGAAAGAGAATTCGGCTCCTGTTGCCTGCAGAGCACGGCCTCCGAACACCTTTCCCGGAATTTTAACATTGGGCCCCAACTCCAATACATAATCACTCAGTCTACTCAATTTACCCACATTAATGGCACTGAAATTTTCGGCCTGCGCCGTTTGTTCAATCTTTTTCATCGTACTATAAAACATTTGGTTTGTTAAACATTCATAGTGCGAAATTAAGCAATAAAATACCACCAGTCAAGAACTTACCTTTTCAGCCCATAGTAACCTTTTACTCGCTTTTGCAGAAGTTCAGTCAATTACCAAAGTCATAAAAAAATACAAAAAAATAGACGATAATATCATTCCTGAATATGAAGAAAAATACTTAACTTTACAATATCAGAATCACGCAAAAATACAAGGATTCACATGCAAAAGAAAAAGGAAAAAAATTCAATTATTGAGTTTTGCCCCATACGAAATGTCATTGCCCGATTCGGCAACAAATGGGCATTCTTGGTATTACTCACTATTTACGAACACCCGGCGATACGCTTCAATGAATTGTCCAGGGCCATTCCAGACGTATCTTCACGCGTACTATCAGGCACCTTACGCACACTGGAAGCCGACGGACTGATTTGGCGCAAGGCATATCCTGTAGTCCCCCCAAAGGTGGAATACGGCCTTACCGACATCGGAGCATCTCTCATTCCGTACATTCTGCAACTGACGCAATGGGCTCAAAAATATATGAAACACATTGTCACACATCGCCAGCAGTTCGTAAAAAATAATACGCAGCCTTCCGAATAAGATGCCCGAATAAAAAAACTACACCTGCAGTAAAAAGACATTTCCCGTCTCTACGAGAAAAATACAGACACAAAAAAACCTGCGGGCCTTGGCCTACAGGTTTCAATTCTCTCTGTTTCAATCGCAGATTACTCAGCTACAGGAGCTTCAGTGGTAGTAGCTGCAGAATCAGCAGTAGCTACAGAATCAGCAGCAGTGCTGTCAGTAGCAGCGCTATCAACAACTGCGCTATCAGTTGCTACAGAATCAGCAGCTTCAGTGTTAGCGGTTTTGTTACCACAAGAAGCGAAAGAAATAGCTGCGAGAGCTACGAACATGAAAACTAACTTTTTCATTTTGTTTTTAAATTTTAAATGTAAAACAATCAATTGCCTTTATTAAAACGATGCAAAGGTATGAACTTTTTTCATACGGCGTATACATTTACCCAACTTTTTTCTTCAAAAACTGCATTTTTAACATTCCATTTTGCTATCATTCTGAAAATCAATATTTTACATTTTCGACATTTCTGCACATTTTTTATCCTTCACGGATTTTTCACCCAAAATAAAGCCAAAACCTGCTAAAGAGAACTGCTATGCAACATAAAAACAACCCTTATTTACCGGATTATTCAGTTAAAATCAGGATCCGCCCTTCAAGAGTACACATTATTATATATAATCAGTTTTTCATACGCCCGTCACTGACTCGGAATATCCGATATAAAGCATCTGAACCACATATTTTTTTCGCATAAACAGCTTGACAGATATAAAAATTAAGTGCTATCTTTGCCTTATGAACAAAAAAGAAAAAATAGACAAGACCTGGAGTTTTACAAAAAGGTTGTGGCGTCACAAATATTTTTGGGTAATCACCATATTCGTGGTTGTGGTAGGATTTCTTGACCCCAACAGCTACTGGCGGCGTTATGAGCTCAACAAACAGCGCAGCGAGTTGAAAGAAGAAATCAAGAAATACCAAGATGCCTACCAGAAAGAGCAGACACAAATCAACATGCTCAAAAACAATCCGCAAAACATTACCAAGATGGCCCGTGAGCGCTACCTCATGAAGCGTGCCAACGAAGACGTGTATCTTATTGAAGACGAAAACAACGAATAACCTCATCCCGGCAGCCATGCCCTCTCACTTCCTACTGAATGAAAGAACTTAATTTGTACGAAAACATCATATTCTTTGCCGGCGGAATTCTTATGGCAGCGGGTGTCGTAATCTACATGGTTCCTGCACTCAAATTCTTTTCGCCGCTGATTTACGCCCTGGGGGCAGTATGCTACGCCTCGATGCAAATGCTGATGAGCTACGAAGGCAAGAGCATCATTATCCGACGCCTGCGCCGACAACAGATACTGAGTGACATACTTTTGCTGGTTACAGCCATCCTACTGATTATGAATACCTGGCGAATAGGTCCCATAAAAGGCGATTTGTGGAAGCTCACACTGACCGTAGCTGCTGTCATTCAACTATATACGGCTTTCCGGATACCTCAGGAACTAAAGCACGATAAATAATTTTTGGCCAAAAGTCCAAGAAATGTAATATTTTTTTACATACCGGCAAGCAGAAGTACAAAAAACATTTATTTGGAATATTCTAACATTCATTTATCACTCTTTTTACATTCAAGATTGTATATTTGTCGACGAAAAAAGTTATTCCATCGACAAAAAGAGGTGATAAATCATGTTCCAGACGCATAAAATATTTTATATATTGATAGGGGTTATCAGTTGTTTAACCCTTGCCTCTTGTGCTGATCAATATAAAATAGCGGGCAATTCATCAATAGCCTCACTGGACGGACGCATGCTCTACCTGAAAGTCACTGACGGACAAAAAATGAGCGCCATTGACTCCAGCGAAGTAATTCACGGCCGTTTCAACTTTATGGGGATGATGGACAGCATCATGATGGTAGAGCTCTGCATGGACAATGAAAGCGTACTGCCTCTTGTAATTGAAAACGGAAACCTCACCATCAAAATGGACAATGCTGAGCAAAGGGTTTCCGGTGGTCCGCTCAACGACAGGTTATACCATTTCCTGACCCGCAAGAACCAACTAGACAACCAGTATATGGAACTGTCTTACGAGGAAATGCGTATGATGATGAAAGGATGTTCTCCTGAATATATCCATGCCAAGCTGGCCCCTCGTGCCAAAGAACTGGCCAAAGCCATTGAAGATATGGAAACGAGTTTCATCATCTCAAATTATGACAATGTTTTGGGACCGGGCATATTCATCATGCTTTGTAACCAATATCAATATCCTATACTGACGGATCAGATGAAATACATTCTGAAAAAAGCGCCTTCCAGTTTTACCAATCATCCTTATATCAAGGAATACGTCAAAATTGCCAAGCGCAATTCCAAATTATTGCAAGTACAGGATTCACACTGATTCAGGAAAGAGAATCTACATGATACAAACTATCGGAGCTATGGCTTGCCCATGTCCGATAGTTTTTGTTATTTTGCAGCCTGCAAGAAATAAAGAAAAAAACAAACTATCCACAGAATTATGAAGAATATTCTCTTTTTTATACTGTTGGTCAGCAATGCATGTTTAATTGTATCCTGTGGCAACAAGAACAAGGACAATGAAGCCGAACAGACCAACACCACCACAGCCAACAAGCCGGCAGCTATAGTCAGCGATCCCAAATGGAACAATCAGAGAGAAGTAAAGTGGAACGGACACAATTACCAAATTACCATTGAACGCACCCCGGCAAAAGACTTGGCAATAGTAACAGACGAACTGGGTCAGCGCTACTATGACAACCGTGTAGAAATAACCATTCAGCGCGACGGAGCCCCATTCTACAACAAGAAATTCACAAAAGAAGCTTTTATAGACTTCATTTCAGACCAGGATATCGAAACCGGCATTCTGCAGGGCATAGCCTTTGACGATGTGGACAAGAAAGAAAACGGGTTGCGCTTTGGAGCACAAGTCGGTGTTCCGGGCGAAGACGGAATACCCTTTGTCATCATCATAAATGCAGACGGAATGGCCAGCATTACCAAAGACAACGTATTGGATACTTCCGGACAGGACATGGAAGAATAAAAAGCAATATTACACCAGACCTGCAACACGGCCGCCCGCAATGATATCCTATAAACACTTTCTCAGAGTAGCCCTAGTGGCCATCATTCCCTTTTTCTGCAACTGTCAGAACGAGAAAGACGCCACGCCTACCACGCCACAAAAGGGAAAAATAGTGCTCCACTATATGGCCGTACAAAACTCTTTAGGAGCAGAAGATACTGACGGATGGTCATATGCCAATGATGACCTGGAAGAAATTCAGGAAGGTTGCCAATACATGTCACCGGGAGACACACTTGTTGTTTTGGTTGACGACAAGGATACTCCCAGAATATATGCATACTATCGAAACTGCCCGTCACCACTGACACTTTACACTTTCAGCACCGACATCAACACGTCCAATCCACAATCACTGGAATTTTTTCTCACGTGGGCCCGACAAAATTTCAGCAATGAAATCTACGGCTTAGGAATCGGTACCCACGCTAACGGCTGGATCCCTCCGACAAACACCAACTACTACTCGGCATCACAATTCTCTCTGGGTATTGATACCGGAATAGGAGGCAACATGTACAACGACCGTGACTCTACCGGTCACACCGGTGCACAAATGGACATCAGTGAATTTGCCCAAGCCATCATTCGAAGTGGCGTACATCCCCATTATATTTTTTTTGATGCCTGCCTGATGCAAAACATCGAAACAGCGTATGAACTGCGCCACACCACCGACTATATCGTGGCATCGCCCATGTCGATCAGTGCCTACGGCGCCAATTACACCCACCTGTTGAAAAAAGGCCTGTTCTCTGACCAAGTGACAGACATTGCTCAAACCTATTTCGAAGATGTCAACGATCCGAAACAGCAAATTAAATATGGAGATTATGGACTGATTATTTCCGTTATCAATACTGCCGAATTGGAAAATCTGGCTGCCTGTACCAAGGAAATTGTAGTGCCCCACTTCATGAACCAACAGACATGCAGCCTGAACAATGTCCTGCATTACTACTATTACAACCCATCCTATTATTACACCATACCACATTATTTTGACGCACTCAACGCCATGCAAGCCATTCTGCTGCCAGAAGAACTTCTCAGATGGAAGAAACAGTTGCAACGCACCGTCTGCTACAAACAGGCTAACAACCGATTCCTATTAGGTCCATACAGCAACGACTACGAAGAATTAGACACGGCATCATGCGGCGGCGCTTCAATGTTTATACCACAAACCGCCTATACTCAACATTCCGCCTACAACTTCAACCAGCAATTTCACCAGACGTCATGGTATAAGGCTGCCGGATGGGATGAAACCGGATGGTGATTCCCATTTATTTGACAATTATATGTGGGTAAACCAATGATTTTTTGTATTTTTGCCTCGATTTTACAATATTAAATGAAAGTATTCGTTGTTCAAATTCTTTTTGTGCTTTCGCAAGTGGTTGCTTGGGCTTCACCTGCTGCCGATTCATTACGGGTCAGCCTGCTCACCTGCTCACCCGGAAAAGAAATATTTGAACTCTACGGACACACTGCTCTGCGAGTTACGAATCTGACAAAAGAGTCTGACCCCACGCAGAACAACCGCACCAACGATTTGGTATTTAATTTCGGCGTATTCAGTTTTAACCAACCACACTTCATTGCCCGATTCATTAAAGGCGACACCGACTATACCATGGACGCCGTGCCGTTTGATGTATTCCTCAAGAGCTATTTCCGCGATGGTCGTCATGTAGAGGAACAAATTCTCAATCTCAATCAAGCAGAATCTCACCGGCTTCTACAAGCATTAATGAATTTATGGACTCAGGAGAACTGGAGCTACCGATACAACTTTTTTAAAGATAACTGCACCACACGAGCACGTGATATCATTGAACAGGCCATGGACGGCCATATCGTCTATGCTCCGTCTGACAAAAACAAAGCCATATCCTACCGCAGTATTGTTCATGAATATACCGCTGACAGCCCATGGGACGAAATCGGTCAGGATATTTTGTTGGGAGCCGAAGCCGACGAACCCATCGACGGGCGGGCTCAGCAATTTGTTCCCTACCATCTGAAAAAAGCCTTCAGTAAGGCGAATATTCAGCGTGCTGACGGCACTTGCCAGCCCCTCGTCCAACAAGAACTGCAACACGTGTCAGACACGGCAGCTGTACCGGCCGCCAGACACATCAGCCCTACAGTAATTGCCATCATATGGTTATTGATAACAGCAGGAATTGTGGCACTGCGCTGGAAAAAGAAAGACACGGGATATTTATGGTTCTACGACGCACTGCCACTGTTATTACAAGGCTGCATGGGCGTTATCATAGCCTATCTGTTCCTGTTTTCCTCACATCCGACAGTAAACAGCAACTGGCTGCTCATTATTTTTAATCCCATTCTGCTGCTTTATTTGCCAGTTGCCTTAACCAAAGCGAAAAAAAGGAAAAAAGACTATTATCATGCCATAGCCACCGTTATATTATTAGCATTTTGCCTGTTTGCAGGAATCATTCCACAAGATATACCCACTGCCATCATTCTGTTGGCATGGAATTTGCTAATATTATCAGCAGGCCATATAGTCATCTGCAATCCTCTAAAACGAATTAATAAATGAACAACAGCCGTCACCGCTTCATACTTTCGCTTTTAACAGCCTTTACGGCTCTGACAGTGACCGATACGGCCTGTGGGGCAACTCGTATGCCGCCGCGGTTGGTGGTAAACATCCTCGTTGACCAACTGCGTTCCGACTACATGGAAGCTTTCATGCCGCTATATGGTGAGGATGGTTTCAAGCGAATTCTGCAAAATGGAATGGTCTACGAAAACGCCTCTTACAATATGGCCCACGTTGACCGTGCCTCTGCTGCCGCTACAATTGTTACGGGAACCGAACCCTTCAATCATGGTATTATCGCTTCACGCTGGCTGGACCGACAAACTCTTCGTCCGGTATATTGCGTTGACGACGCTACAACCAAAGGACAAGGCACCCTGCAAACCGCATCGCCCAAGAACTTAAATACCTCCACCATTTCCGACGAATTAAAAGTAAGTACTGACGGACAGGCTTACGTCTATGCCATTTCACCCAATCGTGATTTGGCTGTCATTACGGGCGGACATGCTGCCGACGGTGTTTTTTGGATTGACGACGAAACGGGTGCATGGTGTACCAGTGACTACTATTGTTCACTTCCCGAGTGGGTTAACAAACGCGATCTCTACCAGCCCATAGAAAATATTATCAAGAACACCGAATGGACTCCGCTCAACGATAATGTCACCTATTTCAGCTATTTTCTGTCAGGAAAAAGCGGAAAAGCCTTTAAGCGGAAGTTCAACGGTGACTACCGCTTCATGCTGTTCAAAAACAGCGGTCTGGTTAATGAGGAAGTTGCCGGAATGGTTGATGACTGCCTGAATCATACACCGCTTGGCGAAGACGACGTAACCGATTATCTGGCTGTTACCCTCTATGCAGGCAATTATGACAATCTGCCCATCAGCGAAGCCCCTGTTGAAATGCAGGACACGTATGCCCGGCTCGACCGCGCCCTTGAACACATCATGAAATCCATCGAACGAAAAGTCGGCGCCGACGGTGTTCTCTTTGTCGTTACTTCTACCGGATATACCACCGAAGAACCCAATGAACTTAAAAAATACCGTATCCCGACCGGTACTTTCGATATGAAGCGCTCGGCAGCTCTGCTGAACATTTACCTGCAAGCCATTTACGGTAGAGGTAATTATGTAGATGCAGCTTGGGGAGAACAAATCTACCTGAACAGAAAGCTACTGGAAGACAAGCAACTGGATTATACCGAAATTACCAATCGGTCAGAAGCTTTCCTGCAGCAACTCTCGGGAATAGAAGACGTATATACATCTACCCGTATTTTGTTGGGAGCACATTCTCCCGGCATTCAAAAAATCAGAAACAGTTTCAATAAACGACATTCCGGCGACATTTTACTTTCGGTATCCCCCGGGTGGCATCTGGTTAACATCGACACACACGAAGACCACCTGTCCCGCTCTGCCTACATTCCCTTTCCTATCATTTTTATGGGAGCAGGTGTCCAGGCCGAAAAAGTAGATACGCCCGTCAACACACAATGCATTGCCCCCACTCTGGCACGCACCATGCGCATCCGGGCTCCCAATGCATGCAATGAAGTTCCGCTGTCTATCATGCAGCCATAATACATTTCTCCCTTTTATCAATACAATTTATTCATCAGAAAAAAGACAATACAATATATGGATATCAATAAAATTATCGGCAAATTGTTCGGCAACAAGTCAACACGCGACATGAAGTTGATTCAACCTATTGTTGAACAAGTAAAGGAAGCCTACAAAACCATCGACCAGCTCAACAACGACGAACTCAGAGCAAAGACAAAAGAGCTGCAACAAAAAATTCAACACTCCGCTGACGACCTGAAAGCCAAGATTGAGGAGTTGAAAGCCAAGATTGAAGACACACCGCTGGAAGACCGCGAACTGATTTTCAACCAGATCGACAAAATAGAAAAGGAAGTATTGGAGCGCTATGAAGTAGAACTCAATGCAGCCCTTCCCGAAGCCTTTGCCATCGTAAAAAGTACAGCCCGCCGCTTTGCTGAAAACCCAGAAATAGAAGTAACGGCCAACGATTTTGACCGCGAGCTGGCCACCTCTCACGATTTTGTACGTATTGAAGGCGACAAAGCTATATACCAGAACCACTGGATAGCCGGTGGAAATGACACACAGTGGAACATGGTACACTACGACGTGCAGCTCTTCGGTGGTGTCGTACTGCACCAGGGTAAAATTGCCGAAATGGCTACCGGTGAAGGTAAAACCCTCGTAGCTACCCTCCCGGTATTCCTCAATGCCTTGACGGGTAACGGTGTTCACGTAGTAACAGTCAATGACTATCTGGCCAAGCGTGACTCTGAATGGATGGGCCCCATCTATATGTTCCATGGATTGAGCGTAGACTGCATCGACAAGCATCAGCCCAACTCTGAAGCCCGTCGCCGCGCCTACCAGGCCGATATTACCTTCGGTACGAACAACGAATTCGGTTTCGACTATCTGCGTGACAACATGGCCATGTCGCCCGAAGACCTCGTGCAGCGCGCCCACAATTATGCCATTGTCGATGAGGTTGACTCCGTGTTGATTGACGATGCCCGTACGCCGTTGATTATTTCCGGCCCCGTACCCCGCGGTGAAGACCAGTTGTTTGAGCAATACCAGCCGCTGGTTGAGCGCCTCTACGAAGCCCAGCGCAAACTGGCCACCCAGTATCTGGCCGAAGCCAAAACCCTGATTGCCTCCGGCGACAAGGAAAAGATTTCCGAAGGTTTCCTGCAACTCTTCCGCAGCCACAAGGCGCTGCCCAAGAACCGTCCGCTGATCAAGTTCCTTTCTGAGCAGGGCATCAAGTCCGGTATGCTCAAAACGGAAGAAATCTATATGGAGAACAACAACAAGCGCATGCACGAGGCTACCGATCCGCTGTTCTTCGTAGTAGATGAAAAAATGAACTCCGTCGACCTGACAGACAAGGGTAACGACTGGCTGGCCCAATCGGTTGGCGATGCCACGCTGTTTGTCCTTCCCGACATCACGGCTGAACTTTCAGCCCTGGAGGCCGACGAGTCACTCGACAAGGAAGCCAAATTAATGAAGAAAGACGAGCTCTATGCCGACTATGCCGTCAAGAGCGAACGTGTACACACCATCCTGCAGCTGCTCAAGGCTTACGCCATGTTCAACAAGGATGAAGAATATGTGGTAATGGACGGTCAGGTCAAGATTGTGGACGAACAGACCGGACGTATCATGGAAGGCCGCCGCTGGAGCGACGGTCTGCACCAAGCCGTTGAAGCCAAGGAACACGTCAAGGTGGAAGCAGCCAACCAGACCTTTGCTACCATCACCCTGCAGAATTATTTCCGTATGTACCACAAGCTCTCGGGTATGACGGGTACCGCCATTACCGAGGCCGGCGAGTTCTGGGATATCTACAAGCTGGATGTAGTAGAAATCCCCACCAACCGCCCCGTACAGCGTATAGACATGAACGACCGCGTTTACCGCACCCAGCGTGAAAAGTACAACGCCGTCATTGAAGAAGTACAGAAGATGGTAGCCGAAGGACGCCCCGTTCTGGTAGGTACCACCAGTGTCGACGTGTCTGAGTTGCTTAGCAAGATGCTGCAGCTGCGTCACATTCCTCACAACGTGCTCAACGCCAAGCTGCACAAAAAAGAGGCTGACATCGTAGCCCAGGCCGGACAGTCGAGCATCGTAACCATTGCCACCAACATGGCCGGTCGTGGTACCGACATCAAGCTGAGCGAGGAAGTACGCAAGGCCGGCGGTCTGGCCATCATCGGTACGGAGCGTCACGAAAGCCGCCGCGTTGACCGCCAGTTGCGTGGTCGTGCCGGACGTCAGGGTGACCCGGGTTCGTCCGTATTCTTCGTTTCGCTGGAAGACAGCCTGATGCGTAAGTTTGCCAGCGAGCGCATTGCTCACGTTATGGACAAGCTCGGCTTCAAGGAAGGCGAAATGATTGAAGCTTCCATGATTAACAAAGGCATCGAACGTGCCCAGAAAAAGGTTGAAGAAATCAACTTCGGCGTACGTAAGCGCCTGCTTGAGTACGACGACGTGATGAACAAGCAGCGCACCGTTATCTACGAAAAGCGTCGCCACGCCTTGATGGGTGAGCGCATCGGCATGGATATCAGCAACATGATCTGGGACCGTGTGGTCAGCATCATCGACAGCAACGACTACGCAGGCTGCCGCGACCAGTTCCTTGAAGTAATGGCCATGGACGTACCTTTCAGCGAAGAGGAATTCGACGCCAAGAAGCGTGAAGACCTGTTTGAACCTTCATTCCAGGCCGCCATGGAAAACTTCAAGCGCCGCATCGACCAGCTGGCCCGCATCGCCATGCCGGTTATTACCAAGGTTTATGAAGAGCAAGGCCAGATGTACGAAAATATCCTCGTGCCTATTTCCGACGGACGCCTTGTCTACAACATCCGCTGCAACCTGAAAGAGGCCTACGAGTCAGAGTGCCGCGTAGTGGTTCGTGACTTCGAAAAAGCCATTCTGCTCCACAATATTGACGATGCCTGGAAGGAAAATCTGCGCGAACTCGACGAACTGCGCAAATCCGTACAGAACGCCAGCTACGAGCAGAAAGACCCCTTGCTCATCTTCAAGCTGGAGAGTGTCAAGCTGTTTGACGCCATGGTCAACAAAATCAACAACTCCACTACGGCTACCCTGATGCGTTGCCAGATTCCGGTACAGAACCCGCAGGATGTACGTCAGGCCGGCCCTGAACAGCGCGCGCCCAAACAAAAATACACCGAAACCCACGAGGACCTGAACGACGAGAGCCAGCAGGCTGCTGCCCAGCAGGACACCCGCAAGACGGCTCCCGAACCCATCGTCAAGGAAAAGGTACCCGGACGCAACGACCCCTGCCCCTGCGGTAGCGGAAAGAAATTCAAAAACTGCCACGGCAAGGACCTGGTTTAAAAAAAAGGAAATAACCGTCAGCACATTTTGAGGCTGACTCCATAAAAAATATCCTTCGGAGAGGAATGATTTCCTCCACCCGAAGGATATTTTTTTATGGTTCCTCCCCGCCCCCTCCATCCTCAGACCGGCTCTCCGGCATTTTTTTACAACATGCTACTGCCACACGACGCACCGTTGTGCCTCCCATTCCTTACAAAGCGGCTTGAAAAAAAACTTAAGTCGTACTTAAGGGAATCAAAGTCCCGGATAGTTTTTACCAAATGCCTACGTGCCGTAATCCGTTGTCATTGGGCAAGCACCACCCCGGCTCTCCTTCCGCATGCAAGCAACATGCGCCCTCAATACGGATTCTCTCCCAGTATTCGCTTATCCCGGCCATTTTTCTTCTCTCCCCGCATCACGCCGAAATCATGATGCCGTTTTTTTCAGAACCGGCCTATGGCCCAATTCTGAAGCACGAATCATCATCATTCTGTAAAAAAATTGTAACTTTGCACCGTTTTTTTCAGCATCCGGCTGAATCCTACTGCTGAAATACAGAATTTTACAGGCACACTTGGCATGATCCGAAAGGCCGGAACAGAGGTACTCCTGACCGTCTCTCCATCATCTGCAACGGGACGGACGTCCCATTGTGCCACAACCCACTGTCACAAACCAACCGCTTAAAATGAAAGATATCTGCTGCATCGGTCACATCACGCTCGACCGCGTCATCACCCCTAAGAAAACCGTACACATGCCGGGCGGAACGTCCTATTATTTTGCCAAAGGCATCAACCGCCTACCGCAGGCCAACTTTCAGCTGGTAACGGCCGTAGGCGCCACGGAGATGCCGGTTGTCAGCCAGCTCCGTCAGGAAGGTATTGACGTGATAGCCCTGCCCAGCCGCCGCAGCGTATTCTTTGAAAACAAATACGGCCAGAACGGCAACGAGCGCACCCAACGCGTGCTGGCCAAGGCCGACCCCTTTACCGTTGAGGGGCTGCAACAGGCCGAACCGGCCAAAATCTACCACCTGGGCAGCCTGCTGGCCGACGATTTCTCGGCCGATCTGGTCAAGTATCTTTCAGGAAAAGGCATGGTTTCAGTCGACGTACAGGGCTATCTGCGCCAGGTGCAGGGCGAAAACGTAGTACCTGTTGACTGGAAGGAAAAAATGGACCTCATGCCCTACATCGACATTCTCAAGGTCAACGAATATGAAATGGAGGTGCTTACGGGCAAAAACGAGCCTCATGCAGCCGCCCGGGTCATTGGCAACTGGGGCGTCAAGGAAGTGTGCGTCACCCTGGGCGACTACGGCTCCGTTATCTATGCCGGTGGCCGCTTTTACGAAATCAAGGCCTACCCGCCCAAACAGCTGGTTGACCCCACCGGATGCGGCGACACATACTCCACCGGCTATCTCTACTGCCGCGCCAAAGGAATAGGGGCTGACGAAGCCGGACGTTTTGCCGCAGCCATGTCAACCCTCAAACTTGAAACTTCAGGCCCCTTCTCGGGTACTGAAGCCGATATCCGCCAACTGATGGCTCAGTTTGACTGAGCCTGACGCCGGCGTGCCTTTACCTGCCGCCATACGGTAAAGGAATAGGCCCACACCACTACATAAGCCATCAGCGGCACCACGAAAGCCAGCGTCATGTTGCTAAGGTCGGCCGCCATCCCCATCACCACCGTACCCACGGCACCGCCGATGGGCGACATCATCAGTATGGCCGACGCGCGCTGCGTGAGCGGCCCGAGCCCTTTAATCGACAGGGCGAAAATGGTGGGAAACATAATGGACTCTACCACAAAGATGAGCAGCGAAGCCACAAACGACACCACCGGATAGTCGAGCACCACAAACAGCGTCAGCACCACGGCACTCGAAATGCAAAAGAGCAGCACCTTTTCGGCCCGGATGTATTGCATCACCCAACTGCCCAGAAAACGGCCGCCCATAAACAGCAGCAATCCCACCGAAAGCACCAGCGAGGCCACCAGCTTGTGGTTGGCGCCCGGCAGGGCCCTTACGGCCCACCCCACCAGGTCGGTCTCAGCCGCATAATTGACAAAGAAAGAGTTGATGGAAATTTCCGAAACCTCATAGCAGAACAGGGCCAGCAGGCCGAACACAAACATCGGATGCCGCCGCAGCCGCATCTCCACACCTCCGGCAGCAACAGGCGCCAGCACTTCCTCCATCACCACCTCGGGCAATTTGATTTTGGAAAATACCACCGCAATCAGCAGCACCACCACTCCTATCACGATATAGGGCAGCGAAATGTCGGGCCTGTCGCCCGAAAAGCAGTAAAGCCCGCCCAGCAGCGAACCGCAGATACATCCGGCGCCGTTAAACGACTGCGCCCGGTTGAGTCGGCTGGCCGCCGTAGCGCGGTCGCCAAGCAAGGTAACATAGGGGTTGGCTGCCACCTCCAGCGTGGCCAGTCCGCACCCGATGACAAACAGCATCAGCAGAAACAGGCCAAACACCCACACCCCACTCACGCAGCCGCTCAGGCAGAAGCCCGTGGCGCCGAGTCCAAAGAGCACCAGACCGCCCACCACGCCACGGCGCGTACCGAAACGACGGATAAACTGCCCCGCCGGCACGGCCATCAGGAAGTAGGCCAGATACGTCACAAACTGCACGGCCGACGCCTGCATCTTGGTCAGATGCAGCGTTTCCTGGAAAAACGGATTCAGAATATCCAGTATGGCGCGGGCAAATCCCCACAAGAAGAAGAAAAAGGTGATTAACACAAACGGAAAGAGCAACCCCTTTCCTACCAAAGCTTTTTTCATGTATGTATGTCTGATTTTTATTGTCGTTGTTGCTGTCCGCAAACACTGTTTCACGTATCCGGACATGCAAAGTTAGCGCAACTGGCTGAAAAGGCAAAACAAAACATTCCGGTTTTTGCCTTTACATAAATTATATGGCGCCACCATGTTTGCACCCGCACAATGATGAATGATGGCTTTTTATTCGTAATTTTGCGACATAAACGCTCATAAACCGTACACGTTCCTAACTCATAAAAATATATGAAACCCTATTTGGCCATTACCATATTTCTGACGCTGATTATCCCCGCCGTTGCCACCAGCTGGGGCAGCTACAAAATAACCGAAGCCTGCATCATCAACGACCTCAATCAGGCCCTGGCCCGCACCATACAGCAAAAGGACGTCAGCATCATCACGCCCGACACCCTGAGCACCTACCGCCGCTTTCTGAACAACCCGGCCCTGAAGTCAAGAGTCTATCTGGCCCACTGCCCCCGGATAGAAACGGGCAACGCCGTATGCAGCGACACCATGATAGGCAACCCGAAACTCCCGGCTTTAGGCATCAGGGCCTACACCAGCTGTACGCAGGCCACCATATTCAGCATGTCCGACCAGCGGCTGCCCATGACGTTACTGCTGCTGAGCCTCGCGTGGGGCGCATACAGCCTGCACGTATGCCGTCGGAACAAACCAGGCATAACGGCCATCGGACGGCTGACTTATAACCATAACTCACATTGCTTTTACAACGCCCGCCGCGAACAGCTGCACCTTCCCCCCCTACAGCAGCAACTCATGGAAATGTTTGTCAGCCACCCCGACCACCAACTGGCCATCCACGAAATATGCGCTGCCCTGTGGCCTAAGAAAGACGACCCGCGCGACACGCTCTACACGCTCATACGCCGTCTGAAACCCATCGTGGAAAAGGACACCAACCTGAAAATCATATCGGAAAAAGGGCGTTCCTACCGACTGGAAGAAACCAGGCCCTAACCCCCGTCACTCCGCCAGGACACGCAAAAAAGCCTCGGCCTCGCTTTCCAGCACAGACCTGCGCAACAGTTTTTCCACATAGTCATACCCCTCGGGCGACGTCAGGCCGGCATAACCGAACCTTGCACCCATTACAGCTCCGGCCACAGCCGCATTGGTGTCGGCATCGCCACCCTCGCCCACTACAGCCTGCAACCCCGAATCAAAACGGTCGGCATGCCAGCAGGCCCAAAGCGCAGCCCCCATCGTTTTGAGAACATACCCCATGGAAAGCGGATCGTCCAGCTCCAGTGACGACAGATTCCCCGCCGCAGCTTTCTCCACGTATGCCGCAATCCGCTCATCATATTGCTGCGCCAGAGCCATCACGTCGGCCGGCGTCAGCACCCGTTCCTCATACACCAAGGCGTGAACCAGTTCGGAAACCACCACGCAGCCCCCCACACAGCGCGGGTCAAAATGCGTAAGCCGCCCGATGTTTTCAGCATGGCGCGCTACGTCGTTACGCAACAGTCCCACCACAGCCGTACGCATCACACTGCCGTTGGGCGCATTGTCACACCGCCCCATCCGCCACACCAGTTCGGCCGCCTTGAAAGGCCGTTCCGCATAGTCGTCCATCATCATCAGGTTGTAAGTAGTCTGCCCCATGCCCCTTGCACCATTCATGGCCCATTGCTTAAACTTCGCGGCTATGGACATATAATCAACCCCTCCGTTCTGCTCAACAATGGCCGACATCACACAGCGCATCATGTCCGTATCGTCCGACCATTCCCCCATTTTCCATAATCGGCGATGCCTGTCCCTTACGATTTGCTCAAAATGCCACAAACCGTCGGGATAGAATTTCTTTACTTCATCCTTACGCATAAACTCCGTACCCCGCCCCAGCGCATCGCCCACGGCCTGCCCGAAAATACCCCCCAGCGCTCTGTCGCGCCACGAATCACTGAAATGAATATCACGCTGCTCCATATCCCAAAAAGAAATCTATGTTGTACTACTTGCCTCCCTCCCCAAAAGAAGAGAAGCCCAAAGGTCCCACCTTCATATGAAAACCAAAGAAAAAAATACACCTCACAAAATTCGTAAAAAACCACAATCCGGCCAAGTTCATCCTCCGCCACTTTGCTCGCGCGGCATTTTTTCGTCTACCGCTTCATCCCCTTTCTCCGGCCGGCAATAAGCCATCACCATCTACATTTCCGTATAAAAACGCCCCTGCCCCCAAGGCACTCTCCACAAAAATCATTACTTTTACATACGCATCATACACAAAAATCATGAAACGCATTGAAGTAGTAGCGGCCGTCATCTGCCGCCAGCAGCAATACCTCGCCACCCAGCGTGGCTATGGCGAATTCAAAGACTTCTGGGAATTTCCGGGAGGCAAAATCGAGCCCGGCGAAACGCCCACACAGGCTCTCAGGCGCGAAATCCGTGAGGAGCTCGACACCGACATCCGCGTTGATCGCTTCCTCACCACCGTCGAGTACGACTACCCCGCCTTCCACCTCACCCTCCACTGCTACCTCTGCTCCCTACCCTCCGACCACCTCCTGCTCAAGGAGCACGAAAATGCCCGCTGGCTCTCCCCCGAACAGCTCGACACCCCTCGCTGGCTACCCGCCGACCGAAAAGTCGTCAAAATACTTCAACAACTTTAAACTATGAACAGACTAATCATTATTGGAAACGGATTTGACATGCCCCATGGCCTTAAAACCAGTTATAAGGATTTCATTAATTGGTATATGAATCAACGGGTTAAAACTTGAACTAAAGAATTTACAAATGTATGTCGAAAGACTGATTTTTTACATTTACAATCAATCAGCAAGTTTTTGCTTTTATAAATCCTAAAAAGATTTCGACTTTTTCAATTATTTGAATATTCAAAATGGAAAAGACATTATTCAATATATAAAATAAGAAAAACACATTTCAATTATGGATAGTAATTTAAAAAAGTCATATTGCAAACGTCCCCATGTCGTAATACTTGGAGCTGGTGCTTCAAGAGCTGTCATGGGTGAATCATGCCCTACGATGAATGATGCCATAAAAAGAGTTGGACTAGATAAATTTCTTCAGGGAATAACACTAGAGACAAAAAGTAGGAACTTAGAAGACATATATAGTGAATTGTTTAGACGAGGCGATGAATGCAATAATGCGAGAGTAGCTATGGAACAAACTCTTTATGAATATTTTTCCAATATCTATCTACCTACTAATTTAACAATCTATGATCTTCTGATTCTTGCACTCACAAGAAAAGACTGCATTATTTCTTTTAACTGGGATAGTCTGATTATTCAAGCATATAATAGAGTAGCACAAATTACTCAGAATAGACCAAAAATGCTATTTCTACACGGGAATGTAGGTGCAGGAATATGTAAACATTGCATGACTCTGGGCCCCATTCAAAACCGCTGCCCCCAGTGTGGAAAGCCATACGAAAAAACTCCCTTACTATATCCTGTAGAACAAAAAGATTATAATAGCGACATTTTCATTCGTGACCAATGGAATCTTGCCAAAGATTTCGTATCAAGAGCTGGCAATATAACAATATTTGGATATAGCGCCCCATCTTCAGACAAGGAAGCAAGCAAAATTCTAAAGAAAGCATTCTCTTTATATGAAGCTATTCATAGATTTGACGCAGTAGAAATAATTGAGCGCCCTGGATTCAACTCAGGCGAAATATCTGATACTTGGAAGTATTTCTTTTCTGTTACTAATGACCATTATGAAATTTATGATTCCTTCTATAAGAGTAGTTTGGCTGAAGCGCCTCGTCGCACCATGCAATATCAATACGAACGTTTTTTTAATGGATGGTGTGGCGGCCCCAATATTCATTTTTCCCAACAAGAAACATTCAAATCTGTGGCAATGAAGTTAAAACCTCTTCTTGCAAACGAACTGCATGGAGATTATTCTATAATTTGATTAAACAAGCTTTACTATAATATTCTTGAAAAAGGAGAAAAGCAAAAACTTTCCTCCTTTTTCAAGAATATTATTTCCGTCCTAAAACCTTATCTACATTGAAAACAAACGTATAATCATTTTGGACATTTTCTATAGAAATAGGCATCATGATTGACATCTTCTGACCAACATATTTTTGTGGCAATGAATCAATCGTTTCCTTCTCAAAAAAAGATGGAAGTAACGATTTTTCTCTCCATCCACCAGTAGAATAACGTGTAGGGCTAATAAAAAATACATTATCTGTAGGCAAAAATATATCTGACAAAGAAGCTCCCTTAGGAATAGAAGTAGCTGGCTGACTATTATTACGATCGGTATATTTTACACCTGAGTGCATTACGCGCCCGACATTACCAGAAATGTCTACATAGCTAATATCATCCCAATTAATTCGTATGGCATGATTTGACTTATTTTTTAAAGTAAAAGCAAATTCTTTACGATCAACGAACCATGTTATTTCTATATAATTATCTGTGTAACGATATTTACTAATCCCCGCATCCTCAAGAGTTACAATTTTAGTATCTCCAAATTGTTGTTTTATATTAGCTGGACTTTCCACAGACTCTAAACTAACTGCATAAGAAACTTCATAACTTTTGCATGAAGATAGCGTAAGCAACGTTACCGCCAACAATCCAAAAATCTTTTTCATTTTACAAATCATTTAGTTAAACATATAGTTGATAAAAAATCTCCACACAAGCATTGCCATACGTTTAACTATAAAGAAAGCGCAGACAATCGCCATACGCTGTCTGGGCTCACCACAAGCCACAATCCATTATGGGAAAGTCTGCGCCTATGCGCATTCCCCCAATATGGATTGTAATAGCTCGTTCATTTTCCGAGGTGGTGATTCAGACAGCGATTGAGCTATAATTTCAAAAAAACGCATCGGATAAATCCGTGCGCTGCAAAATTAATAAAATATTCTCAAGTAATGAACCTCATCTGGCCTATTTATTACCCACAACAGGCGACACAAATAATGCATGAATATTATACGCAGAATATACACAAACGAAAACTCCACGTAGTGCAATTCGAGCAACTACGTGGAGTTTTTATTTTCAACGGAATAATTCCGCTAATAATTAGTTTTTTATTTTACCTCTTCAAAATCGGCATCCTGGATGTCGTCCTTAGAGTCGTTGCCAGCATTCTGCTGAGCTCCGCCCTGGAATCCTGCGCCAGCTCCGGCACCAGGACCGGCCTGACCGCCCGTCTGCTGATACATCTGGGCGCTGGCAGCCTGCCATGCGGCGTTGAGTTCGTTGATGGCAGCATCGATGGCAGCCAAGTCACCGCCCTTGTGAGCGTCTTTCAGTTTCTGGAGGGCAGACTCGATGGCCGGTTTCTTGTCGGCGGGGAGTTTGTCGCCCAGTTCCTTCAGCTGATTCTCGGTCTGGAAAATCATGCTGTCGGCCTGATTCATCTTGTCGATGCGCTCTTTTTCTTTCTTATCAGCCTCAGCGTTGGCCTCAGCCTCACGTTTCATGCGGTCGATTTCTTCCTGGCTCAAGCCGCTGGAAGCCTCAATACGGATGGCCTGCTCCTTACCGGTAGCCTTATCCTTGGCAGAAACCTTCAGGATACCGTTGGCATCGATATCGAAGGTAACCTCGATTTGAGGGATACCGCGGCGTGCGGGAGCAATACCCGTCAGGTTGAACTGACCGATGGACTTGTTCTGGGCTGCCATGGGGCGCTCACCCTGGAGTACGTGGATGGTTACCTCGGTCTGGTTATCGGCTGCAGTAGAGAAGGTTTCGGTCTTCTTGCAAGGAATGGTTGTGTTGGCATCAATCAACTTGGTCATTACGCCACCCAGGGTTTCGATACCCATTGACAACGGCGTTACATCCAACAGTACGATGTCGCCCACACCGCTTTCCTTGTTCAGGATGGCACCCTGAATAGAAGCACCTACGGCTACTACCTCATCGGGGTTAACACCCTTTGAAGGAGCTTTACCGAAGAAGTCCTGAACCAACTGCTGTACGGCAGGGATTCGGCTGGAACCACCTACGAGGATAACCTCGTCGATATCGGCCGGAGAAAGGTTGGCATCCTTCAGAGCCAGTTCGCACGGAGTCTTACAAGCCTGAATCAAGCCATGAGCCAAGCTCTCGAACTTAGCGCGGGTAAGGGTCTTAACCAAGTGTTTGGGCACACCGCCAACCGGCATGATGTAAGGCAGGTTGATTTCGGTAGAGGAAGAAGAAGACAACTCAATCTTGGCTTTCTCGGCAGCCTCCTTCAAGCGCTGCATGGCCATCGGGTCGGTAGTCAGGTCGGCACCTTCGTCGTTCTTGAACTCGTCAACCAACCAGTTGATGATTACGTGGTCGAAGTCATCACCACCCAGGTGAGTATCACCGTTGGTAGAAAGCACTTCGAATACACCACCACCCAACTCAAGGATAGAGATATCGAACGTACCACCACCGAGGTCGAATACGGCGATCTTCATATCCTTCTTGGCCTTGTCCAGACCGTAAGCCAAGGCAGCAGCCGTAGGCTCGTTCACAATACGTTTAACGTCGAGTCCGGCAATCTGTCCAGCCTCCTTGGTGGCCTGACGCTGAGAGTCAGAGAAGTAAGCCGGTACGGTAATTACGGCTTCGGTAACTTCCTGGCCTAGGTAATCCTCGGCCGTCTTCTTCATCTTCTGAAGAATCATGGCTGAAATTTCCTGCGGCGTATAGAGACGTCCGTCGATGTCAACACGCGGAGTGTTGTTGTCGCCACGAACTACTGAATACGGTACGCGCTCAATTTCCTTGGTAACCTGGTCGTAAGTTTCACCCATGAAACGTTTGATAGAGTAAATCGTACGTTTCGGGTTGGTGATGGCCTGACGTTTGGCAGGATCACCTACCTTACGCTCGCCACCTTCTACAAAGGCTACTACTGAAGGAGTAGTGCGTTTGCCTTCACTATTTGCGATTACAACAGGCTCGTTGCCTTCAAATACAGATACACAAGAGTTTGTTGTACCTAAGTCAATTCCAATAATCTTTCCCATAATGATATGTTGTTTTTTTGTTATTATTTCTGTTTGATTCTCTCGGGCGCTCCTGTAAGCGCTCACCTATATTCAAGCAAGAGGCGTGCCAAAACGCCGGAAAGCCAATATTTTTTTATGACTGACATTTTGTCACCCCGCCGGTGCCGCTTCGCAAATGTCAGCAAGCAATATGCCACCCCCTGCACGGAAAGCGGAAAAACAACAAGAACAGGAGTCATACAGAAAGCCGTACGCAAAAAGGGGAGGCCCCCGGCTAATTTCCGCAGGAATTCTCCTCCCCTTTTCACCTTACAAACAAGCGGTCCAATTTCTGTTCAGTATGCCGGAATCCTTGTCCTCATTCTGCAGCTTCAACCTGACCCCCTTGGAGAGCTGACCAAACTGGAAATGATATACCAGATTGAAATAAACCATATTGGCATTATTGAGGATTCGTTCCGTCTCGGTACGGCTCAACAGGGTGGTACCGGATACGGCCGTAACCTGTTTCCAGGCATCATAGAACGGATACCGGATACCGCCGGTCAGCGAAAGATTCTTCACGGGTTTACAGGACAGTTCGACGGAGGCCATGCTGGGTACGTGCTTCGTGGTCTGTCCGACAAGCGACTTCTTGCCGGTCTGATAAAACAGCTGCAAACCCCATTTCCGGTAAGCCAGATACAGAGACGGAATGACAGAATATCCCGTATGACTCCACCGGGCACCATTCCACTGATTTTGCTGATAAAAGACTTCGGCAAACAGTCTGAGCCGGAGTATTTGGCTGGCAAAAGGATACCATTGCATGAAAAGGCTGCATTTCATGTGCTGGGCACGGTCCAGATTACCAAAAGTTTCAACGATGTCCGCACCATCCGGCCGGAATACCGGAGCAATGGCTTTCCTGGCGTATGAATATCCACACTCAGCATTCAGCACCCACTTCCTGAATCCCTTGAAGTACGACAACGTAAAGTCATGAAGGGTTGCCGGCTTCAAATCCGGGTTACCCACAAACAGACAATGAGGGTCCTTATGATAAGGATTGGCCGTCAGCAACGAAACCGACGGGTTTTCCGTATTGACTTCATAGTTAAACGTCAGATCCGAACTCTTGCTGATGAAATATCCCCACTTTACCTGCGGCCGAAAACTGACGAAACGAAACCTGCGGCCGGAAACGGGAATAAACATTCCGTTATTTACCCCCGCACTCACGCTATAATTGAATTTGGGTCCGCACATTCCTTCCACGCCCAAATAGGAATAGGCCTCGTGAGTCAGAATCCGGTTGGGCGAGGGTATGTTCCGTTGTGTACTGCGGTTGTACGCATACCGTGTGCCGGCACGCAAACTGGCCTTTTTCATTTTGTAACCGTAGAGGGCTTCACCTATCAGCGAATACTTGTCGGCACGGACCACCGTGGATGTTTCGAAATCCGCTGCGTCGTCCGTCCACTCCTTATATGCATAGTCGTAATCTGAATCATAACGCGTGCCGACCACATTCAGTGACAATTCATGTCTGTCATGCCAGGACTTGCTGAAATACACGTCCATCACCGGACTTACGTAGCGGTCGCGGTCGGAGCTCTCACCCGTTTTCCGGCTCTCCCCCACTCCCTCAACCCGCGATATGATGTCCTGCATGGAAGAGCGCCTGCGGTTGAGGGAATGTAAAGACAGTTTGGCGCTCAACAGATAGCTGTCCGCCTGACTCCGGTTAAAACTGATTTCTGCCATCTGCTGCTCGTAGGCATACGGGCTGCGATGACCATACTTATCCTTTTCATACCGGGTTCCGCCAATGGTGTATGCCAGATGCTCGTCCAACATCCGTTGGTGGTAATTCCGATAATTGATCTGATAGGTAACCCCAATTTGGGAACGTCCCCAATTATACCGGAAATTCACGACATTATTGCCAAATCCGGTTGTCACGGCATTTTGCGTATTCAGCCCCAGCGTACCCCCGTTTTTCGGTTCTCGGGTCACGACGTTGACCACCGCCCCCAACCCCAGATTGGAATACCGGAGGGGAGGCCGGGTATAATAATCTATTCGGACAATGTTTTCAGGAGCCACAACCGACAGGTCGGCCGGCGTTGACGGAATGCCATTGAGCATTATTTTCACAGCCTTGCCGTCAGTTAACGACACACTCTGGTCCTGCACCTGTATTTTGGGCAGGAACTCCAGGGCCGACAAGGCGCTGCTGCATCGTTCCCTTTCCCTGCGGGTCAGGCGGTACTCCCGTCTGTCGGCAAACCTTCTGACCGTTTCTGACGTGACCACAACCTCATTCAGGGCCACGGGGCCGGCAGTAAGAACGACCTTTCCCACATCAACCGATTGGTCAAGCTTCAGTTCCCGGCAAAAGGCTGAATACCCCAACGACGAAACTTCAAGCCGATACACCCCCGACGCCATATCGGCTACCACAAACTTTCCCTGCCCGTTGGTAACGCCTTTCTTATAATAAAGGGTGTCCGACAGGGATTTTAGCGTTACGGCAGCCCCGACAACCGGTTGCTCCGCAGTATCACATACCACACCACTGACCGTATGCTGGGCCTTGATATCCACCGATACCGACAGACAGACAAGCAAACAAAAACATATCTTCAGTCTTCTCATAACGATATTTTTTTGCTGCAAAAATAAGATACGGACAAGGAAAACCAACCTGACAAACGCTGACATTTTCCTGACAACAGTCTGACATTCAACTATTTCAGAAAAAACCGTCATCACGCACCTGCTTTTCCACAAACAACACCCTGCGTAACGAAAAATAACACGCCAGCCTGCCAGCGGCCGCGTATATTCATGAAAGAGAGGAAAAAAAGACAGCTTACGGCTTACGAGCCCTGCGGGTTTTAAAGGAAAGAATATAGCACGTCACCCCCAGGGCTACAACCAGCAAGCCCAAACGCATCCATACGGAAACAAACAGAAAGAAGGCTGAATACGACAAAGTGAGCCAGACCAGCGACACCGAAAGTATTTTGGCACGGAGGGGGATGGCACGGTCCTCACGAAAACTGCGGATATAAGGCCCCAGATGCCTGTGCCCCATCAGCCAGGCATACATGCGCGGCGAACTTCTGAAGAACAACGTGGCCGAAAGCAGCAGAAACGGCGTAGTGGGCAGGACAGGCAGAAAAATGCCGATTATCCCAAGAGCCAACGATATGAATCCGAAAGAAAGACAGACATACTTCACGCCGGCAAAGATACAATGATTTTTTCATTTTCCTGTTCCTGCCACGGCACCAAAAGCTGGTGCCGGCTTTTTTCAAACAAGGCGGGACAGGGAATGAAAAAGTCCGGACCTTTTTTGAGAAAAGTCCGGACTTTGCAGAACAACGTGCTGCTGTTCATTTTTTATCAAGCGTTACGAAAGAAATCAGAAAAAGCCGTTTTTGCCCAGCACAACCAGCATGGCATAGCCCAGGGCGAGACCGACGATGCCAATCAGCACACCAACCTTTTCCATGTCGCGCTGGCGCACCATACCCGTGGCATGGGCCAGAGCGTTGGGCGGCGTACTGATGGGGAGCATCATGGCCAGCGAAGCGCTGACGGCAATACCCATGAGCAGGGTTCCCTCGCCGCCGATAGCAGAAAGCTGCGTACTCATGCTACGCCCCACGATGGCCAGGATGGGCACGAGCAGGGCTGCCGTAGCCGTATTGCTGATAAAGTTGGACAAGCTCCAGCATATCAGTCCCGACCCGACAATCATCAGTACGGGCGACCAGCTGCTGAACGGTATGTTCTCAATCAGATGCTGGGCCAGGCCGGTATCCTGCAGCCCCGTGCCCAGAGCAAATCCTCCGGCCACCATCCAGAGCACGCTCCAGTTGATGTCCTGCAGGTCTTTTTTGGTAATGATGCCCGTGGCGCAGAACACGCCTACCGGAATCATGGCCACCACGTTGGCGTTGATGCCGATGGCCTTGTCCAGAATCCAGCACAGCACGGTAACGGCAAACGTAATGTTTACGACCCAGGTACGCCAGTTGCGCTCCATTTTTCCCTCGATTTCCAAATGGATTTCTTTCTGCTTAAAGGGGAAGAGCCAAAGCAATACGGCCCACGAAAGGAGCAATATGACGAGCATGTAGGGGAACATGACACTGACCCACTGCCCGAAACCGATGTCGAGGTTGGCTCCGTTTACGTCATTCAGATATTTCAGCGCTATGGCGTTGGGCGGGGTGCCGATGGGGGTACCCATACCTCCCACGTTGGCCCCAATGGGTATGGCCAGCGCCAACCCGATTTTTCCCTTGCCGTCGGCCGGGAGCGTTTTGAGCACGGGAGTCAGGAACATAAGCATCATGGCTGCCGTGGCGGTATTGCTGATAAACATGGAAAACGTGGCCGTCACGAGCAGGAAGCCCAGCAGCACGAAACGTGACTGATGGCCAAAGGGACGCAGCATAATGCGGGCCAGCACCACGTCGAGCCCGCTCTTGGTGGCGGCGATGGCCAAGATGAAACCTCCGATAAAAAGCATGATGACGGGGTCGGCAAAACTGGCCATGATGGAAACGTAGGACACCTGCGTCCCCATGGGCTGGCTGCCCAGCGCCTTGTCCATAAACCAGACGCTGCTGTCGGATATGGTAAGCAACATGACCACCACCACAATCATCGAAGTGGACCACGAAGAGATGATTTCAAACATCCACATCAGCGCAGCAAACACAAAGATGGCAATCATACGCTGCTGCACCAGCGTAAGGTCGGGTAACCCCAACGTAGAGGGTGGTACACACCAAAGAAGCAACGACACTGCCAGAACGATGACAAAACGGATGATACGGTTAATGTGTGCCGAATCATCACCATGCGGAAACAGATGAGGGTGGCCGCTCTTGCGGCGGCCCGCCAGTTTTGCTAAATCAGCCATAGTATTATTTTTTTGTAGTGATTAGGTTTTCTGTAATCAATATCTGTGACCAGCACATCGGCATGCCCTACGCGCCTGCACAGCATTACAAATATAACGACAAATTCTGATTCTCCCCCTCATCGCAGTGGCTAAAAGAGATTAAAATATTACCTTTGTGTCTGTAATTTTTACAAATCATGACATGCAACAGTATTTAGACCTCTTACAACACATACTGAATGACGGCGCCACCAAGCACGACCGTACCGGAACGGGTACCAAAAGCGTGTTCGGGCACCAGATGCGCTTTAACCTGGAAAACGGATTCCCGCTGCTGACCACAAAGAAACTGCATCTGAAATCCATCATCTACGAGCTGCTGTGGTTCCTGAAGGGGGACACCAACGTGAAATACCTGCAGGAAAACGGCGTAAGAATATGGAACGAGTGGGCCGACCCCGAAACGGGCGACCTGGGACACATTTACGGTTATCAGTGGCGCTCATGGCCTGACTACGACGGGGGCTTTATTGACCAGATCAGCGAAGCTGTGGAAGCCATCAGACACAATCCGGACTCACGCCGCATCATTGTCAGTTCGTGGAACGTAGCCGACCTGGGACGCATGAACCTGCCTCCCTGCCACCTGTTGTTCCAGTTTTACGTAGCTGACGGCAAACTCTCACTGCAACTCTACCAGCGCTCGGCCGACACGTTTCTGGGCGTACCGTTCAACATTGCCAGCTACGCCCTGCTGCTGATGATGACGGCTCAGGTAACAGGCCTGAAACCCGGCGAATTTATCCACACAACAGGCGACACTCACATCTACCTGAACCACCTGGAGCAGGTAAAGCTGCAGCTGCAACGCACCCCGCGCCCACTGCCAACCATGCGCCTGAATCCCGACGTAAAAAGCCTGTTTGACTTTACCTACGACGACTTCCAGTTGGAGAACTACAATCCCTGGCCACACATAGCCGGCAAGGTGTCGGTATAATAAAAGAAGAAACAAGTATTCAAAACAATAACCACGAATTGAATCTGACATGATTACCATTATAGCCGCTCTTGACCGCCGACGTGCCATTGGCTACCGGAACCAGCTGTTGTTTCACCTGTCGGCCGACCTGCGCCGTTTTAAAGCGCTGACCACGGGACACACCGTCATTATGGGACGCCGTACGTTTGAATCGCTGCCCAAAGGCGCCCTGCCCAACCGACGGAACATCGTGCTCACCCGCACTCCCAATATGACCTGGCCGAATACAGAAACATTTGCCTCGCTGTCCGAGGCTCTGGATGCGTGTGCCCAACAGGACGACATCTTCATTATCGGCGGTGCCTCAGTATATGCCGAAGCCCTCCCTCTGGCTGACCGTCTTTGCCTGACCCACGTAGACGCCGAAGCTCCCCAAGCGGACGTATATTTTCCTGAATTCAGCCGGGAAGAATGGAGCATTACACACGAAGAAAAGCACGAGGCTGACGAAAAAAACGCACATCCATACACCTTCACAGACTACGTGCGCAAGCCACGTCATTAGACATCATTCAACAAATGCAACAAGCGGACATGCCGCCCCACCCAAATGGGAAGCTGCATGTCCGCTTGTTGTATTTATACAATAACAGTCCGTTATTCCTGGAAATAAACGCGCTTTACTCGCTCACTCACAGAAGTAAGCACTTCGTAGGGAATGGTTCCGAGCACATCACTCAACACCGTTACGGGCAGGTGGTCGCCGAAAATCTCTACCGTATCACCCTCTTTGCAATCAATGTCGGTCACGTCTATCATACACACATCCATACAAATATTACCGACGTAAGGAGCTTTCTGCCCGTTAACCAAACAATAGCAATGGCCGCAGCCCAGATGACGGTCGAGCCCGTCAGCATAGCCAATAGGAATGGCTGCAATACGGCTTTTGCGCGTCAGATGACCACGACGACTGTAGCCCACCGTATCTTCCGGACTTACTTCGTGAATCTGAAGTATAGTGGTTTTTAACGTAGTTACGTTATTCAACACACGGTTGTCAATCGGGTCAATACCATAAAGCCCCAAGCCAAGACGTACCATGTCAAGATGGCGCTCCGGGAAACGCTCAATGCCGGCACTGTTGCAAATGTGTCGCAGGATTTTGTAGGGGAAAGCTTCCTGCAACTGCCGGCTGGCCTTGTCGAACAACTCAAACTGATGTGCCGAGAAGGCATCAAAATCGGGAGAATCAGAACCCACAAAGTGTGAGAACACCGAACGCGGCAACAAGGCCGTCTGATGCTGCAGGCGGTCAATGAGAGCAGGCAGGTCGTGCTCAGGATCAAAGCCCAGGCGGTGCATACCCGTATCCAACTTCAAATGAACCGGGAAATTGGTAATACCCTCTTTTTCGGCAGCCTTGATAAGCGCTTCAAGCAAAGCAAAGCTATAAACCTCGGGCTCCAAATCGTACTGGAAGAGCATGTTGAACGTGCTCATCTCCGGATTCATAATAATAATATTGCCCGTAATGCCGGCCTTACGCAAATCGGCTCCCTCGTCAGCCACAGCCACGGCCAGATAATCAACCCGGTGGTCCTGAAGTGTTTTGGCTATTTCAACCGCCCCTGCACCGTAGGCCGAAGCCTTGACCATGCAGACCATCTTGGTTTCAGGTTTCATGAAACTGCGATAATAATTGAGATTACGCACGATGGCTTCCAAATTAACCTCGAGCGTGGTTTCATGAACCTTCAGCGAAAGGTGTTCGCTAATGGCTTCAAAATTAAATTTGCGTGAGCCTTTCAGCAGGATAACTTCATTGCTGAGTTTATCAAGCATTCCGCTCTGCAGCAAAGCCTCACTGCTTACAAAGAACATCTTGTCCATATGGAAGCGTTGTGACTGCGCCATAATGTCAGGCCCCACACCGATAATGCGGTCGACCTTACGGCGGTTGACCATTTCGGCCACCTTGGCATAAAGTTCCTCAACCGGCATGCCGCTCTGCAGAATATCGCTCAAAATCAGCGTGCGCCGGCGGCTTTCAGGCCGACGGTTCATGAAATCAAGAGCGATATCGAGCGAATTGATATCAGAATTATAGCTGTCGTTAATCAGCGTACATCCACGAACGCCCTGCTTCACCTCCAGGCGCATGGCCACCGGTTCGAGGCGTGACATACGGGCGGCAATATCAGCAGCCGGCAGACGAAGGTAAAGGCACACGGCCAAACAGTGGATACTGTTCTGAATAGAAGCTTCGTCCACAAAAGGCAGGGTGTAACTACCGTCAGTACCCAGATAGGTGTAATTGACCGTAGTAAAAGTTTCTTCCTTACGCACGTCACGGATAAAAAGCGGACTGTTGGGGTCACGGCGTGACCAGGCCAGATGATCCCCTTTCAGCATGGCCTGGTCCACGCACTCGGAAACAACAGGGTCATCGGCTTCATAAACCACAACTTGGCAATCTTTGAACAGAGACAACTTTTCCAGACATTTTTCCTGCAATGAAGAAAAATTTTCCTGATGTGCCGGACCCAGGTTGGTCATCACGCCAATAGTAGGCTGAATTATGGCCCGCAAAGCCGACATTTCACCCGGCTGCGAGATTCCGGCCTCAAAAACGCCGACTTCACTCCGCGAATTAAGCAACCATACAGACAGGGGCACACCAACCTGCGAATTGTAGGAACGTGGAGAACGGGTCACATTACGCGACCCCGAAAGTAACTGATAAAGCCACTCCTTAACCACAGTTTTTCCATTACTGCCCGTCACGCCCACTACGGGAAGGTCATATTCCTCACGATGACGCTCAGCCAGACGCTGCAACGCCTTAAGCGGGCTTACAACCCTCAAGAAATGGGCATCGGAATATTTCTGCTCATAATTTTCAGGCAAATTGGCCACCACAAAATTCCGTACGCCACGGCGATACAAATCGGGAATATACTTATGGCCATCGTTACGCTGTGAGCGCAACGCAAAAAACAAGGTCGACTCCGGAAAGGCCAACGAACGGCTGTCGTTCAGAATCCAGTCAATCTGGGCTTCGCCTTCACCAAAACAATGCGCTCCGATAAGAGAGGCAATCTTTTCTAAAGAGTAAGACATAATCTATAAATTATTTTCTATTTATATTTTCATTTTCTCCATAAGGCAACGGCACGTCCCCGCTTAAACGGTAACGTGCCCTAAGCATCTCCCACTTTTGCAGCGCACGCTCCCGAAACGCAATATAGGATTCGGATTCGGGATGAAGCGGACGGTGGGAAAAATCACGCCTCAACGCCGCATACTGCTGCATGTAAGCTAAAGCCTCCGGCTGCATGGCACTCCGACAAAAGCACTCCCACACGTAATCAACAGCCTGTGACGAAGGATGAGCCATATCGCGGTCGAAAAAACGATAGTCACGCAACTCATCTACGACAATCTCATAGGCCGGAAAATAACGACACGCCGCAAACCTCTGACACAGGGCGTCAACGGCCAGTAACAAACGGGCCTTGGACAACTGGCTGCCATGAAGACCATACTTTACATAGCGATACGGGCTTACCGTAAACACAACCTGCAACGAAGGGTTCCGTTGAAACAAATTATGCAACAGCGGCTGCCACAGACTCAGAATGTCATCAACCGACAGGTCTTCTTCAACAAAACGGGCGGCAGGCTCACGATGGCAATTCCCCACCACAAAACGGTCGGGCAACAAGCGATAAACCCGACTCGTACCGAACGTGACGAGCAATACGCGCCAGGAGGTCAGACTGTGTGCCGCCTGAAGCGCACGCTCCACTACATTGTGCAGGCACTGGCTGCGCGTTGGTGCCGAAAACTCAGAGGCGTGCAGCCAACTGTGCCACAAGCCGTCGCGTCCCTCAAAAAGATAAGGTGCAAGCGCTTTCCCGGCATCCAGTCCGGACGAAACATCAACCAACAACTGCAATGCACAAGCTATACTGCTCGGATTATACAATACGCCAAACGGATTAATCAACACGGGCCAACCCGACTCATGCATCCGCAGCCCGATGTGCTGGGCAAAACACGAACCAATGGCTCCCATATTGTCGCCCACAGCGAGCGACAATGAGAAATCCGAAGCATCCGTTGTCAGTCTAAAATCCATTGTCTGACCAAATTTTAAGCACAAAAATACGGAAAAAATAGATTACACGGCCCTTATTCACAAAGTTTGCACACAAGTTTTTGACAAAGAAATGTTTGCTCCTGACACCGTCCGACTTTTCACCCACAAGGCGGCGGAAAGAAAAAAACACATGGGAGGAAAAAATAATTACGTCCGACCTGTTTCATGCGCCCGTCGTTTTTCTCTCTTCTACACAACAGTTGGGCAGCCTCCCCAACCTCTCCGGCGGTCATCACCTCCACCGGATTTTTCACATAAGCCTTGTGTCAATTTTCATAAGACAAAAGGCGGCTCGGCTGAACCAAGCATTAGAAAACCAGGTCATCCGCTTGTATCTGCTCTCGCCTTTTTCTATCTTTGCAACACGATGAATCAGCCTGTTCCACACTCCATATTATCAGCCAACAGCTTGGCGCTCACCCGTCAGGACAACTGCTTCGACATACTGCGCTACTATCTGGCACTCGTGGTATTCTGCACCCACTTCAGCGTACTCACGCAAGCCTTTACCTTCGACTGGATTACCAGCAGTGGCGAGGCCGTATCGGGATTTTTCTGCCTGAGCGGTTTTCTCGTGTGCCTCAGTTACCTCAAGACGCCCGACCTCCGCACGTACGTCAGCAAACGCCTCCGCCGCATCCTGCCGCCCTATTGGTTTATCGTGCTGCTCTGCGCTTTTGGCGGCGTATGCCTCACCCACTACACGGCTGCCGGATACTTCACCCACGGGCAGTGGTGGCGCTACTTGCTGTCGAACCTGACTTTCCTTAACTTTTTAGGGCCGACGCTGCCCGGCGTTTTCGAGCAGAACCCGGAAACGGCCGTCAACGGCTCGCTGTGGACCCTGAAAATTGAAATCATGCTGTATGCCACCGTCCCCATAGCCTTTGCACTGCTGAAAAGGTACGCCAAGCCTGTTGTACTACTGGGCATCTTTGCCATCTCCATCACCTACAAAGAGATTTTTGCCTGCCTCTACCAGCAAAGCGGCAATGCCTTCTACGCCATCCTTGAGCGCCAAGTGGGCAGCCAACTCATCTACTTTTATGCCGGCACGGCCGTGCTGCTCTACTTTGAGCACCTCATGCGCTACGCCAAGCCGCTACTGCTGACCGTATGGGCCGTTTATCTGCTCAACAACCGTCTGCCGGGTTACGACTATTTTTCGCCCTTCGTATTTGCGCTGCTGCTCATTCTGACGGCCTACCAGTTGCCCAAACTGAACATCGTGCGCCACCTGCCCAACCTTTCCTACGGCATCTACCTGTTTCATGCCCCTATCATTCAGACAGCAACCCAGCTTGGCCTGCCGCAACAGCACCCGTGGCTGGCCTTTGTGCTTTGCCTGCTGACCACCGTGGGCCTGGCCTACCTGTCGTGGCACTGGATTGAAAAACCCTTCCTCAAGCGCCGGCAACCGGACGCAAAAAAATGATGGCCAGGTTTCAGCTACGAAACCCGGCCATCATCCCCCTTAAAAGGTCTATGGCTCAAGCCTGCTTAACGCAGGTAGTTGGATACAATATAAAAATAGAGCACGGCTGCCGGTATGGCAATTAAGGCCGAATCAAACCGGTCGAGCATGCCTCCATGACCGGGAAGAATCTGTCCGCTGTCCTTCACGCCCAACTGACGTTTAATCAGACTCTCGGCCAAATCGCCCCAAGTACCGAATATGCAGACCACGAGGCCCAGCCCAATCCACTGCCATACGTTCATCAGCGGGAAGAAGTGCCACAGCACCACAGCTACAACCACACAAAGTACGCCACCGCCAATACTGCCAATCCAGGATTTGTTAGGCGAAATTCGTGGGAACAACTTATAGGGCACGTAGCGGTGAAGCAAACTGCCTACGCAATAAGCGCCCGTGTCAGAAGTCCATAAAAAGATAAAGATGGAAAGCGGATAAATCCACTCATAATAAATGCCGCTGCTTGAAGTAGGGTCGGCATGAAAAGCAAACACACTCAGCAAAGCAAAAGGCAACGCCACATACAATTGCGAAGCCAGCGAAAGCGACCAGTTTTTCAACGGGTCATTGGCCTTGAGATACAATTCTGACACAATCAGGTAAATGACGGACAGTAAATAAGGAATAAACACGTCAGACCGGGTCAGCTCGCTGCAATAACCAAAAATGGCGAAAAACAAATAGACTCCGGCCACCGTTACAATCATACGATTCATTCCCGCGCCGTAATGCCGATTCATCAAATTGGAAAATTCCCACAATGACAATCCGGTAATCAAGGCAAACAAAACGGCAAACGTCATGGGCCCTCCAACAATGGCACCGACCAGAACTGCAACAAACAGAACGCCGGTGATGCTGCGCATTATCAAATTTTTCATGTTGCGTGCTATTTTTCAGACGGTGTCATGCCGGTATTCTCCATCTCGGATGTTGATTCATCTGCAGATGACGGTCTGTTATTCTCTGCTTTTTCGGAATCAGCGGATGCTGTTGCAGCCTCATCCGTTTCTGCGGTCGGTTCATTCTTACCAGCCTCCTTATCTGTACCTAAACTGACAGCCTCAATAGCCTTACGGTTCTGCTCGTCGGCCAGCAACTCGTCAGCTCGGCTCATCCACGGACGCTTACCGAAAATCTCCTCAACATCTTCTGCAAAAATCACTTCTTTCTCAATCAGGCGCTGGGCCAGCTGAGCATGTCCTTCCGCATGTTCTGTCAGCAAGGATTTTGCCCGCTCATACTGTTCGGCAATCTGTTTTTTAACCTCTTCGTCAATCAGCTCGGCCGTTTTATCCGAATAGGGTTTGTCAAACTGATATTCCTGATTATTATAATAGCAAAGGTTGGAAAGTTTGTCGCTCATACCCATGTAAGCCACCATACCGTATGAACGCTTCGTTACGGTTTCCAAATCATTCAGTGCTCCAGAAGATATGTGTCCGGTAAAAAGTTCCTCAGCTGCACGTCCGCCCAAAGTAGCACAGATTTCATCAAGCATCTGTTCCTTGGTAACGATGGTACGCTCTTCGGGCAAATACCATGCTGCACCCAGCGCCTGGCCACGCGGAACAATAGTGACCTTAACCAAAGGATTGGCATATTTCAGGAACCATGACACCGTAGCATGACCGGCTTCGTGCAATGCTATTGTACGTTTTTCTTCTGAAGTCATGATTTTGGTTTTCTTCTCCAATCCGCCGATAATACGGTCTATTGCACTCAGGAAATCCTGCTTGCCGACAGCCGCCTTGTCATGCCGCGCAGCAATCAGTGCTGCTTCGTTGCAAACATTGGCTATATCAGCACCCGAAAATCCCGGGGTCTGGCGTGCCAGCAAATCCACGTCAACCGTATCGTCCAATTTCAAAGGACGCATATGCACGCCAAAAATAGCCACACGCTCAGGAAGGTCGGGCAGATCTACATGAATCTGTCGGTCAAAGCGACCGGCTCGCAGCAAAGCCTTGTCCAAAATATCAACACGGTTGGTAGCAGCCAGAATAATGACGCCGGAATTGGTTCCGAAGCCATCCATTTCAGTCAGCAACTGGTTCAGGGTGTTCTCGCGTTCATCATTACCGCCGAAAGCAGGATTCTTACCACGGGCACGACCTACGGCATCAATTTCGTCTATGAAAATGATACATGGTGCTTTCGCCTTAGCCTGTGCAAACAGGTCGCGCACACGACTGGCTCCCACGCCCACAAACATCTCCACAAAATCAGAACCCGACATCGAGAAGAACGGAACGTCGGCTTCACCGGCTACAGCCTTGGCCAACAAGGTTTTACCCGTTCCCGGAGGGCCTACCAGCAAAGCACCTTTAGGTATTTTTCCTCCTAATTCGGTATATTTACGCGGATTCTTCAGGAACTCTACAATTTCCTGTACTTCCTGTTTGGCTCCTTCCTGTCCGGCCACATCCTTAAAAGTAACATGCAGGCCCGAACCTTTTTCAAACAATTTGGCCTTGCTTTTGCCGACACTGAAAACGCCGCCTCCACCTGAGCCGCCTCCGCTCATCCGGCGGAAGAAGAAAAGATAGATGGCCACAAGTACTATAATAGGCAACAGGCCTCCCAACAGATTCAGGAAAAAGTTATTGGTTTCTTCATACGTTACGGTACCTTTGAAATGCCCGTTTCGCGTTTCTGCATCCAAGAATTCCTCAATCTTATCTACCGTAGGATATTTGGTCACCACGGTTGGCGAAACGCCAGTCTGACTCACGCCTTGTTTGAAGATTTTCTTGACATACTCATTCTTCACCTCCATCGTAGCTGTACCGTCAGTTTTGTTCACCACAATACGGTCGGCATAGCCATTGCTGACATAGATCTTGAAATTCGTGAAATTCGTATCCTTGCTGGCGCTGGTCCGATTGTCACCAAACAACAGCAAATAGATTAAAACGCCCCCCACAATAACATAAATCCACGTCAGGTTAAAGCGGGGCACATTATTTTTTTTCGGTTGTTCTGTATTCATCTGTTTCAAATAAAAATGCGCGGTTTATTTATATGATTATAAGGAATTATGCTTCGTCGGGCAATTCCGTCAGCATAGCATCCTCCCACAAATGTTCGAGGTCGTAAAACTGACGCGGTTCCGGCAAGAACACATGTACAATCACATCTCCATAGTCCATAGCCACCCACTCGGCATTTTCCAGGCCCGCCAAGGCTGCCGGTTTTTCAGCAGCTTTCAAGCGTGCCGTTTCCTCTATTGAGTCGGTAATAGCTTCCACCTGCTGTGGAGAATTACCTTCACAAATCACGAAATATGCACAAGGGGCCGTATCAATGGAAGTTAGGTCGGCTATTACAATCTTTCCACCTTTTTTCTCACGAATACCTTCTACTATAGCTGCTAATAATTTATTTTCGATCGTCATACTTTTTTTGATTGTTCAACAAGATTTTTTATTCTTAGGGAAACATCATGCGCATGTCACGCACATCTTGCCCATTGAATGCGCAAAGTTAAAACGATTTCACGGATTAACACAACACACACGACATAAATATTTCCCTTTTTATTGATTTTTAGAGGAAAACAATTGTTTTAAATGACTCATTCTGTTCAAAAAAACAGACACCATTCCGCACTGCGAGCCGATATACATTAATATATAGCGTAAAGTGTAAAATCGCAAAGGAAGCGGATAAAATCCGGCCTCTCGAAACCATTCTAACTGACAGCGCAGAAAAGCCGTATCCGGACTTTCACATACCAGCCGCCACCATACGTCTGAAGCCAGCGTCTCCATCCTGCGCCGCAAAGCCTGTTGTTGCAAAGCATTCCTTACCGGTTCCTGCTTCAACCCGACCAATACCTGCCGTAAATCAGCCATACGTTTCTCCAACTGTTCACGGCTGGATACATGCACAATAGAATCACTTCGCTGATAATATGCATATACAGGCAACGAGGTCACGCACACATGCTTTGCCTGCAGCCATAGGCGGGGCGTAAAGGCCTCATCCTCATGAAATATACCGGTCACGAAGCGCAATTCTCCCAAACTTTCACGCCGGAACAGATATCCCCATGCTGCAGCGCGCAGATTATGCCCCACCATGTAGCCCGCTCCGCTCCCCTCATAGCAGATTCGCAAACGGACGGCACGATTTGGCTGCTCCTGCTCCCTATGCCTTACCGTCTGCATACCAAAAGAAAGCACATCAGGACG